>MDTB01044719.1_pt1 | contig 76661 bp, 82 predicted proteins | sample 811161 | NCBI WGS metagenome assembly MDTB01 (sample SAMN05326650, study PRJNA326480) | marine metagenome | isolation source: seawater | place: Mediterranean Sea | collected 2009 | reverse complement strand
TTAGATACTTTTGGCTGGGGCGGGAGGAGTCGAACCTCCGAATGACGGGATCAAAACCCGTTGCCTTAACCACTTGGCGACGCCCCAATTAAATCATCACTGAGCTATATCATATTCTCCAGTTGCTCATAAAGAATAGAGCGGTTCACGCCTTTTGCGACGAAAGATCTCCACTCACTTGGTACTTTTTGTTGCACTCTCTCAGCGCTGACACGGAGTTGAAAACTACAAAATACGCCTGAGCCAGTGCCCGTCAAGCGTGGAGTGCCAAACGTTTTTAACCATTCCATCACTTCTTTCACTTCAGTATGCAGAGTTTCTACGACGCCCTGACAATCATTTTTACATAAAACCCCAGCAGTTACCTGACTAATATTTAGCGCGGACATTTTGATCGGTGGGGAGTTTCTTGTCAATTCGGGATGCGAAAATATTCTTCTCGTAGAAATATGTAAACTAGGCACTATTATTAAATACCAAATATCTGGCAGCGAAATGGGGTTTAGCATGTCTCCAATACCCTCGGCTGAAGCGCTATATCCCCGCACGAACACAGGGACATCAGCGCCGAGGGTTTTTCCGACTTTCGCGAGTTGATTTGTATCCAGTTTGCAATTCCAAAGTAGGTTCAACCCAATTAAAGTAGTCGCCGCGTTACTGCTTCCACCACCTAAACCGGCTCCAATTGGGATATTTTTTTGTAGTGATATTTCACATCCTGACGATACGCCAGCAATGGTTTGAAGCATTTTGGCTGCGCGCACCACTAAATTATCTGACGGTTTTATTTCATTGTTTTTGAAGTTTAACATGACCTTTTTATCTTCTCGAAAATGGAGCGTAATGAAATCACCAGTGTCTAGCAAATGAAATATTGTTTGCAAATTGTGAAATCCGTCACTGCGACGATTCAAGATGTTTAAGAAAAGATTGAGTTTTGCCGGAGCGGGCAGTCGTAGAGACCGTTGAGAATTTGGTATACTTAAATTTTTATTTTTGACCATTGTGATATGACCAACTTAAATGATTGCTTATTGTGATATCCTAGAATTGTTCGCGGCAAACTTCCAAATGGAGTTGGTTTGTAATTATCAAATTTCAGTGACCACCCAGATTGCTCAAACTTGTGCGCTTGTCCGTCAGGATAAATTAACAAGTTTTTTTGAGTTAAATCTGGGGAAGGAATACCCTTCAGCCAATATGCTAAGGCACTAAATTGGAAAGGAATTCCGACGATATCGTTTATTAATTTACTTGGCGATCCCACTTTGCTGTTCCCTTTATAGTGGAAAATTGCTTCGTCGCTGTCGCCTGTCATTAAGATATTTTCAATACCTAGTGGGCCTGATAGTATAATTGAGAAATCATCATCCAATTGTTTCCAAGTAAGGCGCACTGACCCTGAATATTGTGGTGTTTGTACCGATATTTTTCCGATAGCCTGCCATCTATTATAAGGAGATATTGACGCCTTATGGATTATCCAATTGGTCGCATCGGCAGGACCGTGGGATGGTGTGATGGTGCTACAGCCACAAACAACAGTGATGATTGAAACTAGCACTATTTTTTTCAATTATCGTTTCGCTCCTGTAAAGAGATCCCCAAGCGTTTCATTGTGCTAATGATTTGTAATGCGTCAGGGACACTTTTCAACCCTTGACGCCATACTTTAATTGCTTGCTCTTCATCGCCTAAAGCCCAATAAATTTCACCAAGGTGCGCTGCAATTTCAGGATCTGGCATTTTTGCCATGGCTCGTTTTAAATAGTTAAGAGCCTCGTTTATTTTTCCTTGTTTGAACAATGCCCATCCCATGCTATCAATAATTGCAGGGCTGTCTGGGTTTAAAATATAAGCTCGCTTAATTAGTTCGAACGCTTCATCTAAGCGATCGGTATTCGACAACATCGTATACCCAAGGGCATTAAGCGCATGGAAATTATCTGCATCATGCGAAATGATTTTTAGCAAGTCAGATTCAGCTAATGAGAAATCACCTTGTTGTTCTGCCAACATAGCTCTCGTGTAGAGTAAACTAGCGTCGTGGGGATGGGTTTCTATGCCTGCTGCAAGAACTTCAAGTGCTTTTTTGGGCTTTTTAATCTTCATTAATAGAGTAGATTCTAACTCGAATAGTTCTTTGCTTCGGTCAGGAACTGCGGAACGAACTCCTTGAAGATGGCTTCGAGCGTTTTCGAGGCTAGTGGTTTGTATTAGTAAGTTAAAAACACGCGATGTGGCGGCGAGGAAGTTGCTTCCTCCTAACACTTTTTTATAATTATAAAGTGCTTTTCTGACGCTGTTGTTTTTATCGTGTATGTAACCAAGGTAGTAATGAGCATCCAAAGAATAACGGTAATTCTCTGTCAACCCATTTAAGAGGTTTTCAGCCTTTCTGAGTTTGTTATCCTCGATATAAAGTAATGCCAATAAAAAGTTAATTTCCCCGCTTTGTTGATAACTTTCTTGTAACAGTTCAAATTGGCGTAAGCCTTTGGAGCGGTCAACGGTGGTAAGTAAACGCGCGTACTGCAGACGAAGTTTTTTGTTTTTTGGAAAACTTTTTAAAGCTTGCTGAAGCAGTAATAGAGCGTCTTCAGTTTGTGTTTGTTGGTGAAGTATTTGTGCTAGAAGCTGTGGCCCTCGTACATCATCTGGTTTCTTATTAGTATAAGTTGTAGCAACTTGTTTTGCCTCAACTAACTCGCCATTTTCTCTCAATAGCATTGCTACAGCCAGTTCGCTCGTTATTTTCTTTTCTGCTGGCAGATCAACGTTTCGATATGCTTTTATCAATGGTTTTATTTGTGATTTTTTTCTCCCCTCTGCGATAGTAGTAATTGCCAAAAAAATACTATCGTTCCCCTCTTTTTCGTAGAGCCAGGTTGCGTATGGCAGGGCTTTCAATGCATTTTCGAGAATAGAATATGCATGGAGCATTGAACGATATGCATCACTACTTTGCGGGTTTATATCTAACCACATCGCCGCCATTTCGTATGATGCTTTACCATCTTTTACATACTGCGCTATTTCGAACGCCATTTTCGTGACCGCCTCATCACGAGTATATTTCGCCTGGGATATGTATTTAGACAAAGCGATATTGTATTGCCCGCGGATCAATGCAATATCAGCCACGAGTAGTTGAAATAGTGTTTCTTCATCGAAAGGCTTGATTATTTTATGTCTGCTCTTTTTAAGTGCCGGCTGAGCTTCCAAAGTCTTGGCATGATCTTCGGTTGGTCCAGCATTCAAAACATGAGAACATCCATGCAAAGCAGGAACGAATAACACGCATATTGAGAACAAGGTCAGAAACTGTTTCATATCATCATTGTCACGGTTATTTGAAGTTAAGACAACGAACAAAACATATTGCGATAACAAAACTTCAATAATGTTGCTACCGTACACTAATGTTATTAGTTGTAAAAATTTCTACATGGGTTAGTACTCCAAGTTATAATCGTTCGGTAAACGAAACTTTTGTGATGTCACACTACGATGCGCAAAATACAGTTTTGAAGAAAAGGGGAAGCGCAAATTTTAGTTTTTGGTATCAACCACAAATCCGCGGTTATTGCGACACGCGAACAAATCCATTTTTCTCCTGAGGAAATTATCGAGGCGTTACATTCGGCTTTGCGAGAGACGGGACTAGAGGAGGCCGCATTACTATCAACCTGTAATCGCACTGAACTTTATGGAATAGGTGACGTTTCCGATTATGATTTGTTACTTTGGTTAGCAAGAAACCGAAACTTGCACTTTGATAATCTTAGAGATGCTTTTTACTGCTATAGAAACATGGAGGCACTCAAACATTTGATTTTAGTGTCAAGTGGATTGGATTCAATGGTTTTGGGTGAACCGCAAATTTTCGGGCAAATCAAGTCTGCTTATTCGGTGGGTCGGGAAGCTGGAACAGTATCCTCCCGATTAAATCAGGCCTTCCAATACGTGTTCTCTACTGTCAAACGAATTCGCACGGAGACGGCTATAGGCCAGAGTCCGGTTTCGGTAGCATATACATCTGTACGATTAGCAAGACAAATTTTTACCGATTTTGAATCTAAAACTACGCTTCTGATTGGTGCAGGTGAAACAATAGAGCTTGTTGCTAAGCACCTTAGAGATCAAGGAATGGGTGAAGTTATCGTTGCTAACAGGACTCTCAGCCGGGCGAGGGATGCAGTACAAAATTTCGCGTCTAAAATTATTTTGCTTTCCGACGTTCCCGAGTATTTGTATAAAGCGGACATCCTTATCTCATCTACCGCCAGTCAGTTGCCTATCCTAGGAAAAGGTGTGGTAGAAGATGCTATAAAAAAACGTAGAAAAAAACCAATGTTGTTGATTGATTTAGCAGTGCCTAGGGATATTGAGTCACAGGTTGATGAAATACCAGATGTGTATCTATATAACGTAGATGATTTGACTAATGTTGTTCAGGATGGTTTGGCATCGAGACGCTCAGCAGCCGATGCGGCTGACGTTATTATCCAGCAGGAGATAAAAAACTGGGCGCGACATCAAAGAGCCCTTAATGCTGTGGATACCATAAGAGCATTTCGCAAAAGCATAGAAATAATTCGCGATGCGGAAGTTGAAAAAGCGCTTATGTCTCTGAGACGAGGCCAACATTCAGAGGATGTCATTCATAAGCTGGCTCGCAATTTGACAAATAAATTGATGCATAAGCCCACCACTCGGCTTAAGTTGGCTAGTGAGGAGGGTCGTGAAGATACGATACATGTGACCAAAGACTTGTTTGGATTGACTGCTGAGTGACCTAATTATGTTTGAATATTGCGTCATCCCCGCCATCAAATTAAAGAGAGTAGTATCGAGATGAAAGAGTCAATCACAGTTAAATTGGAAGCGCTGTGCGATCGTTTTGATGAATTATCAGCGCTATTAAGCGAAGAAACAACCCTTAACCAGCCAGACTCATACAGGCTTTTTTCAAAAGAATATGCTGAATTGAATCCTGTAGTAACATTATTTAAGACTTATACCAAGGTTTTAAATGAAGTTAAGAGCTTGAATAATATGTTACATGATTCTGATTCAGGTATCCGTGAGTTGGCGCAAGAAGAGTTGCAAATCAATGAGAAAAATCTGAGGAGACTAGAAATTGATCTGCAACAATCTTTAATTTCAAAAGATCCAAATGACGACAAGAGCGTGTTTTTAGAAATTCGTGCAGGTACAGGTGGTGATGAGGCAGCGATTTTCTCGGGAGATCTTTTTAGGATGTATAGCAAATACTCTGAGCGTCAGCGTTGGAAAGTGGAAATAGTTAGTTCTCATATGGGAGACCAAGGTGGTTTTAAAGAGGTGATAGCACGAATTAGCGGCAAGGATGTGTATTCTAAATTGAAATTTGAATCAGGCGCGCATAGAGTTCAAAGAGTGCCCGAAACTGAATCACAGGGTAGAGTTCATACCTCGGCATGCACAGTAGCTATACTTGCCGAGCCTGATGAACGAGATGCAATTGAAATTAGCAAGTCAGACCTTCGTGTAGATACATTCCGAGCTTCCGGTTCGGGTGGTCAGCATGTAAATAAAACTGACTCAGCGATACGACTGACTCACATACCAACAGGTTTCGTAGTTGAATGCCAGGATGAAAGGTCACAGCATAAGAATCGTGCTAAAGCAATGGCAGTACTTCAGGCAAGGTTGAGTTCGGCTCAAAATGATGTGCTTACGCGTGAGGAAGATGAAAAACGACGTATTTTGATTGGAAGCGGTGATCGGTCAGAACGAATTCGAACTTATAATTTCCCTCAGGGACGACTCACTGATCATCGAATCAATTTAACGCTTTATAAACTTCCCGAAATTGTAGAAGGTAATTTGGACGAGATTGTGCAAGAGCTTACAAACGATTTTCAAGCATCACAGTTGTCAAAAATCGCGGAATAGGTAATTTTCTTTTGTCATTAATTTTAGATTTATTGAGGCGAGCGCCTGAGCTTGAAAAGATAAGCGATTCGCCAGTTTTGGATACACAAAGAATTATTTGTAGCATTATAAACCGTGATACTAGCTACTTGTATACCTGGCCTCAATCGGAAATTACACTCAATGAGTTAAAAAATTTTGAGGCACTATTTGCTCGTCGATTAATGGGGGAACCGATTGCCTACTTAACGGGAGAACAAGGATTTTGGTCATTGATTTTGAGAGTTAATTCGCACACCTTGATACCTCGCCCTGAAACAGAGTTACTTGTGGAGATCGCCTTAAACGTCAATGTTGGACCACACGCTTCGGTGCTTGATTTGGGCACTGGGAGTGGGTCAATTGCCTTAGCTTTAGCTAGCGAACGATCGAATTGGGACATAACTGCGGTTGAAAAAAATATTAAAGCTTTAGAAATTGCAAAATCAAATGGGGTTCGTTTGAGTTTGGAAAATGTCGATTTCATATCTGGTGATTGGTTTAGTCCATTAATATCACGTCGTTTCGATTTAATTGTAAGTAATCCACCGTATATGGCAATTGGCGATGAGAATCTTGATGGAGATGGAGTCCGGTCTGAGCCCAAGGAGGCATTGGTGTCTGGTGTCGATGGATTGGATAGTTTGCGTTATATTATTTCTCAGTCACCCAATTTCTTGCATCATGATGGATGGCTTATTGTGGAGCATGGGTGTGACCAAGGTGCTGAGGTTCGACAATTATTTTTGTCGGAGGGATATGTAGAAGTTTTGACTTATTCGGATTTAAACCATCAGGAGCGCATCACGCTAGGTTGTGCCAATTGCTCTTAAAGTAGGAACATCAGGTATTTGCATTGGTCTTAGAGCGGTCAAAACATCTTCCTCAAGAAATGATACAATTAAATATTTACTTGTAGAGCGAGGAAATAATTTGACCGCACAGTCGGGTAGGGCAAAGCATAATCTCAATGATGAAATACGTGCGAAGTCCGGAAAATCCAAAAGACAGGATCGAACTAAGCAACCTTGGTCTTTGGATCAGTTTGTCGTAGAACCGAGTGTGAATAAAGTTCGGTTTCACGATTTTTCGCTCCCATTAGAATTGATGCGGGGCTTGGCAGCAATGAGGTTTCAATATTGCACTCCAATTCAATCAGAATCATTGCCATACTCTCTTAATGGTCACGATATAGTTGGTCGAGCGCAAACCGGAACAGGTAAGACAGCAGCCTTTTTAATTAGTATTGTGAATGACTTAATAAACTATGCAGTTGAAGGACAGCGTTATATTGGAGATGTGCGTGCCTTAATTTTGGCCCCGACACGAGAGCTTGCCTTACAGATAGCGGAAGATGCGACAAAACTTACACGATTTACCGATATCAAAGTTCATGCTCTTGTGGGAGGTTTAGATTATGGTAAACAGCTCAAGCGAATAGAATCAGAGCATTGTGATATTCTTGTGGGTACCCCAGGACGGTTATTGGATTTTGCGAATAACCAAGACATACATTTAGACCAGGTCGAGATTCTTGTGATTGACGAAGCTGATAGAATGCTTGATATGGGTTTTATTCCCCAGGTGCGACGAATAGTGCGGTTGACGCCACGCAAAGAGGACCGTCAAACATTGTTGTTTTCTGCAACCTTTTCCACGGATGTTATTCGATTGGCTGAACAATGGACAGAAGAACCGGTACTCCTCGAGATGGGTGCTGATAAAGTAACTACTGATACAGTAGTTCAAAAAGTGTATATTACAACAGCGGTTGAAAAGTTTACTCTTTTAAATCAGATTTTAAGCCAAGAGAAAGTAGAAAGCGTGATGATTTTTGCGAATAGGCGAGATTTTTGTAGAGATCTCTATCATAAATTACGTAAGAAAGGCTTCAAAGTGGGAATTTTATCCGGTGATGTACCTCAGTCTAAGAGACTGAAAACTTTAGATTCCTTCAAAAATGGATCGATCAGGATATTGGTGGCTACAGATGTTGCTGGACGCGGCATACATGTTGACGATGTTAGCCACGTCATAAATTATACCTTGCCTGAAGAACCACAGGACTATATTCACCGCATTGGCCGCACTGGAAGGGCGGGGCACTCGGGTGTTTCAATCAGTTTTGCGTGCGAGGATGATGCATTTTTACTCGAACCAATTGAAAAACTTTTGGGTCAAAAACTTTCTTGCACCATGCCAAATCCAAAAAGCAATCTGGATTCTCTTCTCGAACAGAAAGCGAAAGTCACTGCTGACTTACTTTCGATATAAATCAATGTTGTGGTCGTTTGAAAAGGTAAAACATCTTACACAGTTAGTTAAAAATGATGTCCCTTCAAAAAAAGCAAATCATTGAGTTTTATCCCATAATTTGCTGAGGTTTGAAACTTTAATGGATGAAAGTATTAGCAATACACTGTTTGAGTCCATCCCAACTGTAAAAAACGATACTTGTGTTTCACGCTTACTACTTAAATAAGGCGTCATTATTTTTTTGTGGCGGTGCTCTCCAATTTATTGCTCTTAGTTTGAAGTTCGCAAAAGCCGCTGTTTTTGAATTTCCCAATCTCGCTTTTTATCATCGAAGCGTTTGTCATGGAGTGCTTTACCCTTTGCTAGCGCAATCTCACATTTTACAACGTGTCGCTTCCAGTAGATCGCAATACATATGCATGTAAAGCCTTTTTGGTCAACTTGAGCTTGCAGATCGGATAATTCGTTGCGATTAAGTAACAACTTTCTCTCTCGCCCCGGTTCAATTATACTTGTTGTACAAGTAGTCGCCAGAGGCGTAACTAATGTTCCGATTAGCCATGCTTCATAATTTCTGACATGAACGTAACTTTCTGAAAGGGAGATTTTTCCCGCCCGAAGACTCTTCACTTCCCAGCCGAGCAATGCGATCCCTGCTTCATATTTTTTTTTAATAAAATAGTCGCGTTTACTTTTCTTATTTAGGGCTATTGTCTTGGTAAGCCTTTTTACTTTTTGTTTCGACATTGCGTAATTATACGCTGGACGCTAACATTGTCATTGTTTTTCCCTTTTAACTTTCAGTCTGATTGTGTTGTCTACAAAGCTCAAGAGAGGAAGGCACAGTTATTAATCTAACTGAGCTTTCGAGAATAAATTGTTTCGGGATCATTAATACAGTTTCACTCAGGAAAAAAAATGGATATTCAGCCAAAGAGTGTGCATGGTATTTGGAGTAGTCGTTGGACTTTTATTCTTGCTGCTACTGGTTCAGCGGTGGGTCTCGGAAATCTTTGGAAATTCCCTTATGTTGCGGGAACATTTGGCGGTGGGGCTTTTGTGCTCATTTACTTGGTGTGTATTTTGTTGATTGGAGTACCGGTTATGATGGCTGAAGTTCTTTTGGGCAGAGCAGCGCGTAAAAGCCCGATCAATGCGATGCACCATGCCGTCGTTGCAAGTGAAAGTCGCTCTGCGTGGAGGTACATTGGGTGGGTCGGTATTTCTTCTGCTCTTTTGATTCTGTCCTTTTATGCCGTAATTGCTGGGTGGGCGATGGATTACTTCACGTTAACTGCGAGGGGCGCTCTTTCTGAAGTCAGTGGTGATGATGCAGTGCTTTTATTTTCAAATTTGGTAAGTAATCCGCTTCGATTAGTTTTGTGGCAGAGTACTTTTCTTGTATTGTGTTTTTTGGTAGTTGCCGCGGGTGTTCAAAGAGGGTTGGGAAGAGTAATTACTGTTTTAATGCCGATGCTGTTCCTTTTGTTGATCGTTATGATGTTACTTGCTGTTATGAAGGGTGACTTTTATTCGGCATGGACGTTTTTATTTGCTTTTAATGTTGACTCTATTACTTGGAGGGCAGTTCTAGAAGCAATGGGTCTTGCTTTTTTTACTTTGAGCATCGGAATGGGAGCGATAATGGCATATGGAGCTTATATGCCGGCTGAAGCGAGTATAGGTAGAACCGTTCTTACAGTGGCTATTTTAGATAGTGTAGTTGCTGTTGTTGCAGGTTTGATGATCTTCTCAATCGTTTTTGCTACTCCGGGAATCTCACCAAGTGAGGGTCCTGGATTGATGTTTATTAGTTTGCCAGTTGCCTTCGGTAATATGACTGGCGGTTATATTTTAGGTGTCTTGTTCTTTTTTCTTGTGGTTATTGCAGCATGGAGCTCAGCAATTTCTTTGCTGGAACCGGCTGTGGCATGGTTAATAGAGGAAAAAAGGATTTCTCGCCCAAGAGCAAGTATCTTTTTATCTTTTCTCGTTTGGATTTTGGGGATTGGGACGGTTTTGTCTTTTAATCTTGCGAAAGATATAAAAGTTGCCGGATTCACGTTTTTCGATGCGCTAGATTTTCTGACTGCAAATATTATGTTACCGCTGAGTGGCTTTGCGATAGCTATTTTTGTCGGGTTTATAATGGGACATGACCTAGTGAGAGCACAAATGGTTGATTTAAGTAGCAAATATCTTGAACGTTGGTTATGGCTGTTGCGTTACCTTGCTCCGATCGCTGTGCTAATGATTTTTTCGATGGGCATTTATGATAAATTCTCTTCGGTGTAAATGTGACTCGAATTAAACGCTCGTTAGTAGTAAAACATTCATCAAAGAAAATGTATGACTTAGTTAACGATGTGGAACGATACCCTGAATTCGTGACCTATTGTTCTTCGGCAGAAGTTATCGAAAGTAATAGTCAAGAGATGTTGGCTCGTTTGGATTTAAAAAAAGCGGGAATAAATATTAATGTCTTGACGAGAAATAAACTTAATCCTCCTCTCGGCATTAATATGTTGTTGGAAGAGGGCCCTTTTACTTTATTAGATGGACGGTGGACGTTTAATGAAATAAATGAGTCGGCTTCGAGGGTCTCGTTTGTGTTGGATTATGAGTTTAAAAGCTTTGCATTGCATGCATTAGCTTCAAATTTACTTACTAATATTGCAAGTGACCTGGTTGACATGATCTGCCAACGTGCCGATTTTCTATATCTAGAGTGAGTAAAGCAACTCAATCATATTAAGGTTTAACTTAGATATTCGTTTAATTGTTTAAGAACCTTGATTTGGATAGTTGTATTATGGAAAAGGAATTACAAGATCACCATTAACCGAGGAGCTGTGAAGTTATGAGAAAATTTGCCACCGTAAGAACCATCAGCAAACATTGAGTATACCTAGTCGGTGTTGGCCAGCGACGCTTTTAGGATCTGCTAGCCCAATGTTTTGGTGACCCTCAGTTTCTCATTAAGAATCACCGAGCAGTTGTGAGTTTGGCATCAATGGGATGGTAATCTCCTCGAAGCCCACTCAGTCTATCCTGTTCGCTAAAGTACACCTCTAATCGCTTTTCTTTTTTTTGTAAACGAGCGTCTGTAACGTTGAATAGATATACCCAATGATTCTGGTTAAAGCTATCTTTTATTAGGGGTGTACCTAAGACGAACTTTACTTGTACTTTTGTCATCCCCGGCTCGAGCTGGTTTACCATCTCTTGTGTCACAATATTACCTTGTTGAATCGAAACTTTGTGAACGCTGGGAAATTGTGGTGTACTACATGCAGGCAATGCAAGAGACATGCATATTGCAATTATTGTTACAAGTATCGGCATTAAAATAGGTCTTTTCGACACATCTAAATACTGTATTATAAATTAATTTAATCATTATTTGAAGCTGAGAAAATGAAAAGAGGCGATAAAGAGTTAAAGAAAGCGGGACTTAAAGTGACTTTGCCTAGAGTAAAGATACTTCATATCCTTGAGCAATCAGAGCTTCATATGACTGCGGAAGATATATATCTCAAGCTAATTGATGCTGAAGAGGATGTCGGAATTGCTACTGTATATAGAGTCTTGGCTCAATTCGAGAGTGCTCGTTTGGTAAATAGACATAATTTTGATAGTGGTCCAGCCGTCTACGAATTGGATCGAGGTGACCACCATGATCATATGGTCTGCTCGGAAACGGGAAAAGTTATAGAGTTTCACGATTCTGAGATAGAGAAACTACAGAAAAAAATCGCTGAAAAGCATGGTTATGAGTTAATAGACCACAGTTTAGTGTTGTTCGTTAGAGAACGAAAAAAATTGACTAATCTTTCTTGAAGTGTTGGCTTCAAGCATGTTGTTATCCTTTCAAAACTCGGATTTCACAAATCCAAACCTCTAAGAGTATAATTGATTAGCGAAGATAGACCTGTCTTTTATGATTTAGATCAATTATTTATAACAATGTCACTGCACAAAGTGCTCTGAAGTTGGAAATGTCGAGTTGCGGACAGCCGATGCATAACTTTTTATTGCAGATAGAATAGAGTTGTTACTGAGCAAAAAATTTTTAGAAAAGCTTGGTATTTGGTCCGATATTCCAAGAACATCATAGAGAACCAGTATTTGTGCGTCCGTAGCGGGTCCGGCACCGATTCCGATCACAGGTATTTTCAGTTTTTTTGTGATCAACGCACTTAGGCTTGAAGGTATGCATTCCACGACTAACAGCTGTGCACCAGCTTGCTCCAAAGTTTTTGCGTCGTTAACAATTTTGTCAGCAGCTTTTGAATTAGCTCCTTGTATTGCATATCCTCCAAGTTGGTGGACTGATTGCGGCGTTAATCCCAAGTGACCGCATACTGGAATACCGCGCTCAGACATTTGATAGACTGTTTCAGATAACCACTGGCCGCCTTCAAGCTTTACCATTTTTGCCCCATTTTGCATTAACATACCAGAATTTCTCAGAGCATTCTGGGTGGTCTCGTAGGACATGAATGGCATGTCAGCTATTAGGACAACTTCCTTTGCTCCCCGAGATACGCAAGCAGTGTGATAAACCATATCATCGATCGATACAGGAATTGTTGTTTTGTGTCCCTGACATACATTGCCTAACGAATCGCCAATCAATATTATTTCAATACCCGCTTTCTCTATTACTTTAGCAAAACTATAATCATACGCAGTAAGCGCGGTAAATTTGTCTCCCTGCGTTTTCATTTTTTTTAAATCGGTGATTCTAACCATCTGTAGCAACCTAGCTTTTAGTTGTATGGTTTTAAGATAATCAGTTTATATTAAAATCACAAGGTTGGTATAAATTCCACAGTTAAAATGTTAATCAAGTGGTACCGGATTATAGTAGTGGCGACCTTTTTTTACTGTGCTAATTCGTTGAGCAAGACTAAAAAAATCGGATTTGTTTTCCGAAAAATTTACCTGATTAGTATTCACTATTAGAAGCGGTGTTTCAGAATAATGATAAAAATATTGGGTATAAGCATCATTGATTTCCGCTAAGTAATCAAATTCGATTTCTTTTTCAATAACTCTTCCGCGTTTTTTTACTCTATCAAAAAGTGCTTTTGTAGATGCTTGCAAATAAACCACTAAATCGGGTTTTGGTAAATCTTTGATTACATGCGCGAAAACTTTTCGATAGAGGCTATACTCATCATCGTTTAAATTCACCCCAGCAAATAAAGGATCTTTTTGAATAAAAAAATCGCTGATAAATATTTTTTTAAAAATATCTACTTGACGCACTTCTTGGAGCTGTTGGATACGTTGAAAAAGAAAATAGAGTTGAGTTGGTAATGCAGCGCCCACCCTATCTTTATAAAAGTCCTCAAGAAACGGATTGACACTAGCATCTTCTAACAAAGTTTCAGCACCAAAGTTTCTGGCTAGTTCTAAGGTCAATGTAGTTTTGCCGATACCTATAGGGCCCTCGATGACAATATAGTTGGGGAAAGAACCTTTGGTGGAGTTAATTTGCTTTAATTGTTCGATGTTGGAATTCAAAAAGATCTCCGGGCCTTTAAGTCATAACAACGAATACGTTTTACTTTACTCTCGTCTTGACATTTGTCCAATAGTGACGAGATAGATTCATTACTTATAACAAAATTTTTCGTTAATAGATCACTAAGCGGTTTTAGCACGAAAGCTCTTTGGTGCATTCTTGGGTGCGGAAGTAGCAATTGTCCGCATGTTATCGTTAATTGGTCATACATTAATATGTCTAAGTCTAGTGTCCTTGGAGCCCATTTCCTCCCCCGCTGCCGCCCTTGATGTTTCTCTACTTCCTGAAGTGTCTTCAGAAGTTTTTCAGAGGTGAGAAATGTGGATATTTGTGCAACTGCATTACAATATGTGGGTTGGACGCCCGGGCCGATCGCTGGACTGTTATAAAATGCGGATACTTTTTCAAGTTTTATAAAATTGTGATTGTCGATCGCACATAACGCCTTTTCGACTTGCGAAACGGGATTGCAGAGATTACTGCCAAGAGCAATAAAAGCTGTTGACATTAAAAGTCACTCTCTATTTTTGGTAAAACGTACTTCCGTCGCCTCGATATACTCGAGGAGATAACCTTTTTGGTCTTGAACTTGGTTTGGCGATCCTGTGGATGTAGTTCCTGATATTTTGTCCACCACATTCCTGCCCCACCTAGAGACTCACCGGAGTCCTCTCGTAAAAGCAACAAATCATAAGCCGCTCGGAACCGCAGGTTGCCTATTAAGCGCGCTGCCCTATCTTTTTTTTGTAGGAAGGACTGTAATTGCCAAATTTCTTTCATCGCAACAGTGTAGCGCCGAGGAATCGCGATAATCTTTATCTGTTTAGAGATGACTGCATCAGCTGCATGCCTTTGTGCCATGTAGGCAGACTTACCGCTTTGTATGTGTTTGATTGATTCTTTTTGTACTGCGGGCCACAACATGGTCGCGAAAGTAAACGCTGGAGTTACTGGTTTACCATAGCGAACTCTTTGATCTGTGTTGCTTAAAAGTTTTGAAATCAATCGTTTAGCGCGATCTTCTCCGACTGCATGCTTTGCTATACACGGCATTAAGTATGACATAAAATTATATTTGTCTAAGAGTTTATAGTTTTCACTGGCATGGCCATTAAGAAAAAGTTTTAAGCATTCCTCGAACAGACGGGGAGCAGATATTTGCTGCAAGGTTTTAGCGAGCCTACACATAGGTGCGGCAGTTTTTGTAGCTATTTCAAAGTCCAACTTTGTGGAAAATCTAACGACTCTGAGGAGTCGCACAGGATCCTCTTTAAATCGAATGGTTGGATCTCCAACTATTCTTATAAGATTTTTTTTTATATCGCTCAAACTACCCAGAAAATCGTGTATCGTGTTGTCGGTGGGATTATAATACAGTGCATTGATTGAGAGATCTCGACGGTTGGCGTCATCTTTAATGCTTCCAAAAAGATTGTCTCGAGTAAGCATTCCGGTTTTACTCTGGTGACGCAAATTGTCAGAGCTGTGACATTTTTGATTTGATCTAAACGTAGTGACTTCAACGATTGCTCTATTTATTTGAACATGCACTATTTGAAATCGACGACCAATTATTCTAGCTCGATTAAATAATAATTTTATTTCTTTTGGATTTGCGTTGGTAGCGACATCAAAATCTTTCGGTTTGAATCCCAGCAGAGCATCGCGGACGCATCCTCCCACAAAGAACGCATCAAAACCGGATTTTTGTAATTTAGTGACGATTGCACATGACTCTGGGCTCATATGCATTGGTGAGAGGGCGTGATTACCGTCCGGTATGACCATTCCTAACGTATTTTTCTTCACCACAATACTGTGTTTGGGTTTTTTTTGGACGCTGTAAAGCATGACTACGTCTAACTTTTAGTATGTAAAACATAAAGAGCGCCAGGAGGCGCTGTGTTTCAATTATCTATTAGGTAATGAGGGGCCAAAAATTGACCCCTCCCAAAGGACATACACTAGCCTTCTAGTCCACGACCACTCTTTCGCAATAAATTTTTATTATTATTTATTGTTATTTTGTGCTTCTATTTTCGCTAGAAAATATCCACATTGATAATGGTAACAGAAAATCAATCGATTACAATAGCAATATTGCGAGTTAAATATGAATTCAAAATGGAATTTATATTGGAATGAATTGCATTATATTTCTGTATATCTCTGGTACATTCATTTCAGTGAAAATTTTTCAGGCTCTGACCATTTAAAACAGATTGGTTTTGTCTAGGTACTGATGACATATCCCAATTCGACACTGCCCATGAAAGTATTTGATTTAAAGAAGCACCGAATAGATAGCTTGGTGGCTTCTGATTGAGTATTTTGAGTGCATACCATATTGTTTTATTGGCATCTTCATTGCGCACGGCAGGTGCTTGTCTTTGCTTACTAAGTTTTTGATTATTTTGATTAACTATAAGAGGTATATGCGCATATTTGAGGCTTCGGTAATTTAAACATTTTTGTAGGTATTTTTGCCTTGGTGTTACTGGAAGAAGATCATTGCCTCGAACAACATGGGTAATTTGTTGTTGCTCGTCGTCAACAACTGAAGCTAGCTGATATGAAAAAAAACCGTCTCGCCTCTTCAAAATGAAATCCCCTACACACTCATATATATCTTGATGAATATCACCAAAGACTCTATCGGTTACTAAAATTTTTGTTTCGTCGTTCTTGGCAATAAGCAAACGAGTGGAGATATCTCCTTGAAACTTTGTCTTTCTCCGACATCGACCATCATATATTCCACCTATTTCTTTAATTCTTTTTCGATGACACTCGCAGTCATATGCGAGATTTTTTTGTTTTAACTCCTCAAGAATATCTTGATAATGCGCTAAACGATTACTTTGATGAAAGATTTCCCCATCCCAATGCAAGCCATGCATATCAAGTTGTCTCTGAATCGTTGAAATGTATCTAGCGTCTTCGCGGGGTGGGTCCAAATCTTCAATTCGTAACAACCAAACACCATTAGATTTTTTCGCGTCAAGATAACTAGCTAATGCACAAACTAAAGAGCCTAAATGCAAAGGTCCAGAGGGGGATGGAGCAAAACGTCCGATATATTTAAGGAGCGACATGTGACTATGCCTGACAAATCAACCACCAGTAATTTGTTTTTCTTTTATTTCATCAAGAGTCTTGCAGTCGACGCATAAATTTGCCGTTGGCCTCGCTTCAAGCCGCCTCACACCAATATCCACTCCGCACTGATCGCAAAATCCATAATCATTATCGTCAACTCTTATAAGAGTCTTATCAATTTTTTTAATCAGCTTACGCTCTCGATCCCGCGTTCTTAGTTCTATGCTAAACTCTTCTTCTTGTGTAGCTCGGTCTGCCGGGTCTGGAAAATTTGCAGCTTCATCTTGCATGTGATTTACCGTTCGATCTACTTCTTCCATCAGTTCTTGACGCCACGCTTTTAGAACAGCGCGGAAGTGATTTCGTTGAGACTCATTCATGTATTCTTCACCAATTTTTTCCTCGTACCGAGGTAAACCATGAATTGTCAAGATTGCAGTCTTTTTCTCGTTTGTATTAGCCGCATTTTTTGTTGTTGTCTTTGACTCTTTCGAATGTCCTGATAGTGCCATTACTGAACCCATCCTTGTTTATAAACACTTAATCTTACCGCCAGCGTTATAGATTGCTTGGAGATAATTATCAAGAAGAATTTATAAAACATGGAAATTTTCTGTGTGTTCCTTTATCTTTCCGTAAGTGCCTCGTGTGTTTGGTGAAGCCAAATTAATTTAAAGCGTCTCTTTTCGACAGCGCTTAAGAATAAATGTGGAGATTTGAAATTTTTGCGCTATAAGACTCCATTACAAAAAGGTGTATTTTTGAGACGCTATAAACGTTTTTTTGCTGAGGTTGAAACCCTCGACAAAGGTATTGTCACTCTACATTGCCCAAATACAGGTGCGTTGCAAAATTGTTTGGTCGAAGGATCTGATTGCTGGTACTCTTTGTCTGATAATCCGCGTCGAAAACTCTCGGGAACGCTTGAGCAAGTCACCACATCTTCTGGCAATTTGGCTGGAATCAACTCGGCATCAGCAAACACAATAGTTTTTGAGGCATTGAAAGATGACCGGATTGGACAACTAACGAATTATAGAACAATTTCACGGGAAGTAAGATTTGGATTAGAAAATAGTAAAATCGATTTTTTGTTAAAAAGGGGAGACCAAAATTGTTTTGTTGAGGTGAAGAGTGTTTCATTTGACATGGGTAACCACCTTGCTCTTTTTCCTGATGCTCAGACTTCAAGGGGGAGAAAGCATTTACGAGAGCTCGCACATGTCGCCTCTTTGGGACACCGAGCTATGCTCTTTTTTTGTGTACAACTGAGCTCCGTAAATCGTTTAGGCTTTGCTAAAAGAATAGATCCCGAGTATCTGTCAACTTTAAAGGCCTCTTTAAAAGACGGTGTTGAAATTTTAGCCATGAGTTGTAGTTTGACGAAATATGGAATTAATCTGACGCGGGCAGTCGATTTGTTAATCTAAATTTGTATAAATTGTTGTTATTAGTGGTTAGTGAAGAGGTCATAAACAGAACTATCTACGTGGAAAGTGTTTTGCTCCTGATCCTTGGAAAAATTTATAATGATTGAATTTGAAATAAGCTGTAAGAATCCTAGTATAGATGACAGTGATATTGTCACGGGTGTAACGGATCGACATGTTGTAGAGTGGACAGCTAATGGATCGCGCGAAGTTTGCAAAAAAATTTTCATTCATCATCAACTAGTTAACCCGTTGAATGAGTTAAAATTGGAAGCCGCGAAGAATGGGTTTGATCTGTGTGTTTGCAGTGGTTACAGGTCATTTGCCCAGCAGGCCTCAATATGGAGTGAGAAGCTATCGGGCCGAAGAGATGTGTTAAATAGTAACGGTAAGGCTTTAAATCTCAAGGGGCTATCCGATTACCAGAAAATTGAGGCAATTTTAAGATGGTCTGCTCTTCCCGGAGCATCTCGTCACCATTGGGGTTCGGACGTTGATGTTTTTGATGGCGCTTCTATCCCAAATAACTATCAATCAAGATTGGTTCCTGAGGAAACCATGGAAGGTGGGATGTTTGCGCCCATGCATACTTGGTTGGATAAAAAATTGGATTCTAATAATGGATTTTTTAGACCATATGGCTCCGACAATGGTGGATTAGCGCCAGAAAGATGGCATCTTAGCTATGCTCCGATAGCTAAACATTTTGCTCACTTGTTGACGCCAGAACTAATAAAAAATTGTTTAATTGCCCATAAAATTAGCCTTCACGATGCTGTGATTGATAATTTCCAAGAGATTTATCGACGCTTCGTTCTTAACGAGATTAGCTAATTTTGGGAGCTAAGTTTTGATTAGTGCCAAAGACTTATGGAAGACAATGTTGGAAGAGGCAAGAATCATGCAAGCGCAAGAACCAGCATTGCGGGACTTTTTAGAGGTACAAATTTTTAAGAAGCCTGATCTTGGTAATGCTTTGGCGGACAACTTAAGTTCAAACTTTTTTGGTATCACTAAGTATGAGATTAATCTTGAAAAAATATTTGCGAAATCGTTAGATCTGGATAACGAGATTTTGCAATGCGCCTGTCGGGACTTGCAAGCATATGTTGATCGCGATCCAGCATGTGAGCATTACGTCACTCCACTTCTCTTTTATAAGGGATTTCAAGCTCTACAATTACAACGAATTTGTCATAGCTTGTGGATTCGAGGCCAACGTTATTTAGCTAGATATTTACAAAGTAAGATGTCTGAGAATTATGGCGTGGATATTCATCCCGGAGCAATTATTGGTGCTGGAGTTATGTTAGATCATGCAACTTCTCTTGTCATTGGAGAAACTGCGGTTGTTGGTGATGATGTGTCCATTCTTCACTCAGTGACACTTGGAGGTAGTGGGCTACAATCGGGTGATCGACATCCAAAAATTGCTAATGGTGTTCTAATTGCGGCTGGTGCAAAAGTGCTGGGGAACATTACTGTAGGAGAGGGCGTTAAAATTGGTGCAGGAAGCCTGGTGCTAGAATCAGTGCCGGCATTTGTTACTGTTGCGGGAGTTCCGGCAAAGATAATTGGAGGCTCTACCCCTGGAATGGCCGCTTTTCATATGGATCAGCAAATAACTAAAGAAGGGAATTGATTGGTTTGAATTAATTTGCCGGTCATTTTTTTTCAACTTGAGTGCGTTACAGCAGTATGGCTCAAGCACACATCTTCTAGGTACTGTATTTGTTTTTCCATAAGATCCTGACGGTTGGGTGGAAAAGCTTTGAAAATGAAAAAATTATCGTCACTCTGAGAGAGCACAGCGATGGTTGATAGCTGGTCGCAGGAAAAACCGTCCGTAAAAATCGAGATTGCTCCTGACTCTAGCTTTTTAGATAACCGCGTGGATAATTTCTTGAGATCGTATACTTGCTCTTGGTAATGAAAAGTTGGTGCCGTGGCAATTGTGTTACCGCATGCAGTAAAACCAACTCTCAGCTCAATACCCATCTTGCTTGCAAGGTTGTAAAGAAGTTGTCTCATGGCATACATGCACATCATACACGCCAGGAGGTGTTTTTTTGAGAACTCGGCGGATTGGATTTCGAAATATAGTACCCCCTCCTCGCCCTCCAAACGCCTCGCTCCGTACAGCTCTATTGTGCGACTTATGCATAAGTCCAATTTTTCAAAGAGTAACTCTTGATTTTCCTTATTAAGTTGGCTTCCAACACATCTTCGGTTAAAGAGTGTGACTCTCACAAGAGAACAATATCTAGCTTGTCTCCCAAGACCATCAAGTTCATCGGATGGTGTTATCAAAGTTTCAAGTTGTTGTTCAAGAATTCTTAATTCATCGCCATAAAATGCCTTTTTGTTTGGCAACTGATTACTTAATAGGGTAAGACGACTAGATATTTTTCTGGTGAACTTTAAGCATATGATAGCTATTGTGGCGGTGAATATTGTCCAAAGCGATAAGCACGTGATTATTATCCAGCGATAAGGCAATAGCGCTCTCTCTTGATCTAGAGATAATTCAACAAACCCTGACGGATTCTTCTTTGACTTTACCGGTAACCTTAAAACTTGCAACTGAGATGGGATATGTCCGCCACGTTGACTGCGGACCCTCATATCATTTATGCGATTATATAAACTTGCACTGTAAACAAGGGGATCCTCTGTGATTTGATTCAATGAAACTTGTATACTAATATTATCCCCGTGGTCCATTGCAGTGGAAATTCGTTCTTCAAAATTTTTGAGTAGTAAATTTCCTTTTGACGTCAAGGTTTCAGTTGCGTGCTGATGGGAAAAGTGCGATAAAAAACTTAAGTTGGTTAATCCGAAAATAAGACATGTTGATACCAAAAAGGCGGTAATTTTCCTCGTCAAAGGGCTGTAAAGCATTTTTTGTTTTTATCCGGAATAAACTCTCAACCATTATTCTATCCTATTATCCTTCCGTTTATAAAATACTCTTACAATTTTGAAGGAATTGGTATAAGTGAAAAAAATATTATTACTTAACGTCATTGGTGTAGATAAACCAGGAATCACGAGTGAAGTAGTTGCTTTGCTGGCGCGATTCGGTGCAGATATTTTAGATATCGGACAAGCAGTCATTCATGATCAATTGAATCTGGGTATTCTCGCCTCTTTGGTTGACGGTCCTACTGAGTCGATCGTTATAAAGACAATTTCGGAAAGTATGAGTTTATTGGAAATGCGAGTAAAATTTATATCGATTCCACCTGAACGCTATTCAAATTGGGTTGATCAGCAAGGCAAGCCGAGACATGTCGTTACCTTACTAGCTCGAAAACTGGAAAGTCAGCATTTGGCAGTTATTACTCAAGTTATGGCTGGTGTTGGTTTGAATATCGATAAGATTACGCGGCTATCTGGTCGGGTCCCGTTAGAACAAGATAAGGTGTTGGGATGCGCTTGTATTGAATTTTCGGCGCGAGGTGTGCCGAATAACTTGGATTACTTTCGTCGGTCGTTATTAGAACTTGCAGCTTCATATAACATTGATCTTGCTCACCAAGAGGACAATATTTATCGTCGGAACAGACAGTTAATCGTTTTTGATATGGATTCAACCCTCATTGATGGTGAAGTAATTGATGAGTTGGCTCATGAAATGGGCGTGGGCCGTCAGGTTACAATGATTACAGCCGCGGCGATGCGAGGGGACATGGATTTTGAGGAAAGTTTTCGCCAGCGTTTAGCGCTCATCAGAGGTTTGGATTCTACCGCTTTAAAATCTGTTGCTAAGCGTTTAAAGCTGAATGAGGGGGCTCAATACCTACTCAGACGATTGAATCAATTGGGATTTAAAACTGCAATAGTATCTGGCGGCTTCGATTACTTTGCGCGGTATTTACAATCGATTTTAGGAGTCGATTATATTTTTGCTAATGAATTAGAGATTGAAAAAGGGTTGGTTACTGGCAGGATAAAAGGCCCTATCATTGATGGTCAGCGAAAGGCCAAATTGCTGCGAGAATTGGCTCATAGAGAAGGACTCCGATTGGAGCAAGTAATTGCTGTTGGTGACGGCGCCAATGACCTACCAATGCTTGCGATCGCTGGGTTAGGTATTGCATTTCGGGCGAAGCCGATTGTCAAAGCTACTGCGCGACAATCTATCTCTAATCTTGGTCTGGACGGAATCTTATATTTACTCGGATATAGTGATCGAGAGATCAAGTATTTGGATGACTGAGCAAAATCTGGCTTTAACGGTTCTTATATCAGATACTACATATTTTTAATGAAAGGAGACTTCAGACTGTGACTGTTTACTCAACAAGTGATTTTCGTTCTGGGTTAAAAGTTATGTTTGAGCGAGAACCGTGTTTAATACTTGAAAATGAGTTCGTGAAACCAGGGAAAGGACAAGCTTTTAGTCGTATTAAAATCAGAAATCTCAAAACAGGGAGAGTGCTCGAGAAAACCCTTAAGTCGGGGGAATCCCTCGAGTCTGCGGATGTAATTGACAGAGAAATGCAATTTTTGTATGAGGATGGAGAATTTTGGTACTTCATGGAACCAAATACCTTTGAACAATATCAGGCTGATAGGAAAGCGGTGAGGAACGCTTGTAATTGGCTGAGTGAGCAGGATTTGTGTGTGGTAACACTCTATAATTCGGTCCCACTGACGATAACACCTCCAAATCATGTTGAATTAGAAATTAAAGAGACTGCACCGGGATTGCGCGGAGATACTGCAACAGGTGGGACAAAAACAGCTACGTTGACAACCGGAGCGGTAATAAAAGTACCATTATTCTTAGAATGTGGCGAGCGAATTCGTGTTGATACAAGGTCGGGAGAGTATCTTGGTCGAGTGAGAGACTAGAGAAATATCAATAGAACTGCTAAGGGATTTGTTGATGACTATTGAGGTTGGCCCAAAGTGGGAGCCCACAGCCGGAATTGCTACGTTGGTCGAGAGAAGTCGTATTGTTGCCATAATGAGAGCTTTTTTGGTTGAGAGGGGTGTGTTAGAAGTAGAAATTCCAATTCTAGGGGGTTGCTCGGTCAGTGACCCTTACATCGACAGTTTTGAAGTCTTTAGTGAGAGTATTGAGGGGTTTTTGCAAACTTCACCAGAGTCATATATGAAACGTTTACTGGCGGCTGGGAGTGGAGATATATTTGCTCTAGGCAAGGCTTTTCGCGCAGGAGAAATTGGAATTAAACATAACCCAGAATTCACCATGCTGGAATGGTATAGGGTGGGATGGAACGAGCACGAACTAATGGCTGAGATTGCTGAGCTTGTGTCTACACTAAGGCCAAGCATAGGCTGTTTGACAATGAGTTATCGAGATGCATTTATGCAACACTTAGGGTTAGATCCGCACGACATATGTTTATCGGATTTGCAAAAATATGTTTCCTCAAGCGCAGGAGATAAATGGAAGTCAGAATCACGTTTTAATTGCTTAAACTATCTCTTCACAAACGGTGTTGAACCCAAGCTACCGGAAGGCCTAGTATTTTTGTATGACTATCCCGAATGTCATGCCGCTTTTGCTCAGTTGTATTGCAATCGAGAGGGTCAGGTTGTAAGTAGGCGTTTTGAGGTTTATTTGAATCGCTTGGAGTTGGCCAATGGTTATTTCGAATTAACTGATCCGAGAGAGCAACATCGAAGGTTTGACAAGGATAAGCAGGCGAGAGTTGCGATGAATAAGAAAATTTTTAAGGAAGACATACGCGCTTTGGCAGCTTTAAATGCTGGACTACCCAGTTGCGCGGGCGTCGCCTTGGGAGTTGACCGATTGATCATGCAACTTCTTGATAAAAATTGTATTCAACAAATAATGGCATTCGGCTGGACCCAACGATAAATAATTTTATAACGTAAATTCTCAAATATTTACTATATCTCAAAATAATGATTCATTACCAAAGCGGGTTTATCTGTCAGAGTGTTGCCTATCACTTGACCGGGCACACCAGCGACTAACGAGTGGGGGCTTACGGCTTTTAAAACGACACTGCAGGCTCCAATCATGGAGCCTGCACCTATTTCGATGTTTCCGAGAATTTTTGCACCAGCGCCAATCAGCACTCCGCGCCGAATTTTGGGATGTCTTTCTCCCTCCTCTTTACCTGTTCCTCCAAGAGTTACACCTTGCATAATAGAAACATAATCTTCTACAACTGCAGTTTCCCCTATCACTAACCCGGTGGCATGATCTAGCATCACAGAGGAACCGATTTTAGCTGCTGGATGAATGTCCACCCCATAAAATCTTGAAGTAGTTGATTGAATCAAAAGTGCAAGTATTTGATATCCGTCGCACCACAAGTTGTGTGCCAATCGGTGGGCCTGCAGAGCTAAAAAACCTTTGTAAAAAAGAAACGCCTCTAAATTCGAATTACAAGCAGAATCTCTATTGTTGATAGCCAATAAGTCCAAAGTTGCTGATTCTATTCTGTGTGCCTTTTGGTTTCGAGCAAAGTGATAGCTCAAAATATCCTTAGTTAAATAATCATTGATTAGTGCATTCAATAAACGGCACTCAAGAGCCGCTTTGAAACTTTTATGGCTTAAAACTGCTTTGTTTAGAAAAATTTCAAGTAAAGGTTCATTTTTAACTACTGCTTTCGCTTCGGCGGTTATATTTCGCCATACTTCTTCCACAAAATTCGATGATTTAGATCTCATTATCGATGACTGGCCAAAATTGTTTGTTTATCCGTTTTTTGTTGTTTCGTAGTTTCTTAAATGAGAATTTACGTTGAACGGCTTTAGTCACTAGTATGTTTCACCATTATCTCATTTGATAAATTACGAGACTACCAACAGTTTTAAAAAAAGGTTCGGTCAATCTAGTCTGATACTAAGTGGCACTTTCATAATTAAGAGCTGTCTTAGACGGTGTATGAATCCCATTTTCTTCCTTACTACCATCATTCGGTTCATTAATTCTAAGATTTCGTTCACTCTCTTGGAGGCCATATTCTTCGCTGAGAATTCCTCCAGGAACTTTTGGCGCATAGTCCTTGGGGGGCTCGACTGTTACTGTGGGAGAGCTTGAGGCTTCTCTTAAGTTGTCTAAAAAGAAGTTTGAGCTGTGATGTTGCAGAATTTGGTTGCTTATTTCCTGGCTTGCAAGGCGTGTAGAGCTGAGGGCAAGTTGTTCATGAATTTCTTGATAATTTCTCGCTACCTTGCGAGTTTGTTGGGACAATTGAATCATGTGCTGATTGACCAAATTTTGATAATCTGCGTATTCTTTTTGGATTCGCGTCAATTCATCAGACGTGTCTCTGCTAATTTCAATGCTTTTTGAAAATCTTCTTCTGGCAACATATCCGAGAATGGTGCCGGTGAAAAAGGTTATCGCTGAAATTAAAATGGTATCTGTATCTAACATTCACAGAGCCTCACAAATATTTTATTTTAGTTTCGTTCAAAAACACTCGATTTGGCAATAGATTTTTAAAATACACCAAGTTAATTTGCTTTCGAACGTTATTGTCAGAGCTCAAAATGCTCTCGTCTAATTGAGTATATTATGTGGTTGGGGTTATATTATATAAATTTCAGAGGGATGCCTAAAAGTTAAATATGCCAAGTCCTAAAGAACTCTATCACGAAGATATAAGACTTAACAATGTTTCGCTGGACCATGCTCAATTGGAGGCAATCAACGGTCTTGACGATGTCTACTATAATTTAGAATCCCCAGTATTGCCGAATTTCAAAGTGGCTAAACGCTTTCTCCATTGGTGTGGATTGTTGGAACGGGAAAAGGGACTGTATCTATGGGGTGGTGTTGGCCGCGGAAAGACATATTTGATGGATATTTTTTTTGAAGCGCTCCCTTTTCAAAATAAAATGCGGACACATTTTTATCGTTTTATGCGATTGGTACATGATGAATTAAGGCTTTGTAAAGGGAGTCCTAACCCAATAGATTTGGTAGCAAGTCGATTAGCTGAAAAGGTAAAGGTAGTGTGCCTCGATGAATTTTTTGTAAATGATATCACTGATGCAATGATATTGAGTTTGCTATTAGATGCTTTATTCTCTAGGAATGTATGTATGGTATTTACATCAAATAGCTGTCCCGACAATCTTTATAAAAATGGTCTCCAACGAAAACGCTTCGTGCCAGCGATTCAACTAATAAAACTGAATTGCACTGTTTTTAACCTTAAGGGAACCACTGATTATCGACGAAGAGCCCTAAGGCAAGCACCGATGTTTTATAGCCCTTTGAGTCCAAGTTCGGATCTTGCGTTGAGCACTTTATTTTGCACTTTACTGCATGAAAACTGCCAAGTTTTAGAGACTACTATGATTCAAATTGAGCAGAGAGAGATTGAGGCACATAAACTTTGCGACAAACAAGTCTGGTTTAAATTTACCAACTTGTGTGAAGGACCTAGAAGTCAGCTAGACTATATTGAAATCGCGCGCCTTTTTCACACTATTTTTGTGTCAGGAGTGCCAGAGATGGATGAGACGAAACAAGATATAACTCGTCGGTTCATTAGCATGGTTGATGAATTCTATGACCAAGGGGTGAAGCTAATCATATCAGCGGAATTGCCTCTTAAAAGATTTAATTGCGGAGGTAGCTTATCTAGAGAATTTCAGCGGACTAAAAGTCGGTTGATTGAGATGCAAAGTCATAAATATCTATCCAGAGGACATTGCTGTTAGTTTCGTGATTTCGTTTATTGACAAGCTGATTAACTCGGCAACAGTGGGACTTGTAAAAAATTATCAAATCGTTACAATCCCATTCCCAACATAACTAGTACGGCATTGGGCCACCCCATGAAAACTTATGTCGCTAAAAATGAGAACATCCAACGCTGTTGGTACACTGTAGATGCTAGTTCACTGAAACTTGGAAGACTCGCAGTGAAAATAGCTTCTTACTTGAGGGGGAAGCACAAGCCTGAATATACCCCCCATGTTGATACCGGTGATTACATTATAGTGATTAACGCTGAGAAAATTATTGTCACAGGCAATAAGGAAAAAAATAAAATTTATTACTCTCATAGCGGATACCCAGGGGGTATTAAAGAGATTAATTTTGGCGATCTCAATAAAAGGTCACCAGAGAAAGCTATTCGTTTAGCGGTGAAAGGTATGTTGCCTCGTGGGCCGCTGGGAAGGGAAATGTTCAAAAAGTTGAAAGTTTACGCTGGAGGCGTCCATCCTCATGCCGCGCAACAGCCGCAGATGTTAGAGTTTAAAGGAATCAGTAATGTCGGATAAGCATTATTATGGAACGGGTAGACGAAAAACATCCTCTGCACGGGTTTTCATGATGTTAGGTGGTGGTGACATCACAATCAACGAGCGATCAATTGAGACCTATTTTGGCAGAGAAGTGGCTCGTATGATCGTCAGACAACCCCTGGACGTTGTTGAGATGCCTCAGACTTTTGATATCAAAATTACTGTAAATGGTGGTGGGAATTTTGGACAAGCTGGTGCAATCAGACACGGCATTGCCCGTGCTCTAGTGCAATATGATGAAAGTTTTCGTGCACCCCTCCGGGGGGCTGGATTTCTTACAAGGGATGCAAGGCAAGTAGAGCGGAAAAAAGTGGGCCTTCATAAAGCGCGAAAGCGACCTCAATTTTCAAAAAGATAAGCTGATTGACTTGATGTTTTTAACTACACTCTGACTTTAATTTCTTTTAAATTCATATATTTGCAGTCTCTGTGTGTACCGTGATTTATTGCGTTGGCGGGATAATTCAATTATCATATTACAGGAACAAAGTGCACTATCATCTGCTTTGTGTCATCACAAAATTGGGAGGTATTACTCCAGTGGATATTAAGCAAGGAAGTATTTCTGATAATTCCACCAGTGTTGTTAACACAACTCGGCGAAAATTTTTAGCCGGTGCTACATCGGTTCTTGGCGGAATAGGTATGATAGGAGCTTCCGTTCCTTTTGTTGCGTCCTGGAAACCAAGTGCTAAAGCAAAAGCAGCGGGAGCACCTATTAGGATTGACGTAGAAAAGCTTGAGCCCGGTGGGAGGCTTGTGGTGGAGTGGCGCGGGAAACCGGTTTATGTTATCCGAAGAACCAAAGAGGCGCTGGATGCAGTTGCCAACTTCCCGCAAGAAGCACTAAAAGACTCAGACTCTACAGCCGCCAATCAGCCTAGTTATGTTAGTGGTTTTGCGCGAACACAACCCGGCAAGGAAGAATATCTGGTGTTAGTCGGGTTGTGCACTCATCTTGGTTGCGCGCCCATATACCGCCCCGACGTTGGAGCTAAGGATCTTGGTGGTGATTCTTGGCTTGGGGGCTTCTTTTGTCCCTGCCACGGATCTAAATTCGATTTGTCTGGACGAGTTTTTGCGGGAGTTCCTGCTCCAACTAATCTAGAAATTCCGCCCCATTCGTATGAAACAGACTCAATCATTGTAATTGGAATCGATGCGGAGACTGCATGATGGATAAGCATCCGGATTTTGCGAGCTGGCTAGATGCCAGGCTTCCCACTCTTAAAAGAGAGTGGAATCGGCATATGGCTGAATATTATGCTCCAAAAAACTTTAACTGGATGTATTATTTTGGTGTGTTATCAATCGTTGTGTTGTTAATTCAGTTGGTCACGGGTGTCTGGTTACTCATGAGCTATCAAGGTTCCGCAGAGCAGGCATTCGCATCAGTTGAGTATATAATGCGAGATGTGGAGTACGGTTGGATAATACGATATGCACATTCAACTGGTGCGTCGGCATTTTTTATTGTGGTGTATATGCATATGTTCCGCGGTTTAGTTTACGGTTCATATAAAGCCCCAAGAGAATTGGTTTGGGTTTTTGGGATGTCGATTTATGTCGTGCTGATGGCAGAAGCGTTTCTTGGTTATGTGCTCCCTTGGGGTCAAATGTCTTACTGGGGCGCTCAGGTAATAATTTCGCTATTTGGAGCAATTCCGATTGTTGGAGAGGATTTAGTACAATGGATTAGAGGCGATTACTTGATCTCAGGTATAACTCTTAACCGTTTTATGTCACTACATGTAGTCGCTATGCCTTTAATTTTGATAGCACTCGTTGCTATGCACATAATAGCGTTGCATGATGTCGGATCTAATAATCCAGATGGAGTGTCGATTAAGAAGCACAGAGACTCCTCTGGCAAGCCCATTGACGGAATTCCGTTTTATCCATACTTTGTAATCCACGACTTAATACCAATCACCGTCTTTTTATTCGCGTTTTGCTCGGTCTTATTTTTTATGCCAGAAATGGGAGGGTATTTTCTCGAGCATGCAAATTTTGAGATAGCAAACTCGTTGAAAACCCCAGAACATATTGCGCCAGTTTGGTACTTCACACCTTATTACTCTATGTTGAGAGCAGTACCCGATAAGTTGGGAGGCTTTGTCACGATGGCAGCAGCGATTGCAATATTGTTTGTTCTCCCGTGGCTTGATCGGAGCCCAGTAAGATCAATGCGGTATAAAGGAAATGTGAGCCGAGTGATGATCCTATTATTCGTTACCAGTTTCATCATTTTAGGATTTCTTGGCGTTAAAGCTCCAACGCCAGCTCGCACAGTATTGGCTCAAATATGCACGATAATTTATTTCTCATATTTTATTGGCATTTACTTTTGGACGCGGTATGAGACAACTCGCACTGAACCAGATAGAATAACAATGGATGGTGGAATCGGGACATTCAAAACGTTTTGCGGATTCGGGCTGGTGGCGTTTTTAGTCTTTGTGCCACTGCGAGTTGTGGGTGCAGAAGGAAAGGATTGTGGTACGATTAATTGTGACAACTTCCAGTCCAGTTTGTGGGATGAGGCGTCTTTACAAAAAGGGGCTCAACTGGCTGTCAATTATTGTATGGGGTGCCATTCTTTTAAATACTCGCGCTGGGAGCGAGTGGCAGACGATTTGACGATACCTCATGATTTGATGATGGAAAACTTGGTATTTGCAGATCAGAAAATTGGAGATTTGATGCGGATCGGTATGAGGGAGGAGCAGTCCACGTCTTGGTTTGGTGCGGCGCCTCCCGATTTAACTCTCATCGCACGATCTAGGTCGCCGGAATGGCTATATACTTATCTCAGAAACTTCTATGCCGATGATACTCGTCCTTTAGGAGTCAATAATAGAGTGTATAAAGATGTAGGTATGCCTCACGCGTTGTTAAACCTTCAAGGGCTAACCAGATGCGCTCCAGGACCCATATTAGCAAGCAATGGAGGCATAAAAAGAGATTTGCTCACTGGTGAGGATCTGCTGGATGATCCCTGTGGTCGTTTTGAACAAGTTTCCAACGGAATTCTCTCTCCATCTGAGTTCGATAATGCAGTATATAATTTGGTAAACTTCCTTACTTACATTGCGGAGCCGATGGCACAACAGCGCCAGCACATCGGAAAGTTGGTGCTTTTTTTCTTGGCTATATTGCTTGTATTTGTATATCTTCTAAATCGAGAGTATTGGAAGGGTATTCATTAGAGAGCCTGAGCAATCCCAGATTTTTATGCTAGCAATCTACACCTGAGTATAGTGATATTTTATTATTTGAGAGGTTAATGTGAGACGTTCTTCAATGACGTTATTCTCTGATCCGGTCTGTCAGTACAGCCATCGAGTTCGCATAGTGTTGGCAGAAAAAGGAGTGACGGTAGAAATCGAAGACGTGAGTTCTAACTTAGTTGCTGAGGAAATCTTTGAGGCCAACCCTTACGGAACTCTTCCCACGTTAGTAGACAGAGACTTAGCTCTCTATGAGTCTAAGGTTGTAATGGAGTATTTAGACGAACGTTTTCCACATCCTCCGCTTCTACCAGTTTACCCAGTTGCACGAGCCCAAAGCAGGCTTTGGATTTTTCGAATTGAAAAAGACTGGTGTCGACTTTCAAACACCATTTTATCAGATCCAAATGGAGATTCCGCACTGATTGCTCGAAAAGAGCTCAGAGAATCTTTGATTGGCGTTTCATCGATATTTTCGGATCTTCCATTTTTTATGAGTGAGGATTACACTCTTGTTGACTGTTGCTTGGCTCCGTTACTGTGGAGGTTGTCGCATCTTGGAATCGAAATCCCTGAATCGTCGCAAACACAGCCATTGTTTGATTATATGAAACGAGTGTTCGGAAGAAGCGCGTTTGATGAGAGTCTGACTGACTTGGAACGCGAATTTAAAATGTAAGAAGGACAGAAGCATGAAATCCAACCGTCCATATCTTATTCGTGCTTTTTATGAATGGATCGTGGATAACGAGTGCACCCCATATGTGGTTGTCGATGCTCATCATGATGACGTTGAGGTGCCTCAGAACTTCGTGACTAATGGGCAAATCATCTTAAACATAGCTCCGCGAGCGGTAACAAATTTTGAAATGAATAACGACTACATTAAACTTTCAACTAGGTTTGGAGGGATTCCCATAGACATTTTTTGTCCGATGGGGTCAATACTTGGTATATATGCCCAGGAAAATGGTCAGGGAATGATGTTTGAGCCAGACCCCGATAATGAGCCACCGCCCCAAACGCGGACTCCAAAGGTTTTGTCATCGTTACCAAAAACTAAGCCTCGGGATCCTTTAAAGGGCAAGCCATCTCTACGTGTTATCAAGTGACAGCATATTTCCACTGATCTTAAGTGTAATTACTGGAGTTGTGTAGATTGTAGTCAATCTATGTATTCAAATACCTTAACTACTCGTCTAACGCCACTAGTTTCACGCGCTATATTCACTGCTTTATCACCTTCTGACTTTGAGATAATTGCCATCATGTATACCACGCTGTCTTCAGTTATTATTTTAAAATCTCTACCCTTAACTCCCTCATCTACCCTCAGCTTAAGCTGAATTTTTTTGGTAATCAGGGTATCGTTGGCTCTAGAAATAAGAGATGTGTTATTTCGCTCTTGCAGTTCATTATGAACAATCCTAACTCGATTGAATTTTCTTGCTGTTTCGCCAGCTAGTTTTTTAAGTTTCGCATTGGGTACTTCGCCAGTGAGAAGGACTACTGAGTTATATACATTGACATTTATGTGAGATTTTTCTAGTTCGGGTTCGGCTTTTTTTATGTTTACGCCTATTCCGGTGGCCATATGTACATCATTTAAAAAAGACCCCGGTCCAGTATCGGCTTTATCTTCACCAATCGGATCTTCAGTGAGGTTATGCATAACAGATGTGCAACTAGTGAGAAAAATGTTCACAATAAAAAAAGTAAATAGTCTTTTCAATTACTCACTACCTAATATCATCGAATCAACAAGCTCTGTGAGGCATTCCAGTACCTGAAGGTGCAATGCACTAATTAAAGAATACTCGTAATCGCTCATATCTATGCAAAGATCTTCGTAACCCAACTTCTCTGTCAATATGGTATCATCTTTGTGACTGATTAGTATGATCTTAATGTCTCTTTCTAAAGCTGCATCCGCAGTTTTTAGAAGCGCTGGCTGACTGCCACCTCTGCTTATAATAAGTACTAAATCGGATTGGTTACCATGAGTAAATAGTGCATGAGCAAAGCGATTCTCACCTAATCGATTTTGACTTAATTGGTTAAGACTTAGAGCTGGAAAGCCTGGTCGTTCAATTTGCGTGCCTACAGCTAAATTTTCACTGAAAAGCTGCCCTAATTGACTAGCAGGACCATCGTGTCCGCAGGCAAAGATTGTGCAGCCATGCAAAAGGGAAGATGAGATCATTTCTGCGGCTTTTACAATTTCAGATGTGAATGAGTCACCCATTGAAGTTGTTGCTTCTACGAGCCGCTGGTGGAAATTGAAAATTCTTTGATTCACTCTAAACACCTTTGTAAGGGTGCGTCCAAAGCTAAATTATATCTCCTAGTTGTGGTCCCTTCGATAGCTATTTAAGATTTTAAAACTTTTTTTACCGCTGTATGGGTTTTTCTGATCAGGGCAATGTATCTTTTTGTTTTGAAGACAAAATTTATTTACTTTGTTTAATGTTTAATTTAGACGGTACCAAATTGAGTTCTTCTGACTTGTAAGGGAAATTAATTGGAATCACTTTGCCGTTCTTAAACTTAGCCCATCCAGTTTTTCGTTTTACCTTGCCATCTATTAAATCCAAGATTCCCGTGGCCGAAAACATGGGATTCGGCAGGTCTTTTTGTTGCATTTGAGAAAATTGCCGTGACATCATAAAAGCATCATAACCGAGTACGTAAAAGTGTTTCAAAGCTGTGTGCATCTCTTTTTTGGGAGAGACCCCGTCAGGTAGTTGGTTAGCTAGAGTCCATGGCATTGCGCAGAATTCTATATCTGCTAGGTCATTATCAAGAGAAATTTGTTGTGTACCGTTATATATGTGAGAAGTGGCATATATGGGAAGATCGGCGGCATACAAAAAATCTAGAGAGGGTTTTATTTGTCTACCTATTGATGGAAAGCTTATGATAATTACAAGATCAATGTCCTGCCGACGGCGAGAACTTAATTTTAATCGACTGTTGACGTATCGAAGCAACTCCAGTCCACGTTTCTCACTAGCATCTATATTTAGTGGTTTTTTTAATATAGTTATAAAATCTTTTATTTGCGCGGAGTATCGCACTGAATTCGTGATAACACCTCCCTGTTTAAGCCATTTTTGTTCAAAGTAGTCGCTCGCTCGCCTTCCCCAGCCAGCCTCTGGTGCTATAATTAGGACATTCCTTTTCCCTGAAAGCCACGCTCGTTTCGCAATCTGATTCATTTCATCCAGCGGCGATAATCCAAATTGAAAGAAATTTTTTGGTTTTTTTTCAATATTGAAGTCACCCCGATTCAAAGTCACAACGGGGATAGGAAAATCCGGGAATTTCAACAAATTCTGTACATTTTCGCTTCGTGCTGGTCCCACAATCATCTCAGCTCCATCATTTATTAGCTTGGGATAAAGTTTTTCAATAGGTGACTTGGTAGTGTCATAAATTTTTATCAAAGGCACACTGTTGCCGTGTTCCCAAGTTTGATAATACGCAGTTAAGAAACCGTCTAATAAAGTTTTGCTTGCCGTGAGATGCGAGTTACTCATTGGCAAGAGTAATGCTATAGAACTAGCCTCCTCGCCATACGACTTCGTCAGCTGCTCTGGAGGCATAATAGCCGCTGGGTGTCGAGGCCATTTGGTTCGCCAAATAGTTCTTTTTTCTAAGCGACTAATCTGATCATTCGGTAGAAATCTATGTTTTATTGCCAATTGTAGCCAGCCAGATAGGTTTCTTTCGTCAGTATTTTCGTCTAGTTTGATTAGCCTATTCAATGGAATGCGATTGAGCACATCCCAAATTTTATTGTGGACCTTCTGAAGCTTATGCTCGGGGAGTGGTTTCGCTAGCTCATAAGCTTGGTGAAACACCGACTCGTTATTTCCAATCGAGATATTTAAATCAATGATTAGACTTATCCAAGTCACTCTTTGTTCATGAGTTTGGTCTTTAACAAGTGTTTTAAGACGCGCGTCTGAGATCCAAGTGTGCAAAGTTAAATAATCACGATAACGATTCAATATCTCGGCTTTTAGGAGGCCATATACTAGGTAGTTGGCGTCCGAGAGTAGTGCACCATTAATTTTTTTTAACACTTCACTACATACCAAATAATCACCCTCGTTTTCATAAAGCACTGCGCTCTCAAGAAATAGTTTGTTTTGGATAGTTACATCGGCTATTTCTGCAAGCTCAAATAATTCGAGCGCTGAAGGCCGCTTTTTAAGCTCATAAAGTGTGGATTCTTCATTCGTTGATATTTGATCTGGGAAAGTTTTCAGAGGTGTAGATGGCGCGCACGAACACATAAAGGCTAAGATAGTCACTAACATTGAACCGCGGCGAATCCAAAATTTCATAATGAATATCGAGTTAACTGGGACTTTGTACATTGTAGCAACACCTATTGGAAATTTAGGAGATATGACCATTCGTGGTATCCAAATTCTGAAAGATGTTGCTATTGTCGCCTGCGAGAGTGTTCGACATAGCAAACTACTTTTAGATCATTATTGCATACACTGCCAAACAATAAGCTATCAAGAGCAAAACGACCAACAGGTTTTGAAAAAAATTATGTACTATCTGTCATGCGGAGAGTCCGTGGCATTTATTTCAGATGCCGGAACTCCACTTATTTCAGATCCCGGATATCGTTTGGTGTCTCGTGCACGTGATGCTGGTCATAATGTAATCCCTGTACCCGGTTGTTCTGCACTAATTGCGGCAATCAGTGTATCTGGGTTACCGCCCAATCAATTTAGATTTATAGGATTTCTATCAGCCAAGGCCTCTCAAAGGAGATCTTCGATGAAGTCTTTATGTAACTGTAAAGAGACTCTAATATTTTATGAAGCGCCCCATCGTATACTAGGTACTTTGCAGGATGCATGTCAGATCTTTGGCGCGGATCGTACTGCTTTTTTAGCGCGTGAAATTAGTAAAAAATTTGAAACATATCATCGTGCTTTACTTGGAGAACTTTATGCATTTATTAAGTCTGATCCGAATCAACGACGCGGTGAAATTGTATTAGTTGTTGCAGGTAAACAAGAAAAAGCAGAGGGTTCAGAAATTGAGTCCGAGAGAATATTGAATCTTTTGATGGAGGAACTATCTCCGAGTAAAGCGGCCGCCCTAGCTTCAAAGATTACTGGGTTTCACAAGCAGATGTTATATAAAAAAGCGTTGGCAGTTCAAGCTAAGAAAAGGGTCTTTTAAGCTAACTTTTTTAAAAAACAAAACACTATTAATCACATTGTGTGAAATTGCTTATCCAATGTTTTGTAGAATTCACATTAGATTCTGTCCACTAATCCAAAAATTTTTGATCTTTCCATCCTCCAACGTCTCGCCACAAATTAACTATTTGGCAAAATAATTCAGCAGTTTTTATTGCATCATAAAGTGCACTGTGCGCTTCTTCGTTACTAAAGCCTATGCCAGCCACTCGGCACGCTTTCGCAAGAACGGTTTGTCCGTACGCCAGACCAGCTAGCGATGAAGTATCGAAACATGAAAAAGGATGAAAAGGACTGCGTTTGATGTTTGTGCGCTTGATTGCAGCGTTCATGAAGGCTAAGTCAAAATGAGCGTTATGTCCGACTAAAATAGCCCGAGTGCATTTGGTCCTGCTAATTTCACGACGGATTGGTAAAAATATTTTTCTTAAAGCATCTACTTCATCAATTGCTATACGACGAGAGTCATGTGGGTTTATTCCTGTAAATTCCAGAGATGAGGGTTCAATCACTGAGCCAACGAATGGAGTAATATTCTTATTAATACTACTCTTAATTGATAGTTTGAATTTGTCATCCATTTCTAAAATTACGATTGCTATTTCGAGAAGAGCATCGGTCTGGGCGTTGAAGCCGCCACTTTCGATATCTACGACTACTGGCAAAAAACCTCTGAAACGCTGTGATATAGGGTATAAATTTTCTTGATGCTTCATATTTATTTAGGTTTCAAGCCGCCAATTTAGAGTGAGCCCTGCCCCTAACGGCACTAAATAGGAATCTCGGTAATCTATCTGATCCGGCACTCGCCATGGGTCACGTAGTAATGAAATAAACTCGGAATTTGTTTTTAAACCATAAAATTCGGCGCCATTTTTACTCGCAAATTGTTCTAACCGATGCAACGCGCCTGCTCTCTCAAAAGCTTCAGCATACAACTCGATGGCTGCATGATGACTAAAGCAACCGGCGCATCCGCAGATATTCTCTTTGTCTTCGCGAGAGTGGGGCGCTGAATCTGTCCCTAAAAAAAACTTCTTTTCTCCACTGGTTGCGGCCTTAATCAGAGCATTTTGATGTAGGTCTCGCTTTAAAATTGGTAGACAAAAGAGATGTGGTCTTATACCACCGACAAGCATATCGTTTCTGTTAAAAAGCAGGTGTTGCGGTGTGATAGTGGCAGCGATGTATTTATCACTGTCTCTTACAAACTCTACACCTTGTTTTGTCGTGACATGCTCAAACACGATCTTCAATTCAGGAAACCTATGTTTTATTTGTGTCAAGTGACGATCAATAAATATTTTCTCACGGTCGAAAATATCTACCGAGCTATCAGTCACCTCGCCGTGGATTTGTAGTGTTATTCCCAGTTCTTGCATAACGTTAAATACCGCGTCTAACCCATTAAGATTTGTGACACCAGATGCTGAGTTAGTTGTTGCGCCAGCTGGGTAGTATTTGCAACCAAAGATCAGGCCTTGATCAAATGCGGTTCTTATACATTTTATTGATGTATGATCGGTCAGATACATAACCATCAGGGGAGTCCATTTGCTATTAGATGGTTTGTATTTAAGTATTGAGTCACGATACCTTTTGATTAACTCCGCTGACGTGACGGGCGGCGATAAGTTAGGCATTATTATGCAACGTTCAAAGCAACGTATCGCTGCAGGAACCGTTGTTTCTAACGCGTCTTTATCTCGAAGGTGCACGTGCCAGTCATCAGGCTTTATTATTGAAATTCTGTCCATTGGCTAGGTTATTGAACCATAATTATAGTTCCAAGCTTTGAGTTAATCATAGCCTCGTAATTGCAATGGTGCATTCTCTTTTTTTATATTGATGAATAAAAAATTCCTTATGTCAAAATTAATGTCTTGCTAATATTTAACTTGGTAAGTCTTCAGTTGTAGCGATGTGTGCAATTTATTTGGTGTGTTCGTGCGAATAAAGGTCGATGGTATTTTTTACAGCTAGAAGAGCCGCTAAGATAAAAAATGCGCCACAAGGAAAATTGAAAATCAGCACTTCAAAGTTTTCACTGAAAGGGTGGACTACCCAGTTTTTTGCGGCTGGACCGAATATTAGGTGCATATTCTTAAAAATTGTGCCTGCGCCTAAAAGTTCGCGTGACACTCCTACAACCGATAGAACGATTAAAAAAGCGGTGCCGCAAACTAATCCGTCATATGCTGCGTGTGCAACGGTCTTGTGGTATGCAATTTCTCTTACTCGGTCCCATACGATGCCGTTAGTTGCAATGAGCGGGACGAAGATCCCAATTGAACTAGATAGCTCGTAAGCGAAAGCTTGCATCAAGAGATCAGTAATAGATACTAAAGTGGCGACCACTAGGATGGTAAATGGAATCTGCGTTTTTTCAGTTAAGTTTTTACGCAACACTGAAATTAGAACGTTAGAACTTATTAGAATGAGCAGTGTTGCGAGTCCTAAAGCAAGTGCACTGCACAGAGTAGTAGTAATTGCCAGTACTGGCGTTATACCCATAAGTTTGATCAGCGTTAAGTTGTTGGTCCAGAGTTGTTTCTTATTATTTTTAAAGAATGAAGAATCGTTCATCAATTCATTCCTTCAACTTTTTTGAGGCTATCATGGCCTCTATTTAAGATAGTGTAGCCAAAATTTAGAGCAGCGAAGACTTGTCGCACAACTGTTCGAGGCGTTATTGTTGCTCCTGTAAATGAGTCAAAAGCTCCTCCATCAGAGATTAAACCCCAGTCGGCCTCAGTTGTATTGGAGAGAGATCTTCCAGAAAATTGACTTATCCACTGGCTCTTGGTGATTTCTATTTGGTCTCCTAATCCTGGTGTTTCTTGATGGGAAGTTACGCGGACAAAAATAATACTTCCCCTCATATCAATACTAACTAGTATTTTGATATTGCCACTGTATCCTTTTCCAATCGCTGGGATTATTACTGCTACAGGAATACCGAAGTTATTAACAACGTGATAATTTATGATATTTTCAAGCCCAAGTGAAGTCCAATGCGCTTTGGGCACTGATAATGACTCAATGTGGATGTCTCCAGTACGATAGCGCTTTGGTATGAGTTCTAGTAACTTTTCCTTTTTGGAAGAAAGTGTATTTGAGTAGATAATTTCTCGAGTAAGGGAATGCACAAGCACTAACACCAGCATTAATAGAGCCGCAGTTACACTGATGACCACAATACTTCGCTGACTTGCCTGACTTATCATTTATCGCTATCAGCGGTTATAACGACATACTTATCTATCGTCGGGGCTAGGAAGTTGGCTATAAGGACTGCGAAGGCTAAGCCATCTGGATAGTCACTCCAGCCACGTAGAAAGAACACTAAAGCACCAATGAGAACTCCAAAAGCAAGACGACCTTCCGTACTCGTTGTAGAGGATGCGGGGTCAGTAATTATAAAAAAAGCGCCTATCATAGTCGCTCCGCTAAAAAGGTGGAAGATTGGGGACCCGAGACTCGCAGAGCTTCCGGAATCCCAAAAAATGAGTGACAGAATTGTAATGCTTCCCAGCATTCCAGTGGGTGCATGCCAAGAAATTATTTTGGAAAAAACTAAGAATAGACCACCTAAAAGAAACCCTAGGTTAACCCATTCCCAGCCGACTCCAGCCCACCCACTCTGTGAAAAAATTTTTTTCTCTGAGTACAGTTGGTGGACAAGAAGACCATTATTTTGCCTAAAAACCTCAAGAGGAGTTGCGCCAGTAATACCGTCGAATTGCTGTAAATTGCCAATTTTTATCGCCATCGATTTAATCAGCGTTGGGTGCTGGATGTTGTTAGAGTAAGGCGCGTCCACTGCTACCCATTGGCTCATTAAAAAAGGGAAACATAACAATAACGTTACATAGCCTACCATTGCAGGATTGAAAGGGCTGGCTCCAAAGCCGCCATAAGCATACTTTCCTATTAGGATTGCCACAATGCATCCTATGATGGGTAACCACCAAGGGCAAAGAGGTGGTAATGATAAGCCAATCAAGACAGCAGTTAACAATGTACTGAAGTCTTTCAGACAATAATATGGCAATTTTTTTTTAAAACTTATTGCAATGGCCTCAAAGATTGTTGAGCTGATAACGCAGATGAAAACGTTTAAAAAAACACCCCAGCCAAAGTACCAAGAGAGTGCAACGAAACCCGGTAGGCACGCTAAAATCACGAGTAATATTGTTTGGGTACCGCTTCGTTTGGGGTTTCTGCGTATTAAACTACTCATTCACACTATCCCACGGAATCCTGAAAAGGCCATGGAAATTAGTCCTATCGTAATCAAGGCAATGGGCGCTCCTCGGAGGTGAAGGGGTATGTGGGGTCCAGTTATCTTTTCCCGAATGTTTGCAAATGAAATTAGAACTATGGAGAAACCGACTCCCGCGCCAAGGCCGTGAGACATCGCTTGAAAAACTGATGTTACGTTCTGAGAATTATGCAAAGCGATTCCCAAAATTGCTGAGTTACTAAACAACAGTGGAAAGAAAACATTAAAAAATTTATCGGTGAGAACCTTATATTTTTTTATAAAGTATTTATGAAACATGACGACTGTAAAAATTAATAGCATGAAAGAGAGGGTGCGTAAATATACTAGTTGCAGAGGTCCGAGAATTATCGTTTCAAAACAATGACTAATTCCCGCACTGATCATCATCACTGAGGTTGTTACCACCGCGATTGCGTGAACGACTTCCGTATTATAAGGAAGGCGGATGGAATGACTAACCCCTAAGGTTTGCACCAATACATAGTTATTACTGAGGCTAGCCACAATAATTAAGTAAGTGAATTCTTCTATTGTGAGCATCCGTTATCCCCAATAAACCAGAAATTTGAGCACTCAACTTTGCCAAGGTTAGATTTTTTTATTGCTTCAGGTCACTCTCTGTCCTGGAGCCGCTCCGATGTCAGGTTCCAGCAGATAGACACCATTTTTTGAGCTTGCGGCAAGCACCATTCCATGAGAAGTACCAAATCGCATTTCGCGAGGAGCGATATTTGCTATCATTAACGTTAGCCTACCTTCCAGTTGTTCAGGGAGATAAGCAGATTTTATTCCTGACAAAACTTGTCTTGTTTCCGTCCCAATATCTAAAGTTAGCTTCACTAACTTATCTGCCCCTTGAACTGTCTCAGCTTTGACGATTTTTGCGATTCGGAGATCTATTTTTTGGAATTCTTCAATTTCTACCTCCTCAACTGCGTTTAGATTAACGTCAGCCTTGATTTTTGCTGTTACTTTTTCATTTGAATAAGCCTTGTTTCCTGAAAGCATAGATTCGATTGAGTTTTTGTCAATTCTTTTGATCATTGGTGAAAAAGTTTCAATCTGGTGATCTGTCAGTGGCCGAGTTATACCACTCCAATTCAACTCATCATTTAAAAAAACTTCGCTGGCTTTTGCTGTTTTAGGAAGGATCGGCTTTAGGTAGATCATGAGGATACGGAACAAATTAATTCCCAATGAACAGATATCCTGGACCTCTTGTTTTTTTTCCTCGTCTTTGTTTAGCTTCCAAGGCTCTGATGCGGTGATATATTCATTTATCGAATCCGCCTCAGCCATAATTAATCGAACCACTCCACTAAAATCTCGTTTTTCGTAAAGTCTGGCAATGGTAACTGAGATACCTGATACCTTTCCCAAAAGTTCAGAATTGTGGATCGTTTTCGACAAAACGCCAGCATTACCATGGGTTACAAATTTTGCGCATCTACTAGCAATGTTCACCACTTTCCCAACGAGATCACTATTGACTTTCTGGACAAAGTCATCGAAATTTAAATCTACATCATCGATTGACCGAGATAACTTGCTTGCATAATAGTAACGAAGATATTCGGGATCTAAATGTTCTAAATAGTCCCTAGCATTTATGAAGGTGCCTCTAGACTTGGACATTTTCAAACCATTTATTGTTACAAAGCCATGCACCGCAATTTCGGTCGGTGTGCGGAAACCAGTGCTCTCCAGAATGGCAGGCCAAAATAAAGCATGAAAGTTCACTATATCTTTACCAATAAAATGATAGAGCTCCGCCTTACTGTCAGAACTCCAAAAAGTATCGAAATTGATATCATTTTTTTTACATAAAGCCTTAAAGCTAGCCATGTAACCAATTGGTGCATCAAGCCAAACGTAAAAATATTTTTTCGATGTGCCTGGAATTTTGAAACCAAAGTAGGGTGCATCGCGACTTATATCCCAATCTTTTAGGCCATCATTTAGCCATTCACGTAATTTATTCGAAACTTCTGGTTGCAAATGTTTGCCCGAAGTCCAGGATTTTAAGTAATCAGTAAATTCTGAGAGTTTAAAAAAGTAGTGTATCGACTCTTTAGTTACGGGAGTAGTACCAGAGAGAACTGATATTGGATTAATCAATTCTGTAGCTTGATAGGTAGCACCGCAAATTTCACAATTATCTCCGTACTGATCAAACGCTTTACACTTGGGACATTGTCCTTTTATATAACGGTCTGCCAAAAAGATTTCTTTCTTGGAATCGTAAGACTGTACTATGGCTTTTTGGACAATAAAGCCTCGATCGACCAAACGTTTGTATATTAATTCGACTAATATTTTGTTCTCATCTGAGTGGGTGGAGTGAAAGTGGTCAACATCAATTAAGAAATCTGAAAAGTCAGCCTCATGGGATGCTTGCATTTTCTTAATGTGTTCCTCCGGAGAAATCTGTTGTTCGTCCGCTGTAAGCATGATGGCAGTCCCGTGTGCATCATCAGCGCAAACGTAGTAACAATCATTACCGCGTATTTTTTGGAATCGGGTCCAAATGTCTGTTTGTGTGTACTCAAGTATGTGCCCAAGATGTAATGGGGCATTAGCGTATGGGAGCGCGCTAGTGACAAGTATTTTTCGAACAGAAGACATTAGAAGTCATGTCCAGCATAAAATAATAAGAGATTTAATCATATATAGTTTGAATTAACTTTTCATTTGTTATTCTTGTAAATGTTGTTAGTTTACTAAAGGAACATTTTATTTTGCGGGGTGAATTTTGATTAATGATGTAAAAAGTGTTGTTGCGGTTGCGTCGGGTAAAGGAGGAGTCGGGAAGTCGACGGTTGCAGTTAATTTAGCACTAGGATTATCCCATGGCGGGTACGAAGTAGGGCTTTTAGATGCGGATATATATGGTCCAAGTATTGCTAAGATGCTCGGTGTAACCGAGGGGACACGTCCAGAATCTATTGATGGAAAAAAACTTTTACCCGTAAAAAGTTTTGGGTTAAGTACCATGTCAATGTCGTATCTTGTAACCGAAACAACGCCAATGGCGTGGCGAGGGCCTATGGCCTCTGGGGCCCTAAAACAGATGTTAAATTTCACCGACTGGGGTGCTCTGGATGTTCTTTTAGTAGATATGCCCCCCGGCACTGGCGATATTCAACTGACGCTTGCGCAACAAATAGCACTTGCCGGCGTAATTATCGTAACAACGCCCCAGGATATAGCCTTGTTGGACGCAAAACGCGGAATTGAGATGTTCAGTAAAATGCATGTTCCCATTCTAGGAGTGGTTGAAAATATGGCGATGCATGAGTGTAGCTTTTGTGGTCAAAACCAAGAGATTTTTGGAACTGGCGGTGGTGCAACGATTGCTTTGGAATATAATACTATTGTACTCGGGCAATTAGCATTGGATAGGGGTATCAGGGAATACGGTGATCAGGGAATACCGGTAATAGTAGCGGATGCAAAAAGCAAAGCGGCCCTTGCTTGTAAGAGCATGGCAGATTCAGTCGGAAAAATTCTTTCTCGACGACAAGAAAATAAACTTGAGTTGGTAATAGATTAATTTTGTTAAAAGATAAAATTTTCTGCGATCGATGGTAAGCCATTCTAAGCTATAGTGGCAAGCTTGAGGGCATAACGCTTGGAGTCAAATTTATGAGTATCAAATCAGATAAGTGGATCAGTAAGATGGCTATAGAGATGGGTATGATCGAACCATTCGAAGGAGGGCAAATAAAAGATGTTTCCGGTAAAAAAGTTATATCCTACGGAGTTTCAAGTTACGGATATGATGTTCGCTGTGCTGATGAATTTAAGATTTTCACTAACGTCCATTCCAAAACTGTTGATCCCAAGTATTTTGATCCCGACGCTTTTGTAGACATCTCAGGAGATTTTTGTTTAATTCCCCCAAATTCTTTTGCCCTGGCAAGGACTATTGAATATTTCAGGATCCCCCGCAAAGTGTTAACTGTTTGTGTTGGAAAATCAACGTACGCAAGATGCGGTATTATTGTAAATGTGACACCTTTGGAGCCTGAATGGGAAGGGCACGTTACGTTGGAATTTTCGAATACTACCAATCTGCCTGCAAAAATATATGCCAACGAGGGTGTAGCGCAAATGTTATTTTTTGAATCAGATGAGCTCTGCGAAATTTCTTATGCGGATAGAGACGGAAAGTATCAGAAACAGCGGGGAGTGACACTCCCTAAAGCATGAGTTTAGAATAGTTACTAAGGATTAAGAAGCGCATCCTTTAACTCTAAAGCCTGAAATTGAAGTTTTTGCGTGTTCTCGGGTCCCGCGCGCAACAACTGTTTTTGGATAGGAGATAATTGTTCTAGATCTGGGTCTGCAAATTGGTAGAGAACTGATTCCTGCGATAACGCAATAGGTCTCGCTATTATAGGTGTTGATAAAATTTGCTCAATTGATTGCAAAATAATTCCATCCATTTGTCGAGAGTTATAGCCCATTTCTGCGAAAGCGGCTTCTAATAGTGGACGAGTATTGTGAAATACTTCTGCTATCAATGCCATGTCCACGCTTAGTATGACATCTATGGTTTTACTATAACGCTCGTAATTTCCAGCGTTTAGGAGAAGCTCATCACCACTCTTGTGTATAGTAAAGTCACCCTCAGGTGCACTTAGAGGAAAAATTTTATTTAATATGACGCCGCGTGACAAACCATCAAAATAACTTGCAACTCTTCTGAAGAGGTCATCTTTCGTAATCCACCGCAGAAACGATGAGTCTGACGAGATAATAGACAAATTATCTCTCAAGAAAGAATCACTTTCATTCAATGTTGGTAGAGTGACTTGCTCTACGACCGTTGTGTCGACTTCCTGAGTAACTAGCTTCGGAGTTAGTGAGGGAATTATCGCTTCGGGAATTATTGGATCGATAGGTTTTTCGGCAGCGGTCTTATCCGTTTCGCTAGTGGAAACTAGTGAAGAGTCAATTTTCCCGTTTTGGTGATTAATAAGGAATAAAGTTGAAACCAAACCAGCGATTACGACACATAGTAAAATAATATATACATGCGATCTCTTGAAACTATGAGAAATTTTCATTTGTCACCTAAATTTTTAGCGACCATTTGCTTGCCATTAATTACTGCATTTTGAATTAACATCCTATATTTTTCATTATTTTCTATTTGCTCCAATTTTACTAGAAAATATGTCCAGTTTTTTGCTAGCCACAAAGTTGTTTGACGAAATTTGTTGTCCCGTTCTCGAGATAAAACGATAGTTTCGATTGAGCCGAATGGAGTTTCAATAGTTTCTTCGCCAACTTTCCGATAGTTGTAAAGTTGTTTTTTTCCTCCACTGATGACAACGTATTCGAATACAACTGACTTTCCAACCAAATCGCGCCGCAATTGCAAACGATGAGTGATAGTGTCATAAGCGTGTGCTGGCAGAACGACTTCCGACTGTCCCCCTTTTTTCTTGAATATAATTTTATTTTCGTTCCACAAGAACTCTTGTTCCTCGTGACGAATCGCACCAAAAAAAGCACGTTTATCATATGAATATAAGGGTCTCAATTTACCATTATCATCAAATTGATACCTCGACATTTGAGTTAAAGTGCCAAAGATAGATGATGCATTTAAAATATCTTCATAGATATTATGATCGGCTCGGGTGACGGTTTTTTTTGCTTTTATTGGAATGCCATTAAAGGTTGCCGCATATTCTGCAGTTGATTCAACTATAACCGCGTCCGAAGTTGTCACATTACAGAGGATAGGAGTTGCGGCTGAAAAACTTAGTACCAAGAGTAATACATGTTTTTTCATTTTATACTCTAAAGTCACGCTAATTCGTTTTAAGTGCCAAATCAACTATACAGGATAGAACTACTATTTTTAAATTGCTGCCCCATTTTAGGAAGCGGGATGCCGTCAAAAATAGCGATTCCATTTTTCAGCGCCAAGCGTCTATCGCAGAACCACTGGACTGCCAACGGAAAAATAATATGCTCCATTTTTAGTACTCTTTTTGCTAATGATTCACAATTTTCATCGGGGCCAATCTTTACTTTTGCTTGTAAAATACAAGGCCCTGCATCGAGGTATTCATTGACGAAGTGCACCGTTGCCCCCGCGAAAGAATCGCCCGCTTCTATTGCTCTTTGATGAGTCTTGAGCCCTTTATATTTTGGAAGGAGTGAGGGATGGATATTAATAATGTTACGTTGGAAGTGGCGCAAAAATTTATTACCTAGAACACGCATAAATCCAGATAAAAGAATTAAAGTTGGGTTAAATTTTGCCACGGTCTTGGCAAGTGTGAGGTCAAACCCATCGCGATGACCGAATTGGGTATGTTCAAGAGTAATTGTAGGGATGCCAGCGAGTTTTGCACGCTCTAAGCCAAAGACATTCCTTCGATCACTGATCACTGCGACAATTTCGGCATTTAGTTCTCCCACACTACGAGCATTGATTATTGATTGGAGATTAGTGCCATTACCCGAGATAAGGATAACGATTCGATTTGTGGCACTATTTTTTTCCATATTTAAGACCTCTCCAAACAGACTTTAGCTTCTACTGTATTGCTTGTTTCGACATGTCCAATTAAGAATGGTTCCTCACCTGATTTTTTTAGTACCATTATTGCTCGATCAATATCTCGGGGAGATACACAAATTACCATGCCGATTCCGCAATTGAATGTACGATACATCTCTCTTAAGTCAAGGTTACCTTCTTGTTTTATCCAATTAAAAACCTTTGGTATTTCCCACGAGGAACAATTTATTTTTGCTGTGGTATTAGGTGGGAGAAACCTCGGTATATTCTCGAGGAGACCTCCACCAGTAATATGAGCGATTCCATGAATGGAAACCTCTTTAAGCAGATTTAATATAGATTTCACATATATTTTAGTCGGCATCATCAATAAATCGATAAGAGGTGTTTTGTTAATGTACGCATTTTCAATTGCCGTTTCACGCACCTCTATTACCTTCCGAATTAATGAAAAACCATTAGAGTGAGGTCCGCTTGAGCGTAGGGCAAGCAGGGAATCTCCTGCACTCACTTTGCTTCCATCTATAATTTTGCTTTTCTCTACAATTCCAACGCAAAATCCTGCGAGATCGAAATCAGTTCCCCCGTACATGCCAGGCATTTCTGCTGTTTCTCCTCCTATTAGCGCGCAACCCGACCGCTCACAACCATTTGCGATACTTTTGATAACAGATGTTGCAGTTGGCACATTTAATTTCCCTGTTGCGTAATAATCCAAAAAGAATAGAGGTTCAGCCCCGGAGCAAATAATATCGTTAACGCACATTGCTACCAGGTCTATGCCAACGTTTTGGTACTTATCGTGCGTTATTGCAAGCTTTAATTTTGTGCCCACGCCATCTGTACTGGATACGAGAACAGGCTGACGGAATGAGGTTGGCATTTCGAAGAGCCCTCCAAAACCGCCTAGTCCGGACAGAACTCCGAATCTATTCGTCCGTCTTACCGAATCTTTAATTTCTTCTACGAGTTGCGCGCCGGCATCAATATCGACTCCAGAACTTTTGTAACTATCGGATTCGTTTTTATCGCTCATATAAATTCACAGAATCTTAAACTCTTTATTTTAAGGTGAATGACCAAATTTTTCATCAATCTCTGGTATATTGAGCCTATTAATATGGAGATTAATTTGAAATTCTACGCGTATTTCGTTTCTTTATCTTTGGCCTTGTTTTTTAGTCCATTAAGTATGGGAAAACAAGTAAATGATCTTTACAGTACAGAAGTTTTAATTCCTAATCAAAGTCGTCTGGCGATGGAGCAAGGGTTACGGGATGCTTTGCGTAAGGTGGTGGTCAAATTAACGGGGAATAGCAAGCTGGCGTCAGCAAACGAACTTGTTGAAGCACTTAATAATCTTGATGATTACATCGAAGTTTGGGGTTACTCCGATGCGCTTGAGACAACTTTGAATAAACCAGAAAAAATTAGTCTAAAAGTAAGTTTCTCTCCGACTGCCATGGAGCGATTTTTGCGTGTGCAAAAATTTCCGCTTCTACCATCTAATCGACCTTTGGTATTGATTTGGATTTTAAGTGATGATGCGGAACTAGGACGCCAATTCGTTAATATTCAGACACAGCCTGGTATCGTAAATCTAGTGAAAAATATGCTAGATCAACGGGGTATTCCATTTGTGTCTCCCAACTATGATCTTGAAGACGTACTTTCTCTTCCTATACAAAACGCTTGGCGAATGGATGCTGAAATTATCGCTGAAGCATCCCAAAGATATGAGAGTGATGTATGGTTAATGCTACGTTTTTATAAAACATCCACGGGCGAAATTCGTGGTGCATGGCTCTATCAAGTAGCAGATGTAAGGAAATTAGGTGACTATCGATCTGCCAGTATTTCAAATTTTTTGGACGTTTCAATAAACAAAATCATAGATGGAGTGGCTGACCATTATGTTTTTATTCCTCAGACGGCAGAAAATAAAGTAATGTTAATCATCGATGGAATTAACTCCTATTCCCAATATAGAGAGTTAATTATCAATCTTGAGCGGCTAGAGTTGGTTAAAAATATTCAAACGTCGGAAGTATATGAGACTAGAGTTGAAATTGTTGTTAACGTTGAGGATGAAGCTCACAGACTATATAAGTCCTTATTAAGGAGCGGCAAATTTCTTCCTGTTGTCGCCGAACAATCTTTTGAGTTGGGTGAAATTGCGCTTCGCTGGGTAAAAAAGTGAGTCAGCTTAGTTTGTCTATTACGCTAGATGATGAAGCGACTTTCGAAAATTTTTATGCCCCGTTTGGAACGCTTCAGCATACTGCAATGCAATGTTTGTCAAAGCGATCTGAGCCATATATCTTTTTATCAGGTAATGCGGGGACTGGGTTATCTCACTTATTACAAGCCGCTTGTAAACTTGAAAGAGATTCGATGTATATAAATTTAGGGCTATTGGATGCAAACTCTACAGACAAAATCTTCGAGGGCCTAGAAGAGGGGTCTCTGGTGTGCTTGGATGATATTCATATTATTTTATTAAACCAATACTGGGAAAAAGCTGTTTTCCATCTTTTTAATCGGTGCTGTGAAAACGGAACTCGTTTGGTTTTCGCCTCTCATAAACGATTAAACTTAATGAATATTCGTTTTCCTGATTTAATTACTCGGCTGAAGTCGGGAGTGGTGTTACATTTCGAAGATTACAGAGATGCTGACCTTCTAAACTTAATAAAATATAGAGCGAAACGCATGGGACTGAATTTCACACATGATTTGGCTGTTTACATGTTTAATCGCACTAAACGAAGTGCTGGTAGTGTAGTAGATGATTTGAAGAAAATTGATCTCAAAGCTTTAAGTGAAAAGCGACCGATTACACAACCTCTGATCAAGTCTGCGCTGGACCTATGATCATTTGTCAAGTTCGCTCAAATTGGGCAATTATGACAATAAAGGTATAGTCCTCGCGGATCATTTAGAACGGAAACCGTTCTCATATGGTCAAAAGTTGGGTCCAATGCGGCAACCGACATCGGATGAGTAAACACTTCATAAAATGAAAGCGCTTTTATAGCCTCGGAGACATATACATTTAAGCCTCTAAGAAGTTTCTGAAACAGGGTGCTTGGCGATTCTTTAAATTCTATCTCGTACTGATCCAATTTTGCTAGCTTGGCAGCGATTTGGGTGGCATCCTTAAGGTCGCCCAACTCATCAACTAGCCCATATTCCATAGCATCTTTACCGGTCCAGACTTTTCCTTGAGCAATATTTAAAACATGCTCCGACTCAAGGTCACGTCCACTTGAGACCAATGTAATGAATCTGTCATAAATGTTGTTTACGCTCAATTGGTAAAGCGCTTTTGCTTGGGCCGTCATTGGTTGATCGAGTTGCATAATCGACGCTATCGGGGATGTGCCTGGACCATCTGCGTGAATGCCTAGTGTATTGAGGGTGCGCGAGAAGTTTGGGATAACACTATAAACCCCAATAGAACCTGTGAGCGTTGTGGGCATTGCCACGATTCTATCAGCCTCTGCGGCTATCCAATAGCCTCCTGATGCGGCATAACTTCCCATTGATATCACCACCGGTATTTCTTTTTCCTGTACCGACGCAATAGCGTCGCGTATTACCTCTGAGGCAAAGACCCCTCCACCGGGACTATCTATGCGAAGCACTAACGCAGCCAAATTCGGATCATCTCTCGACTGAGTAATAGCCGCGGCCAATGAATCACCACCGATTGTTCCCGGAGGCTGATGGCCATCTAAGATTGTTCCAACAGCGGGTATAACTATTATTTTCTGTTGAGAATGTAATCTTTTGCCGGCCCTCTCGGTGTCAATCTTATCGAGATAGTCGGTAAAAGCTATACTGTCAGCCTCACCGTCGGGGTTGGTGATTAAATCTTCTAAATACTTTTTGGTTTCAGTCCGAGATGATAATTTGTCGATTAGTCCTTTAGATTTAGCTAGTTGTGCCGCGTCACCGTTGTGGGAACTCAAATGCTTGTCCAATCGATTTGCGTAGTCTGATATGGTCCCTACAGGTAATTTTCTTAAGTTTTCTATTTTTTTACAGTAAAACTGCCACAGAGAAGCAATAATTTGTTGAGTTTGGGTGCGAGTTTCTGACGACATTTTGTTGGATGTCAATGGCTCTGTAGCACTCTTGTAGGTTCCTACTCGAAATACATGAACATCAATTTCCAGTGTGTCTAAAGCTTCTTTAAAATAGTTTCTATATGCCCCATAGCCATAAAGCTGAACGGATCCAAGCGTATTTAGAAAAATTTTATCCGCATGAGCCGCGAGAAAATATTGTTGTTGTGAGTAGTTGTCAGCGAACGAAATGATGGGTTTTTCACTCTCTTTGAAGCGCACGAGCGCATTTCCAATTTCTGCTAATTTACTTATTCCACCATTCTCTAAGTTATCTAAACTAAGTATCAAATGACTAATTCGATCGTCATCCGCTGCGACGTCAATAGCTCTTACGACGTCTCTTGTAAGAGTTTCTTGACGTCCTAGACTGCTTTGATCGAGTATCTCTTCGATAGAATCGATGCTTTGTTTTTGATCTACTAGCCGACCCTTTAGTGCGACAACCAGTGCGCCCTTATTAGGGATGTCTCGTCCGTGATTTGAAAATGCGGAAATGCCGACAAGAACAATAATCGTCAAAATAGCCATTCCAAGTAAAGCCCTTACAAAGGTTACAACACTGTTGAGGAAATTGAGAATCTTCTTAAACACTGTTATTTTTCTCGTCATGGACATCTCTGAGTAAAGATTCCATTTTTTGGCTACACCTCGCATAAGTCATTGTAGAAAGGAATAGAAGTATGGTGACCATTAGCTCGGCCAGATCAAGCGGATGAGCATTGACTCCAAAAACCTTATCTGTTGCGATGCAAAAGTAAAGCAAGGTTACAAAACACATCCATATTAATGTTCTCGTATTTCCGCGTCTAAGGCCGCGAGCAAAAATTATTAAGGGCAGAGAAAGTAGACCAAAAACCCATGGCAAATCTTGTACAAGCGTGCTGACGGGAATAATCAAAACCAAAGCAATGTAACACCAGTGGGTAGATTGCAGAGATAAAGTCATAAGTTTTCTAGTTTTCATCAACGAGCGTCACATAAGCTTTTTCGTTAAACGAGCTATGATCTTGCCTTGCGTTCGGCAGATTTTCCGCTCTTCTGGGGACAATTCTTCGGATTCGATGTGCGAAGAACCGTAAGGTGTGCCGCCACGCTTCGTTTTGTTGAGCGCGGATTCCGAATAAGGAATCCCACACAGGATCATACCATGATGAAGAAGCGGAATCATCATAGACAGCAAAGTCGATTCCTGACCGCCATGAAAACTTGAAGATGAAGTGAAAACGCCAGCGGGTTTGCCAATTAAACTCCCGCTCAACCAGATATTTGCCGTGGAATCGAAAAAATATTTTAATTCTGCTGACATATTTCCAAAGCGTGTGGGGCTCCCAACTAATAGTCCTGAACATCCAATGAGGTCTGATTCCTTGCAGTGGACAGGCCCATCACTATAGCCTGACTCTGCTATAGATTCGCCATGTTTGTTAATCATTGGAACGGTACGCAACCGAGCCTCAATTGCTTCGGATTCAACTCCCAACCTCAACTGCTCTGCGAGTTTTTCTACGTGACCAAACCGGCTATAATATAAAATGAGTATATATGGGTGGTTCATAATTTCAGTGTCAATTTTAACCTAACTGAGACCTCCGATTTTATGCATTTTTTCAAACAGCGTGCTCTCGAAATGCGTCCTATTTAGCACTGCACTAATATACGATGAAAAAGCCATCAGTGGAGCTTTACTGGAAGAAACTTAATCATGGATACCTCAAATTACAGGAGATTGTTATGAAATTCAAAGCACTTCTCTTTGTTGTAACTTTAATCGGTTGCGAGGCACGCGAATTTTATCCTTTGCAGAGCGGTAAGTTAGTCGATTTTGATAATCTCCAAGGTAGATGGGTTCTCATCAATTATTGGGCTGTTTGGTGTGCTCCTTGCCGTAGCGAAATTCCTGATCTGAACGAATATGCCAGAACCAATAGTGATCACGTTTCTGTATACGGTGTTAATTATGATGGAGTGCTGGGAAATAGATTAGATGAGCAGATTAAAAGTCTAAATATCCAGTTTGACACTTTTACCGTTGATCCAAGAGTTCGGTGGCAACTCGAAAAAAGTGATATCTTACCGGAGACATTGATAATCAGTGAGGGTGGAGAGTTGCGACATCGATTGATTGGTCCTCAGACTATTGAGTCCTTGAGTGAGTTGATACCAGGTGCATTTTGACCTATGAATACAAATTTTTGAGCGGGATGGTTGAACGAATGGCAACACTTTTGACGGAGATCGTGACTGATGTGCATCACTGGAATAGCACTCTGTTTAGTTTCAAGACCACGAGGGATCGGAGCTTTCGTTTCAGAAATGGTCACTTTACCATGATAGGACTTCCATCAGAAAAAAAACCGCTATTGAGAGCTTATAGTTTTGCTAGTGCCAATCATGAGCCGGAATTAGAATTTTTTAGTATAAAAGTTCCGGATGGACCGCTCACTGCGAAATTACAGCTTCTCGAAGTTGGAGATAAGGTGCTTGTCGGAAAAAGGTCCAACGGCACATTGGTCACAGATAATATGTTGCCGGGTAAAACACTGTATTTAATAAGTACTGGCACTGGTCTAGCACCGTTTTTGAGTATTATCAAGGATCCAGAGATTTATGATAATTTTGAGAGGATAGTTCTTACTCATGGCGTGAGGTATTTGTCAGAGTTAGCCTATTCAGATTTCTTAGAGGACAAACTTCCCATGGATGAGTTCATGGGGAATATTGTGCGAGACAAGCTGATATATTATCCATTAGTCACCAGAGAACTCTTTCGCAACCAAGGTCGGATTACAGATTTAGTGCGTTCTGGTAAACTTTTCATTGATTTAAAACTCCCTTTCCCGACATTAGAAGCCGATAGGTTTATGATCTGTGGAGGACCTAGTATGTTGAAGGAATTTCGCACTCTTTTGGAATCAAAAGGGTTCGCGGAAGGAAGGAATGGCCGGTTGGGGCACTTTGTTGTTGAGCGCGCATTTATTGAATCTTAAGTAAGTTCCTTAGCTCTTACGGTTTAAAGACCTCCATTGCACCAGGGCTTCTAAGCATCTTATTGACTTCATCTAAATGGAGAGTTTCCTCAGTGATCATTTCTCTTGCATACTCTTCAAGTAGAACAGAGCTATTGGACTCGGCAAGCTTTAAAAGCCTGTAGTACATTTGTAGAACGCTTTTCTCGTGCTCCAAGCTTTCACGGAGAATATCACCAATATCATGACGCTCTGTTTCAAGCAGTGCTCCAATCTTTAGCGAGGGGTGACCTCCCATTAATGTCACCAGTTCGCCTGCCCTATGCGCATGCATTAATCCCTCGTTAGCGTTTGCTTTCATCCAATCGACAATCGGTATTCGGTTATATCCATATACCATCAGAGCATAGTGAGAATACCGGACAACACCGGCTAACTCGGCTTCCATGATTTCATTAAGTATATCAATGGCGGATTGATTATTTCTATCATCCATTAGGCAAACCTCAATTTTTGTTTTCATCTCAAACTATAACATGATGCCAATATTATCTTTACTGTCTGCTTATGTCCAACCGGTCTTACATCGTAGTGTGTTTTGTTTTATGCTTTGGTAAATAAGTTTAAATTTTTGTTGATTATTTGCAGGCTCGATTTAAATAATTTTGGTGTGCTAGCTAAAATATGTCCTGTCGATAGATATTTTTCCCCTCCTTGGAAATCGCTTACCATTCCCCCGGCCTCTCTCACAATTAGTGCGCCTGCCGCAATATCCCAAGGGTTTAAATACATTTCCCAAAATACATCTAATCGACCAGCAGCGACATAAGCAAGGTCGAGGGAGGCTACTCCCATCCGTCGGATTCCGGCTGAATTTTTTGCAAATTCACGCATCGTTTTTAGATAACCGCTCATGTGATCAAATGATGGAGAATTAAAGGGGATCCCTGTCCCATAAAGGGTGCCTGAACTTGAGCTTCGACCCGACACTCTAATACGTCGTCCGTTTAAAAATGCTCCATCGCCTCGACTAGCAGTGAATTCCTCGCGTTTGAATGGCTCTAAGACCACGCCATGCTCCAAATTACCTTTTGACAAACATGCAATTGAAACCGCAACATGTGGAATTCCCCTTATGAAATTAGTTGTACCATCCAACGGGTCTATAATCCATTCGAAGCTGCTTTTAGGGTCGCCACTTTTTCCAGTTTCTTCCCCGCGAAAGCTATGGTGTGGGTAAGCTTTGCTGATATTCTGAATGATTGATTTTTCAGAGATACGATCTACATCCGTGACAAAATCGTTGCGGCTTTTTTCGTCTACCTTCACGATATCTAAGTTGTCTGCAGCCTTGACAATCATTTCACCAGCAGCCCTTGCAGCTCTGAGAGCTATGTTGCACATTGGTTGCATATTATGATTCCGCGCCTCATAAGGTAGAGCTTATGGTACCAGATCAATTCAATTCTGTTAAACTCTAGTTCTAGTTCATGTATTAATTAATGTCGCTCGGAGTTGCAATGTTACGACACGACTGCCGTCAGAATATTCGTATCGTCCTGGTGAACACGAGTCACCCGGGTAACATAGGAGGCGCAGCGAGGGCTATGAAGAATATGGCCCTTGATCAATTATATCTTGTGCAGCCGCGAGAATTTCCAGCTTCAAGAGCGGTTTGGAGAGCCGCTGGGGCGTCAGACCTTCTGAATAAAGCAAAGGTATTTGATTGTGTAGATGATGCAGTACGGGATTGCGGTTTAGTAATTGGCACAAGTGCGCGCGGGCGGAGAATTCCTTGGCCAATTATTAATCCCCGTGATTGTGGGACCAAAGTCTGGAAAGAATCCATGCATCATCCCGTAGCTCTTTTATTTGGGCGCGAGGATCGCGGGCTGACAAACGAGGAGTTACATAAATGTCATTATCATGTTCACATACCGTCAAGTCCTGAATACAGCTCACTTAACCTTGCCTGCGCAGTTCAAGTAATCGCCTATGAGATTTATTTGGCGTCCCTAGAAAGAGATAGTTTTATGTGCAAAAAGCAGATTAAATGGGATCAGCCAATGGCGAGAAATGAAGATATGGAAAGATTTCACACTCATTTGGAGAAAGCCATGACAGACGTCGGTTTTTACGACCCTGACAATCCAAAACAATTGATGACGAGGATGCGGCGTCTTTTTAGTCGAGTGAGAATGGATGAGATGGAAGTGTCTGTTCTTCGTGGTCTGCTCTCGGCAGTGCAACGTAAAGTAGATTGTGGTATCGAAAAGCATGATCAGGGGCGAGGAAAGTAATCGGGGGTGTCGGAGCCACTTTGGTAAGTAGCGGGAAGGCTCGACTGAAAACCCGCGCTTTGGAGTAAAATCAGACCACTTTTTTTAAAAAAAAGTTAGTCAGCTTCGATTTTTAGCCAACGGGCCCTCGCTTTATTCGAACGAGTAGTTTTTATGTAAAACCTTCGGATCGAAACTTGTTATAGTGATGGTAATGCTAGATATTATGAAGAGAGTGTTTCGCTAGCTGTGGTGATAGGGGTGATGAAGTGACTCAGAGCCTGGCTAACACAAATAATTATCGAAAAGATGGAGCGATATATGACATTGCCAATTTACTTGGACTACGCATCAACCACACCCGTCGATCCGGCTGTGGCAGATAAAATGATGGAGTGCCTCACCACTTCCGGAAAGTTTGGGAATCCTGCATCCAGGTCGCACGTATTTGGATGGGAAGCAGAATCTGCGGTAGAGGTTGCGCGTGCTGATGTGGCCAGCATCATGGGAGCTGATCCGAGGGAGATTGTGTGGACCTCGGGAGCAACCGAGGCAAATAACCTCGCGATAAAAGGGTGTGCTCATTTTAATGTTCGAAAAGGAAAACACATCATTACCTCTCGTATTGAGCACAAGGCTGTGTTAGACACGTGCAGGCAGCTGGAAAGAGAGGGGTTCGAGCTAACATATTTAGATCCAGATGAGAGTGGTCTTATCCAGCCAGAGATGGTTTCGGCAGCGATTCGAGAAGACACCACCGTCGTGTCAATAATGCATGTTAACAACGAGCTCGGCACGCGGAACGATATCGCCTCCATAGGAAAGGTTTGTCGTGATCGGAAGGTATTTTTCCATGTTGATGCGGCGCAGAGCGCAGGTAAAACTCCTATTGATGTAGAAGAAATGAATGTGGACATGATGTCTTTTTCTGCGCACAAGCTTTATGGGCCGAAAGGCATAGGGGCGCTATATGTGAGGCGCAAGCCCCGCGTACGAATCGAAGCTCAAATTCACGGTGGTGGACATGAAAGGGGTATGCGCTCCGGTACGCTGCCTACCCATCAGATTGTCGGGATGGGAGAGGCCTTCAAACTTGGACATGAGTTGCTTGAATCTGAAATTTCTAGGATTACGGCTCTTCGAGAAAGACTTTGGGCTGGCGTTGCCGATATGGAGGAAGTCTATCTAAATGGGTCTGCACAACAAAGCGTGCCTGGAATCATCAACATCAGCTTTGCTTTTGTTGAAGGCGAGTCCTTAATAATGGCTCTCCGGGATTTGGCCGTATCGTCTGGCTCTGCGTGCACGTCAGCAAGCCTAGAACCATCATATGTTTTGCGCGCCTTGGGATTGAACGATGAAATGGCACACAGCTCGATCCGGTTTAGTATTGGTAGATATACCACAAAGGAACAAATAGATGATACCATAGCTAAGGTGCGTAGGGCTGTGGAAAAGTTACGTGAGTTGTCCCCCTTGTGGGACATGTTTAAAGACGGGATCGATCTTAACCAGGTGGAGTGGTCCGCTCACTAGCCACTTAGTTTGGTACAAAGTGTTGGAAGTATGGTAAAATGACTTACGTAGAGTCATAGATGTTTTATTTTTAATAAATTATGGGAGGATTAAGGATGGCGTATAGTGACAAGGTTATAGATCACTACGAGAATCCAAGAAATGTAGGGAAACTTGATGACAAGTCGAAGTTCGTGGGCACAGGCATGGTTGGAGCACCAGCGTGTGGGGACGTAATGCGTCTTCAGATTCAGGTCGATTCTGATGGTGTTATTGAAGACGCCAAATTCAAAACATATGGATGTGGCTCCGCCATAGCCTCAAGCTCCCTTTTAACAGAGTGGGTAAAGGGTAAGAACATAAATGATGCGGAGCAAATTAAAAATACTGAAATCGCACAAGAGCTGGCTCTACCGCCTGTAAAAATCCACTGTTCTGTGCTTGCTGAGGACGCGATAAAGGCGGCGGTGCGAGATGTGAGAGGCAAGCAAGGGGTATGACACTCTGATGGCTATCACGATGACCGAGTCAGCTCAACTTCATTTAGAAAGAAGTATTCTGGCACGAGAAAAGGGGTTAGGTGTCCGCTTAGCGGTCAAGACTACGGGATGTTCTGGGCTGTCGTACCTTTTGGAATTTGTTGATGACGCGTTAGAGGAAGATCGAGTATTTGAAACGGGCTCGGTAAAGATTTTCGTAGACCCAAAGAGTTTGGTATTCCTTGACGGGACAGAGCTCGACTATGTTAAGGAAGGCCTCAACGAGGGCTTTGAGTTTAAAAACCCCAACGTGAAGAATGAGTGTGGATGCGGAGAGAGCTTCCACGTTTAGTTAGTGACGCTTTAAGTGATAAATTCGAAATCATACTTCGCAATATTTTCTCTTCAGATTGAGTGGCACATCAATCTTGTAATATTGCAATCCCGATATCTTGATCTCCAAAAGCAGTTTCATCCTGACAGATATTCAATGAGAAGTAATTTGGAAAAAAGACTAGCGATGCAAACTGCATCACTCATAAATGAAGCTTATGAGACACTGGTATCGCCTCTTAAGCGAGCTCAGTATCTAATGCAACTTGATGGTTATGATTCGCATCAGGAGAATCATGTTTCTCATGATGGTTTATTTTTAATGGAACAGATTGAATTGCGAGAAGAGCTTGAAATGCTTGAGCATCAGAATCAGAATCAAAGTTCGTATCAGGATTTAAGAAAAAAATTGGATTCGCTCTTGACCAAGGTCCAGCATAGATACGATGTTTTGATAAACGATTTTAGTGAAAGTTACGCAAATGGGTTACTCGATAATGCTTTCAGCGTCTTCGCTAAGATGCAGTTTTTTTCCAAGCTATTAGATCAGGTTGAAGATCTAGAAGGTCGTTTGCTTGTTGGCAACTAATCTGATTGGAACATAGATGGCTCTAATGCAAATAGCAGAACCCGGCACCCTCTCTAGCGAGAGGAGGAACCCTGTGCGCGCTGTTGGGATCGATCTCGGCACTACAAATTCTTTGATTGCGGTTGTCGAGGACAGTGTTCCTAAAGTGCTGTCGGATGGCGATGGTAGGGTTCTTATACCATCTGTTGTCCATTATGAAAAAGATGGAGATGTAGTTGTCGGAGTCACAGCTCAATCGGAAGTTTTAACTGATCCATTAAATACTCTGAGCTCCATAAAGCGTTTATTGGGTCGCGGGACCATGGATATCCCTAGGCTTGGAAACCAGCTTCCTTATGAATTTGAAACAAAGGAGGGTGGCATGCCGATAATACTTACACGGCATGGCCCGGTGGGTCCCGTGCAGGTGTCTGCTGAAATTCTACGATGCATTGCATCCGTTGGAGAGTCGTATTTCGGGTCCAAAATTGATGGGGCTGTGATTACGGTCCCAGCTTATTTTGATGATTCGCAGCGTCAAGCAACTAAGGACGCGGCAATGCTTGCAGGGATTACGGTATTACGTCTACTTAATGAACCTACCGCTGCGGCAATCGCATATGGTCTTAACGAGTCTGAAGAGGGCGTTATCGCTGTTTATGATCTTGGCGGAGGGACCTTTGACATATCTATATTACGGTTGACAAAAGGTGTCTTCGAGGTGCTTGCCACCGGAGGAAATTCGGCACTTGGCGGTGACGATTTCGACCGTGTAATTGCAGATTGGTTGTGTGAGCAAGCAGATATCGGATCTTCGATAGATCCTTCAACACAGCGGTTGATAATGACCGTTTCTCGGTCCGCTAAAGAGGATTTGACAATGTCTGAGTGCACATCGATCACGATACTGGGATGGCACGGTTCGCTCAGCAGAGAACACTTTCATAAAATGATTGATCCTCTGATTAATGAAACAATACAGACCTGTAAACGAGTGATGCGTGATGCCAACGTTCACTCAAATGAAATTCGTGAGGTAGTTCTGGTCGGAGGCTCTTCTCGGATTCCATTGGTAAGTGACAAAGTAAATGCATTGTTTGGGTGTAAAGCGCGTAGCGAGCTAGACCCCGATCAAGTTGTGGCGTTTGGTGCTGCTATTCAGGCTGACAATTTGTCTGGTAATCGTCTTTCGGAGGACATGCTTCTGCTCGATGTCGTCCCATTGTCTTTAGGAATAGAGACAATGGGGGGATTAACAGAAAAAATTATACCTCGAAACACGACTATTCCCGTTTTAAAGTCGCAAGAATTCACGACTTTCAAAGATGGACAGACTGCAATGACAATTCACATTTTACAAGGTGAAAGAGAATTAGTGAGTGATTGTCGTTCTTTGGCACGTTTTGATTTGCGAGACATTCCTCCAATGGCCGCAGGCGTAGCCAAAGTTATTGTAACTTATGAGGTAGATGCTGATGGGTTGCTGAATGTAAGCGCTATGGAAAAAAAAAGTAGGGTAGCATCCCGGATCGAGGTTAAACCCTCGTATGGTTTAGAGGAAAATGAGATACTTCAGATGCTGGAGGATTCAGTTCGGTACTCCAAAGATGATATTTTAGTTCGTCACCTTCGCGAACAGCAGGTGGAAGCGGATCGGTTGATTGAAGACCTAACCGTTGCGATTGATAGAGACGGTAATTTGTTGACTGAGAAAGAATTACTTTCGCTTCAAAAAAGTGTCACTGAGTTACGTTTTTTTCGAGCTAATTGTACTGACCACATAAAATTATCAGAGCGAGTTGGGGACGTGGCCAAAAAAAGCGAATCATTTGCTGAACGACGTATGAATAAAAGTATTAAGTCAGTGCTAGCTGGACACACTTTGGACGAATTGGAAAAGGGTTAACTATTATGCCTAGACTTGTTTTTTTGCCTCATCATGAAATATGCCCAGAGGGCGCGGTGGTCGAGGCCGAGCAGGGAGAAAGTATCTGTGAAGCAGCTCTTCGAAGTGGTTTAGATATAGAACATGCATGTGAGATGTCGTGTGCATGTACGACCTGTCATGTGCATATTCGAGAGGGTTATGATGACCTTACCGAAGCTGAAGAACTTGAGGACGACTATCTCGATAAAGCATGGGGAGTCGATCCTGATTCAAGGTTAAGTTGTCAGGTAATTCTCGGCGAGAAAGACTTAGTTGTTGAAATTCCAAAGTACACAATTAATATGGTGTCCGAACGCCATTGACGGGAGAGCATTTATGAAATGGAGTGATATTAACGATATTGCTGTTGAACTTTATGAACGTTATCCCGACACTGACCCCAAATATATTAACTTCGTTGATTTACGTGAGTGGATTGTATCACTAAGTGAATTTGACGATGACTCTGAGCGTTGCGGTGAAAAAATTCTCGAGGCGATCCAAATGGCCTGGATTGACGAGATGGATTAGTTTGTTGGAAACTGACCGCAAAAGTGCTCGAGGGACTCTTGCGGCTTTTTAAAAATCTATTAGTTTCTGACCACTTTCCCGGTGTAGACAACGGAGCTGTCACAAGAAAAAATTTTATCTGCTTCTTTTTGGTTTTCAGTGTTGCGTGCACTAGAAAAATGATCGTCAACGTTTGCACCCCAATCTTCCATGTTTTTGTGAATATAGGCTAGTGCAAAATCATATTCTTTAAGACTGGCGGGGACTCCTTGACGTGGCATTATTATTCGAGAAGACATTTTTCTGCCGGCTTGATTTGCTGTGGTTACTATCTTTTTTTGCGCAAAATATGCGTCCCTGATAGTCGCCTCTTTGTTAAATTTGCAAAACCAATATCCAACTACAAATTCTTTTGGGTCAAGATCTGATACTGACAAATTTCCCATCGAGTATTGCCGAGCTAACATATTAATTGAACATTTTTTCGCAGGCCAATATTGTTTTTGGTTAGTTGCGTTGAAAGCGCTAAGACCTCTTGCAAGTTCGTAGTTAGAAGGGGTGTGTCCTACCCACATCAAATCGATTCCAGAGGAGGGCGATCGGAATAAGGGCTTTAACAAGACTGCACCATATTCATTGAGGTCAGTGCTATCCATCCAAGCATTCCACCTCGTAATCCATTTGCTCATTTGCCTCTCAGTTTTTCCCTCATCGTATTCGCAGGCATAGTACTCTGCGTAAATTACAGGTGGTAAGTCCTCACTGAAAGCGTATTGTGAAAGGCTGAAAAAAATCATTACCGTCATGATGTATTTCATAGTGCGCTCCTTTTGCTTTTTTTAATCCAAAACGGTATTTAATGTTATTTTCTTTTTTACTTATAATCCAGATGTAAATAGGAATGGTAATTGAAATTTCGTCACTTGTTTTAAAAATTTTACGATCTGTAACTGGGCTCTGGATAGTTTTCTCCACAAGAGCAAGCGCAGATTCGACTTAATTTGGTAAGCGAGAAACCGGTTTGATCACGCCAATGATTGAATTGGGCTTGAATTCTTTTGAGATCTGTCTTGCTTTGAGGATGGTCTGGAATCTCCAGCCCACTCTGCCTTAAACAGGTGACTACATCTCTACTTAAATTAAAGCTGTCTTTCCCCATATAACGCAGCATCCGTGGTCCGCTTCGCCCTCCGAGTCGGCTTCCGTAACGTTTAAGATGCGCGCATAGACCAACAAAATCCTCCTCTGGCCAGTGATCTATAAAAGTTGCAAAATTGCCGTAACGAGAACTCATATCTAAAATATAGTTAGCATTAAAAGGTACGCTTTGAACTTTCTGCCTGTTTCGAACAATGCGCTTATTAGTTGCAATTTTGTCTAATTGATCTGGATTTAACAAGCTGATAGGTAACGGCTCGAAGCCGAAAAATATTGACTCGAAGTCAGGCCATTTTTTTTGAATAATTCTCCAGACAAATCCTGCTTGAAAAACGCACCTCGTCATGTTGCTCAAAAATCTATGGTCGGGAATCCCCAAAAAATCTTTACGCGGTAATGGCTCAAAGATCCACTGTGCTAATGCTTCTTCGGTACCCTTTCTGAGGAGTGCTTTCGATAATATTGGCTTAAAATCTGACATGTGAATTCAAAATAATTTAGCTCCACGCACGTTTAAATAACTTCACTCTAAACATATTTATTGGATTTATGAACCACGTGGCGGGTTCTAGTCTACAAAAAACTTTAATAGCTGAGTACTCAAGTATTTTTTAACTGCAATTATGTAAAAAAAACTTTTTTATTTAAACAACATATTTTTTTAATTAACGGCTCTTCCACCAAAGGCGATTGAATAAAGAACGATACCATTTGGTGATATCTCACTTTTGAGCAAGCATCATGCATAATCTATCCGTCTTTATTTGTAAGCATTTATGAAGCACCATTTGTAAGACAGTGATCTCGGAGACGAGTATCTTATGATTGATTGTGAGATCCGAAGACATTCGATGTCTTGGTGAGTTTTGGTATTTTTCTCTCCAGTTGCTATCTGTAACTTATTACGTAGGTTCAATGGGCAGATCTGTCGATGATTTTCTTGATATGTTTGTATTTCCGAACAGTTTACATGGTCTTAATCCTCTTTGCGATTTTATAAACAATTGTCAGCGGTACGGTAAGCATCTCATAGACTTAATTTTAAAAAATAAGCTCTGATAATGCTTTACTTTCTGTGACTCGAAACATCGCGATCGACTGGGCGGATAATCAACAACTTGTTGTGAGAATAAAGTTCCTATTTGAAGATCATGGACACATGCAGGCTCAGAAACTCATGACCTTTGAATGTTTACATCAGGGTTGAAAAAAACTCTTTGCCAATATCTCAAGTCACTTGTATGACACTGCAGTAATACTTGAGGGTGGTAATGTCTCACTACTTAAGTATTCGTAATCATACCTTTAGCTTTGGTTACTATGAGAGCACTTGGAGTCATGACTCAATTTTGTAATTGAAATTACAGATATATTTGACAATATTTTCGTGAAAAGAAATGGATATGGTTCCTTCAGGACATTTTTTAGCGCTTAGTTAGTAAGGCACATTCCAATGATCCGACTTATGTACTTCTGATGTATCGATGGTCCGGGCTATCGACAGAGGTAAATTGGCTGATGTTATATTTCACTTGGCTCCAGGGCGTAACGTCGAATAGTCATAATTGTAACTTTTGGGGAAATGAGTATATCCTTAAAGCTTTTGAAAAGCGCATAAAGCAGTTGTGGAGACGTCCTTCGGCAGATAAACTCGCCCCTTTTCTAGACTGATAAAAATTTAAATACGGAGACTTTTTCATGTCAATTGAACATACCCTCTCAATTATAAAACCGGATGCCGTTTCAAAAAACGCGATAGGAAGTATATTGGCTCGTTTTGAGGGAGCTGGTCTGAGAATAATCGCGTGTAAGATGCAACAATTGTCAATTGAAAAGGCTGAAGGCTTTTATAACGAGCACCGAGAGCGTCCTTTTTTTCGGGATCTGGTAAAATTTATGACTTCTGGTCCGGTTGTAGTGCAGGTCCTATCCGGGGATGATGCGATTGCTCTGAATCGAAATCTTATGGGCGCAACTAATCCGCAAGTAGCTGAGCGAGGAACTATAAGATCAGATTTTGCTACATCAATTGATGCTAACGCTGTACATGGATCCGATTCTGCTACCTCTGCACAGCGTGAGATTGCATATTTCTTTCATGAGGACGAGATATGTCTTCGATGACACACGAGAAATGATGCGTTTATGTCATTTTCATTAGAAAAAAAAGCAAATCTTAAGCCTGCTCAGAAAATCAATCTGATGGGAATGCCGATGGCGAAAGTTGAAAATTTCTTTGCCGCAATAGGTGAAAAGAGGTTCAGAGCGGCTCAAACCATCCAGTGGATTCATCACAAAGGCATTTTAGATATTGAAAATATGACGAACTTCTCAAAACCGCTACGCCGAAAACTGGTTTCAATTGCGGAAGTTCGTCCTCCCGATATTATCAATTGTGAGCAATCTTCTGATGGTACTCAAAAATGGCTTATTCAACTCAACGGAGGAAGTTGCGTTGAGGCCGTATTCATTCCGGAACGCGGTCGAGGGACACTCTGTATTTCCTCGCAAATTGGTTGTGCATTGGATTGTTCTTTCTGTGCCACAGGTAAACAGGGATTTAATCGTAATTTGTCTGCATCTGAAATTATCGGCCAGGTGTGGCTGGCTGCCAAGTCACTTGGAAAATTTGATCAGACCGCCTCGCAATGTATTACTAATGTTGTGATGATGGGGATGGGTGAACCATTAATGAATTTTGATAACGTGGTCGACGCGATGAAAATAATGCTTGATGATCATGGGTATGGTTTATCGAAACGACGCGTGACATTAAGCACTGCTGGTATTATTCCGGCGATAGAGAAGCTTGGAGATGTATCAGATGTCTCTTTGGCAATATCGTTGCATGCACCCAATGATGAATTGCGAAATGAGCTTGTCCCCATAAATCGCAAGTATCCGCTAAGTGGCCTTGTAAGCAGTGCGAAAAGATATCTTGATAAAATGCCGGATAACCGTCGAAAGATTACCATAGAGTATACTTTGATGGATAAGGTAAATGATCGTAGTTATCACGCTCGCGAGTTGGCAAATTTGCTCAAAGATCTGCCATGTAAAATTAATTTGATACCTTTTAATCCGTTTCTTGGCGCGCAATACAAGAGGGTGACCGATTTTGCGATGTATAGGTTCAGGGATATCCTGCAACAGCATGGTTACACTGTCACAATCAGAACTACGAGAGGTGATGATATTGCTGCGGCCTGTGGACAGTTGGCAGGGCAGGTGAATGATAAAACCCGCCGTCAGGAGCGATATAAAAAGAAATTTTCTGAGGAACAAACAGTTAAGATGATTTTTTAACTATAGTTTTTAGGACATAGGTCGAGAATCTTTCCAGAGGGGTGGTAGGAACATGCACAAAACAATGTTTAAAATGTAACTAATTATGTTAAGCAAAAGCCCTATTCGTCGTCGCAAATCCCGGAAAATCATGGTTGGGAACGTGCCGGTTGGCGGAGATTCTCCAATCTCTGTGCAAAGTATGACAAATACTAATACTAGCGATGTGGAATCTACAGTGGCTCAAATTGAGTCGATCCAACGGGCAGGCGCAGATATTGTGCGCGTATCGGTTCCAACTCTGGCCGAGGCCGAGGCTTTTGGGGAAATCCGCAAGCGGGTGAGTATCCCGCTAGTAGCAGATATCCACTTCGATCACAAAATCGCTCTACGTGTTGCGGACCTTGGAGTGGATTGTTTGCGTCTTAACCCGGGTAATATTACTCGCGAAGATCGTTTGCGCGATGTAATTGCGAAGGCGAGTGACCATAGCATTCCAATTCGGATTGGAGTAAATGCCGGTTCCCTGGGTAAAGATCTCCTCCGCAAGTACAGAGAACCATCGGCTGATGCCTTGGTTGAATCGGCAATGCGAAATGTTGATCGATTGGATAAGTATGATTTCCAAGACTATAAAGTCAGTGTCAAGGCGTCAGATATTTTTATGGCAGTAGATGCCTATAGAAGTTTAGCCAAAAAAATTGAGCAGCCGCTTCATTTGGGAATCACAGAAGCTGGAGGATTACGCGCGGGCACAGTAAAATCATCTGTCGGCCTTGGTGCTCTCCTACTAGATGGAATAGGAGATACCATACGTATATCACTGGCGGCAGATCCGGCGGAGGAAGCTCGAGTGGCTTGGGATCTGCTGAAGAGTTTGAGATTGCGCAGTAAAGGAATCCATTTTATCGCTTGTCCGAGTTGCTCGAGGCAAAACTTTGATGTTATCAAAACAGTTAATGCTCTTGAGGAGCGTCTAGAGGATATCAAAGTTCCGATGGACGTGTCCATAATCGGATGTATTGTCAACGGGCCTGGGGAGGCAAAGGAGTCGGATTTTGGCTTGACAGGCGGTTCTCCAGCCAATTTAGTTTATATTGATGGAGAGCCTGATCATAAGATTGGTCAGGAAAATCTCATTGATGAGTTGGAGCGAAAAATCCGATTAAAAGCGGCATCTAAGCAAAGTCAGATTGAGTTAGAAGATAAAAACATTATTGTACGTGACTAAGCGTTCATATGATGTAATGTGATGATCCCTTAAAAGAACATTTTTATGCCAATTTTGCTATCTCAATTAAGGCGAATAAATGAAGATTCAATCAATTCGGGGGATGAATGATATCCTCCCTGACGATTCAGCTAAATGGCAGTATGTAGAGCACCATCTGGCTGAAATACTCAGTTCTTATGGTTATCGAGAGATACGTTTTCCAATTCTGGAACAAAGCGAATTGTTTAATAGAACAATTGGTTCCGTTACGGATATCATCGAAAAAGAAATGTATAGCTTTTATGATCGAAATGGAGACAATCTAAGTCTGCGGCCCGAGGGTACTGCTGGTTGTGTGCGGGCGAGTATTCAGAATGGTTTACTCCATAATCAGTCACAACGTCTTTGGTACATCGGACCAATGTTTCGCCATGAGCGTCCGCAAAAAGGTCGACTGCGCCAATTTCATCAATTGGGAGCAGAGGCGTTTGGATTAGCGGGACCAGATATCGATGCAGAAATATTGATTATGACAGCACGTTTTTGGCGCCGATTGGGAATTGAGTCAACTATCAAGTTACAAATAAATACTTTGGGTGAGTTGGAGGATCGAGTCAGATATCGCAGTGAGTTGGTGAGTTTTTTGAACGATCATCGGGATCTCCTGGACGATGATAGTCGACGTCGTCTAAGTTCGAACCCAATGCGTATCTTGGATAGTAAGAATCCTTCAGTTCAATCGCTATTATCTGATGCTCCTGAGTTAACTGATTATTTGGGAGATTCTTCACGAGACCATTTTGATCAAGTCAGCAGTTTGTTAGACTCAGCAAATATTGATTACCAGACAAATCCGCGTTTGGTGCGAGGTTTAGACTACTACTCCAGGACAGTCTTTGAATGGGTTACCGATTCTTTGGGGGCCCAGGGAACGGTTTGTGGTGGTGGTCGATTCGATCGCTTGGTGGAGCAAGTGGGAGGAAAGGCATGTCAAGGTATTGGATTTTCGATTGGTTTGGAAAGGTTATTACTGTTGCTTGACGAAGAAAGTGCATTCCCCGATAGTATTCGCAATAATTTAGATGTGTACATTGTCGCTGTGGGTAACGTCATCACGGAGGCGAGTGCAATAGCAGAGGAGTTGCGAACTGCTTGCAGTCATCTGAAAATTGAAAGGCATTGCGGTGGCGGTACTTTTAAAGCCCAATTGAAAAAAGCAGACAAGAGTGGAGCTAGGTTGGCGCTGATTCTCGGGGAGGATGAGTGTGCTAGCCAAACATTGGGGATCAAATACCTTAGAGAGAAAAGAGATCAAGAAACAATCGATCAAAGCCGGTTGATCGAAATAATAAATAATATTTTTGGTTAAATAAGGGATTTATGTGGCAGATCATATAACTGAAGAGGAACAAATAGAGGCCCTGAAGAATTGGTGGTCTCGTTACGGAAACCGAATACTTTTGGTATTTGGAACGATCTTTGTGGGCTTTTTTATTTGGCAGTATGTCGATCAACAACAGAGAAACCAATCTGAGGAAGCTTCGGAAAATTTCGCTTATCTTATTGAAGAGCTTAGTCGACATGGGACAAGTCAACCTATTGCACAGGATGCTATCCAAAATATTAGAGAAATTGCTGAGAGTATAAACAAAGAATATCGAAATACTCTTTATTCTCAGTTAGCTAAACTAACAAAGGTTCGGATGGATGTTGAGCAAGATAAACTAGACGCAGCCGCCAAAGAATTGAGGATAGTTATGGAGAGCCGTTCTGATGAACCAGATTTCCTTATAATAAGACTTAGATTGGCGAGGGTAGAGTCTGCGAGGGGTAAAATCGAAGAGGCGCTAAGTCTAGTGCAGGGAATTGATACTGGTTCTCATAAGTCGTTGTTTGAAGAGGCGAAGGGAGATTTTTATTTGATACAGGGAAATCGTGCAGCGGCTCATTCGGCATATCAGTCTGCGCTCGATTCTAATGAATCGCGAGAAAATATTTCTGTTGCTGTGCTTCAAATGAAGCTACGTGAGGTCTCAGATGTTGTCCTCCATAAAAGACGAGATTTGAATAAAAATGAGCAAGATGTGTTCTCTCAAGAACCCCAATCAGAACAAGCGAATAGTCAGGAGGTGGGGGGTTGAGTATCCGATATTCAATATGGCTGGTTGGAGCGTTTCTTTTTTCTGGGTGCACTTGGCTTGGAGGCGAAGATGGAGATGGAGAGATAAAGCCCGCAGATTTAAAAGACTTTAATGAGGAAATTAGTATAGTTCGCAGATGGTCATCGTCATTAGGAGGGGCCGACGAAAAATATCGAGTAAGTCTTCGCCCGAGTTCAAGCGACGGTAAGCTCTTTGCCGCAAATCATCAAGGTGATGTTTTTGCGTTAGCACTTGAGAGTGGCAACAAGATTTGGAGAACTCGATTAGGGATCAGTTTATCCGGAGGTGTGGGTAATGGCGGTGGATTGGTTCTGGTGGGCAGTATCGAGGGGGAGGTATACGCTCTTAATGCGTTGAATGGTAAAGTTTTATGGAAACGACAAATGGCGACAGAAGTGCTTACCGCGCCTCAAAGCAATGGCAAAATTGTGGTTGTTCAGACGATTGATGACAAGATTTATGCCTTAAAATCAGATAATGGTGAAGAACTTTGGCGCCATGATGGTAGCGCCCCGATATTGTCTGTACGCGGTACTAGCAGTCCACTGGTTACAGATAATATGGTGCTGGCAGGATTCGATTCTGGAAAATTAGTTGCATTTAATACCGCAAATGGCTCATTGGTGTGGGAGACGCGTTTAGCTTTACCAAAAGGTAGGACCGAGCTACAGCGAATGGTGGACATAGATGGTGATCCAGTACTGGTGGGTGACGTTTTATACTCGGCGAGTTATCAAGGTCAACTTGGTGCGATTACGCGAGGTACTGGTCGACAACTCTGGTCCCAAGAGAGCTCCTCGCACCAAACACCAACTTTCGGAAGAGATAAAGTTTTTGTCACAGAAGCGGACGATAAATTACGTGCGTTTGAGGCTGGTAGTGGTCGGGTCGTATGGACGAATGAGGATTTGTTTTTGCGCAGGTTGACTGCCCCTGTTGCCTTTGGTGGTGCCATTGCAGTTGCCGACTCGTTTGGATACCTTCATCTTTTAAGCATGGAGGATGGTCGATTTGTGGGGCGTGCTAGAATAGATGGAAGTGGAGTTCGCGCCCCTATGCTAGTTAATTCGGGTTTACTGATAGTCCAGTCAAATAGCGGATTGCTTTCCTCATTCGGGATTGAACCGCGCTAGAACTAATAAACTTAAATATTATCACAAGCTATGTCTGGTCGGTGTTTTTATGATTCCCGTGATTGCCTTGGTCGGCAAACCCAACGTTGGTAAGTCTACTTTATTTAATCGTCTTACTCGTAGCCGAGACGCCTTAGTGGCCAATTTTTCTGGCTTAACAAGAGATCGTAAGTATGGTCATGGAGACATGTTTGACCGACGTTTTATGTTGATCGATACGGGAGGGATTAGCGGTGAAGAGGTGGGTATTGATGTGGAAATGGCGCAACAATCATTGCAGGCAATTAACGAGGCCGACGTTGTTCTTTTTATGGTTGATTGTCGAGAAGGTATTACGTCGGCTGATTATCTGATTGCTGACAAATTAAGAAGAAGAAACGCTAAAGTGTATCTGGTTGCCAATAAAATTGACGGGCTTGATCCAGCAGCGGCTTTAGTAGATTTTTACCAGTTGGGATTTCCTAAAATCTTTCCCACTACAGCCTCTCATGGCAGAGGTGTTCGTGCAATTATGGAAGTTGTTTTGAAGCGTTTTGAGCCTCAAAATACATTAAGTTCAGATTTGGGGGATAGCATTAAAGTGGGTGTGGTGGGACGCCCAAATGTAGGAAAATCAACTCTTGTTAATCGGATGCTCGGTGAAGAAAGGGTAGTAGTTTTTAATGAACCAGGTACCACTAGGGATAGTGTTTTTATTGATTATGAACGACATGGCCAGCGGTATACGTTAATTGATACTGCCGGAGTAAGAAAACGCAAAAATGTAAAGTTAGCGATCGAAAAGTTTTCCATAGTGAAAACTTTACAATCGATCGACGCAAGTAATGTGGTTCTCATTTTGGTGGATTCGCGTGAAGGATTAGTGGAGCAAGACCTCCACCTAATAGGCTCCGTTATTGATGCTGGAAGGGGAGTTGTTGTTGTCTTCAATAAATGGGATGGGCTTAGCACGGGTCAACGCGAAAATGTGAAAACTGAAATAGAACGAAGATTACGATTCGCTGATTTTGCTAAAGTACATTTTATTTCGGCCCTGCATGGTACCGGTGTAGGCAAACTTTATGAGTCGATAAAAACAGCGTATTTATCTGCAACCCACAGGCTTAGTGCCGCTAAACTTACAAATATTTTAGAGGGTGCAGTGGGAATTCACCAACCCCCGATGATCCAAGGGCGGCGGATAAAATTGCGGTTCGCTCACTCTGGAGGGCGTAATCCGCCACTGATTATTATTCATGGTAATCAAACGGAGTCAGTACCCCCACACTATACTCGTTACCTAGAGAGAGTCTTCAGAAGAGAGTTAGGCTTGGAAGGTACGCCAGTCAAGGTGGAATTCAAAACGGGAGAAAACCCTTACAAACGCTCTTACTCTGGCGGAGTTGAAGGCCGTAAACGAAGAACCAAAAATATCACTAAATATGGTAAGAGGAACTTGTAGGTCAGCGAGATAATATACCTTCATTTGTTTGAGAATGACCGAACTACATTTTTTGTTATTCTGTTGATCGAACAGACAATCTCTCCATCCACTAGTTGTGCTGTGACTAATTCTTCAATGCCCACATCAGACGTTGATTTTATTACAACACCTTGCTCACTTTTCAAGACCGAATAACCTCGGCCGAGAGTCTTTACTGGACTGAATGCATCAAGTGTCGTCACAGCTTGGATATAGCGAGACTCAAAACGCGCTAGCTGCTGTGTTACTGCTGGATGAAGTCTCTTAACATAGAGAGAAAGGTCTTTTTGAATTGAAGTTATTAATTTATTGGGTGGATTAGCTTTGAAGCGGGTAGAAATTGAATAAAAGTGAAAATTTTTTCTCTCCAACCTATTTTTTACAGACTGACGGAGTCTTTTATGCAGATTTTCGAGTTTGTTTGCTTGATCTGCTAGTTTTCGAGAGGGATGTTTTAATCTCTGACTAAGAAGATCACATTTTTGATGTAGGTCTTGAGTTCGTCTCTTCATTAATTTAACAAGTTGTTGCTCCATATGGACAAATTGCTGAAGGATCTTTTGGGAATCTGGACTCAGCAATTCGGCAGCCGCTGATGGTGTTGCTGCCCTATGATCAGAAACAAAATCTGCAATTGTAAAATCAATTTCATGCCCGATTGCACTAATCAAGGGTAATTGACATGAATAAATCGCACGCGCCACACTTTCTTCATTAAAAGGCCATAGATCCTCGAGTGATCCACCACCGCGGCTCAAAAGAAGCACGTCACATCGATTATCTGCGTCGGCCAGTTGAATTGCTTTTACTATTTCTTTAGCGGCTCGTTCGCCTTGAACCAAGGAAGGATAGATAGAGACTTTGATATATGGAAAGCGACGAGAGAGAACGGCTAATATATCACGTATTGCTGCTCCACTTGGTGATGTTATCACCCCAATGTGCTGTATGGATGAAGGGATTTGCGTTTTAGATTTCGACGCAAAAAGGCCCTCTGTATTTAATCGATGCTTCAGTTCTTCGAATTTGCGTTGGAGAATACCAAAGCCAGCCTCTTCCATATGCTCTATTATTAATTGATAGTCGCCCCGACCAGCATAGATGCCAGCCCTGCAGCGCACCAACACTTGTAAACCATTTTTTATACCGAATGTTATGGATTTCTGATTGTTTCGGAACATTGCACAACGGACCTGCGCATTTTGATCTTTGAGTGTGAAATACAAGTGTCCTGATGCTGGTCGAGATAGATTTGATATTTCTCCCTCTACCCAAAGTTTCGGTAAATGTTGTTCTAAGAGTTGTCCAACGTTTTGGTTCAATTGGCTAACACTCAAGATTTGATGTTTTTCTGGAGCTTTAATCATGGGCTAAGTATATAACAGACTTTTCACACATTGTTTATTCGCGCCTTGAATTCTGCTTTTTTAAAAATTGTTTCATTTAAATTGGCTTTTTGATCCCGGTGCGCGGGCAATTATTAGTTTACCTCAGAGAAGTAGCTAAACTATACTATGCTTCTTATTATCCACTTTGTTTTCCTTTCAGGAATAGGCACTCTAATGTTACGAATTATTGAAGAAGCGCTTACTTTTGATGATGTGCTTTTGGTGCCTAAGTACTCCGAAATTACTGCCAGGGATGTAACGCTTTACACACGGTTGACCACCGGAATCAGGATGAACATTCCTTTATTATCCGCTGCAATGGATACTGTAACAGAGTCTCGTCTTGCAATTGCTATCGCTCAAGAGGGTGGAATTGGAATCGTACATAAAAGTATGAGTCCAGATCATCAGGCTAGAGAAGTTTGGGCCGTTAAAAAGTATGAGAGTGGCGTGGTCAAAAATCCATTTACCATAGAGGCGACCGCAACCCTCAGAGATTTACATGAATTCACTGAAGCAAATAATATTTCTGGTGTACCAATCCTCAAAAATGGAGCGTTAATAGGAATTGTCACTCGGCGAGACGTCCGTTTTGTTTCAGACATGGACGCACTAGTTACTTCTGTGATGACTCCTAAAGATAGGTTGGTTACTGTAAAAGAAGGTGTCGAGGCAGATGTGGTTCGCGACTTGTTTCGAGAACACCGAATTGAAAAAGTACTGGTTGTAAATGATGATTTTGAACTGCGCGGATTAATTACGGTGACTGATATTGATAAAGCGGAACAGTATCCAGATGCGTGCAAAGATGATCAAGGTAGGCTTCGAGTTGGAGCATCCGTGGGTGTAGCAGAGGATTCTGAGGAAAGAATCGCAAAATTGGTCGAGGCTCAAGTAGATGTTTTGGTTTTGGATACAGCGCATGGACATTCAAAAAACGTTATTAATCGTGTCCACTGGATTAAGAGTAACTATCCTCAAGTTCAAATAATCGGAGGCAATGTGGCGACTGCTGATGGCGCCAGAGCACTTGCTGATGCGGGTGTCGATGGTGTTAAAGTTGGGATTGGCCCGGGATCCATCTGCACAACTCGGGTAATCACCGGTATAGGTGTGCCACAGGTTTCTGCAATAGCCGCGGCTGCAGATGCCCTACGAGATCGAGATATTCCTGTCATAGCAGATGGCGGTATCCGTTTTTCTGGTGATATGGCTAAGGCAATAGCGGCAGGTGCAAGTTCCGTAATGATGGGTTCCATGCTCGCAGGAACAGAAGAGGCGCCGGGTGAAATTGAAATTTATCAGGGGAGATCCTACAAATCATATCGTGGAATGGGGTCCTTGGGTGCGATGTCGCGAATACAAGGCTCAAGTGATCGATATTTCCAGCATATTGATGATGGATTTGAAAAGCTAGTGCCCGAAGGAATCGAGGGTCGTGTACCCTACAAAGGCCCGCTAACCACTATCATACATCAAATGATGGGAGGTTTGAGGTCTGCCATGGGCTATACAGGATGTTCATCGATTGAACAAATGCGAACTGAGCCAACATTTGTAAGAGTTACTTCCGCTGGGATTGGGGAAAGTCATGTACATGATGTTCATATCACAAAGGAAGCACCAAATTATCCCGTCCGAGCTGGTTAATTTGCGATGGGTAAAAAAAGAAATCACTATGTCTGAAGGGTCAGCGCTATTGTTCGGGAGTGATGAATTGGTATGAAGAATGATTTGCGCTCAGAAAAAGTTCTTCTTCTTGATTTTGGCTCCCAATATACTCAGTTGATTGCTCGCAGGGTAAGGGAGCTTGGCGTCTATTCCGAAATTAGAGCGTGGAGTATCGATCCAGAGGAAATAACAGAATTAAACCCAACCGCTATTATTTTGTCAGGTGGCCCTGAATCGGTAGCTCAGGGGAATTCGGCCCCGGGTGTTGCTCCGTCAGTGCTAACTATGGGCATTCCAGTGCTAGGTATTTGTTATGGCATGCAAACAATGGCAGCTCAAATGGGCGGCGTTGTGCAAAATTCCGATCGCCGCGAGTTTGGGTATGCTCAAGTAAAAGTGGAGTATGCGTCCGCTCTTTTGATGGAAATATCTGATTATGTTGATGAATCTGGAGATGTTTTATTGGATGTCTGGATGAGTCATGGAGATAACGTATCTAGGATGCCTGAGGGCTTTTTGTGCATTGCATCGACTGAGTCTTGTCCAATCGCAGGAATGGCAGATGATAAAAGAAATTTATATGGTATCCAATTTCATCCCGAGGTCACTCATACAACGCAGGGAAGCGAGATATTCAAACAGTTTTTATTTCGGATTTCTGGCTGTAAACCTAGTTGGACTGCTATGGCAATCATCGATGACCAAATCGCCCAAGTACGATCAAGGGTCGGGAATAGCAACGTTTTGTTGGGACTTTCAGGCGGTGTTGATTCCTCCGTGGTAGCCGCTTTATTGCATAAAGCCATTGGTGATCAGCTCACATGTGTCTTTGTAGATAATGGATTATTACGCAAAGATGAAGGTTTTTCTGTTATGGAAATGTTTTCTAAAAACATGGGTGTGAAAGTAATCCGGATAGATGCAGCAGAAAAATTTCTGAATCGGTTGAAAAATGTCACTGACCCAGAGATAAAACGAAAGTTGATTGGCAGTACCTTCATTGAGGTCTTTGATCAAGAATCAGCCAAGATCAAGAACGTGAAATTTCTCGCTCAAGGGACTATCTATCCTGATGTAATTGAGTCGGCAGCGTCTAATTCAGGCAAAGCACATGTTATTAAATCACACCATAATGTGGGCGGGTTACCCAAAGATATGCGATTAAAGTTAGTGGAACCATTAAGAGAATTATTTAAAGATGAAGTGCGAAAAATTGGAGTAGAACTTGGATTACCTCCTGCTATGGTGCATCGACATCCCTTCCCAGGTCCTGGATTGGGCGTTCGTATACTCGGAGAGGTAAAGAAAGAGTACGCCGACTTACTTCGAGAGGCGGACGCGCTTTTTGTTGAAGAACTTAGGGCTCATGGATGGTATGAAAAGACGAGTCAGGCGTTCTGCGTCTTTATACCCGCTAAATCGGTTGGTGTGGTGGGTGATGCTCGCCGATATGCTTGGGTCATCGGGTTACGCGCTGTAGAGACCATTGATTTCATGACAGCGCGTTGGGCAAGGCTACCATATGACTTGCTTGAGCGAGTCTCTAGTCGAATTATTAATGAGATTCCTCAAATTTCTAGGGTCACTTATGATATTTCCAGCAAACCACCCTCCACTATAGAGTGGGA
>MDTB01019511.1_pt1 | contig 76686 bp, 71 predicted proteins | sample 811161 | NCBI WGS metagenome assembly MDTB01 (sample SAMN05326650, study PRJNA326480) | marine metagenome | isolation source: seawater | place: Mediterranean Sea | collected 2009 | reverse complement strand
TTAGCTGGTTTCTTAGCTGGTTTCTTAGCTGGTTTCTTAGCTGGTTTCTTAGCTGGTTTTTGCGGTGACTTCGTCAGCTTTTGATTTATTAATTGTACCGCGTCAGCAAGACTAAGTGTTTCAGGATCTAGGTCTTTTGGAATGGTGGCATTTGTGGTGCCGCATTTGACGTAAGGACCATAACGGCCGCTACGCACAGAAATCGGTTTTTTATCAGTAGGGTGTTCTCCTAAAGCGCGACCACTCGCAGCGCTTTTTTGTGCTAATAGTTCAACCGCTCGATTAAGTTCGATATCGTAAACGCTGTCAGTTTTCGGTATGGACTTAAATCCACCATCATGTTTTAAATAAGGCCCAAAGCGCCCAATGTTTGCCTCGATTGGTTTTTGTGTTTCTGGATGATTGCCAATACTTCGGGGCAAACTTAATGCTTTAAGTGCCGTTGCAAATGCGTCCTCGCTTGCCTCGAGGGGGAAGGCAGCATCTTTTGGCCAAGCCCCTCTTTTTGGTTTTTTCTCTTTAGATCCCTGAGGTGGAGTCTCCCCAATTTGAACATATGGACCATAGGGACCACTTAGTAGGAAGATTGGTTTTGAAGAGCCTGGATCATTTCCCAATAATAGCGGCTCTTTCTGAGCGGGTCCCGAACCAAATGGTTCCGTAAAGTCACATTTAGGATAGCTACTGCATCCAACAAAGAGGCCTCGAGAGCTGTTTTGAAGCAAAACAGGGCTGCTACATTTAGGACAAGCTTCGGGTTTTTTTTGATCTACCCAATCGGAAGAAATAACTTGTCTGGAGAAACTTTTCCATGTTCGTATGGGCTGAGCGCCGCTGGGCAGAGGAATGCCACGGTTTGCGCTCGTTTTGTTTTCGACTTGTCCCGAAAAAGAGTGCCAAAATTTACCTATGACCTTCGTCCAATCAAGTGTTCCATTCGAGATTTCGTCTAGTTCGGTCTCAAGATCGGCGGTAAAGCCATAGTCGAGGTAGGCATCAAAATGAGTTGTTAAAAAGTTATTAACTATGCGTCCAACGTCTGTAGGGTTAAATCGTTTTTTATCTAAGTTCGCATATCCTCGCTCAACAAGTGTAGAGATTATATTTGCATATGTAGATGGCCGACCAATGCCATATTCCTCTAATGTTTTGACCAAGCTTGCTTCAGAATAACGCGGTGGTGGCTGGGTGAAGTGTTGTTCTCCAAAAATATCTTCTATGGGTAATGAATCGTTTTCCGAAAGTTCTGGGAGTTTGGAGTCGCCCTCAGTCGTCGAATCATCAGCACCCTCTAGATAGACAGACATAAACCCTGGAAAGACCAAAATTTGACCGCTAGCCCTAAAAAGGGTGCCAACTGGTTTTGTCTCCAGATTAACGCTCGTAGTATCAAATTTTGCTGGAGACATTTGTGAAGCGACAGTTCGCTTCCATATCATTTCATAGAGAATAGCTTGGTCTGGTCGTAGGAATGGTTTTAAAGATTCTGGTGTGCGACTTATAGCGGTAGGACGTATTGCTTCATGTGCTTCCTGCGCATTTTTCGACTTTGTTTTGTAGACGATGGGTTTATTGGGCAGATACTCGGGAGAAAAATTGTTAGATACATATTTCCTAATATCTGAAACCGCATCATTTGATAGAGCTAGTGAGTCCGTTCGCATGTATGTGATTAAGCCTTCAATGGACCCACCAATTTCAATTCCTTCGTAGAGCTGCTGAGCAGCGCTCATTGTAGATCTAGCAGTTAATCCTAATTTACGAACAGCTTCTTGTTGTAGCGTAGAAGTTGTAAAAGGCGCAGCGGGAGACCTTGATCTCGGTTTGCGAGTGATTTTTGATACCACCACATTGCCATTAGATTCTGCTTTAATCGTATTAACTATATCTAGGTAGTCTTTTTCAGATCGAAATGAAAATTGTTCTACTTTCTCATTTTTAAAGTTCGCGAGTTTTGCTTCAAAGGGTTGTTTTCCTTTAGAAGTTTTCAAATGGATTGACCAATACTCTTCATTATCGAATTGCTCTATTGCTTGTTCTCGCTCAACAATCAGCCTAAGTGCGGGGCTTTGAACTCTGCCTGCAGATAGATTCCTAGCAATTTTGCGCCATAGAATAGGAGACAAATTGAAACCCACTAAGTGATCTAAAGCTCTCCTGGCTTGTTGCGCATTAACAAGCGGCATAGAGATATCTCGAGGTTTATTAATAGCATCTTGAACTGCCGTTTCGGTTATTTCATAAAAAACGACTCTTTTTAGGGCCTTATTTTTAAGTAGTTTTTTATCCTCAAGAATTTCAGCTAAATGCCAGGCAATTGCTTCGCCCTCTCGATCCGGGTCGGTCGCCAGATAAATGGTGTCAGCTTTTTTAACGGCTTTAGTAATTGCGTCTACATGCTTTTTGTTCCGAGCAACGAGCTCATAATCAAGTGTAAAACTATTCTCGGTATCCACTGCGCCTTCTTTTGCGCGTAGGTCCCGTATGTGCCCATAAGACGCGAGGATGTCGAAAGTGCCACCTAAATATTTCTTAAGCGTGCTTGCTTTCGACGGAGATTCAACTATAAGAAGGTTTTGAGCCATGGTTTACCGGACAGGTTTTGGCTGGATCATACAAGACTTGAGCGCTTACGCCAACTATAGGAAATTTATTGCAACCTAACTTCGTCTCGAGCAGCTAACAGTTCTAGCATCATGCCGTCTATAGATTCTTGCTCGTGCCACAGCGCAAGTAAGACAATCAATTTGATTTCATCAACTCCTACTTGAGATTCAGCAAGAGCAATTACACGCTCAATTATAACTTCTCGCTGCGTAGGTGAGATTAAAGCCGAGTCCACCAAGAACGTTAAAAAACCACGTGCTTTGGTGGATAGGCCATTAATTTCTTCGGGCGAAAAAACCCTAAAACCGACGTTATTATCTAAAGTGCCTCGATAGGCGTTGGGGTCCTCAAGGGAGCTAAACCCCCGTAGCCATCCAAGCACTTCAGAAATGTCTTCTTCCTCGAATCCAGCGTCAGAAAGTTTTCGAGTAATGGTTTCATTATCGGGGAGCGTGCCGTGCGGGAAAAAGTTCTCGACTAAATAAAAAAGTATGTCGAACATATGAGTCCTTGGTTGTTTGATCGTTTAATTAGTTCCCGCCGATCAAATATAAACGATGTTTTCCTCTTTTATAAGAGGATGTCCTAACGTAAACATAGAGTCAAGAATTTGAGTAAAAAATAAATACAATTATTTTTTGGGTAAAGAATAGTTTTAAAATAAGCAGAGAAGCGTCGTTTCTATGATTAATAAATTAATACAGTTACATTACTCCAAAAGCCAAACCCCTGTTAAGAATATATGAGTATTTTGAACATATTGCAGCATCCGGACGATAGATTACATGTTACTGCAAAACGAGTGGAGCGCGTTGGAAAAGCCACTCGTCAGCTTGTGGAGGATATGGCTGAAACAATGTACTCTGCGTCCGGCATTGGTCTTGCCGCAACTCAGGTCAATGTGCCTGAGCGCGTAATTGTGGTTGACATCACTGATACACGCGATGATCTGCTGGTATTGATTAATCCTGAAATTGAATCGAGAGAGGGCACGGTTGTTTTTGAAGAAGGTTGTTTGAGCGTTCCTGGTATATATGATCGCGTCGAACGATCAGAACGAATAATGGTTCGGGCACTAAACGTTGAGGGCGAAGAATTCAACATAGAGGCCGCGGGAATACTTTCTGTTTGCATACAACATGAAATTGATCATTTGGATGGAAAGGTTTTTGTCGAATATTTGTCACGCCTTAAGCAAAATCGCATTATTAAAAAATTACTAAAAAATCAAAGAAATCCCGATCAATGAGAGGCAACATGAGAATTATTTTCGCGGGAACACCAGCATTTTCTGCAGTAAGTTTAAATTCACTGGTAGAAGCTGGATACCACATTCCATTAGTCATAACTCAGCCAGATCGACGAGCGGGTCGAGGAATGTCGGTGTTACCAAGTGAAGTCAAAAAAGCGGCAACCGCTTTTGGCATAGAAACTTATCAGCCTCTCAACCTAAAGTCTACAGAAATACTGGAAAAGGTTCGTCGCGTTAATGCGGACGTAATGATCGTAGTAGCTTTTGGGCAGATTGTTCCTTTATCTATCCTGAAAATCTTTCGTTTTGGGGGCATCAATGTGCATGCTTCGCTATTACCTCGGTGGCGAGGTGCTGCGCCAATTCAGCGGGCCATTATGGCTGGTGATGAAGAAACGGGCGTCTGTATTATGCAGATGGCAGAGGGGCTCGACACTGGCCCGGTTTTTCAGGAACGTCGAATACCGATCGATGCGACAGATACAGCGGGCACGCTTAATAATAAGTTGGCTCTATTGGGAGCCGAGGCGTTGATACAGTCGCTATCCGTTTTGAATGAAGACTATGCTCCAACAGCACAAGACGATGCTTTCTCAACTTATGCGCACAAAATATCGAGGGAAGATGCACATATTGACTGGTCGGCCGACGCGTCCGGTATAAACCTTTTGGTACGAGCGATGGACCCCACTCCTGGTGCGTATACTTTTTTCGGAGATATACGTGTCAAAATATGGGAAACTACAGTATGGAGATCTGGATGTACACAAGCTGAGCCGGGAACGGTGATTGAGTTTGAGCGGGATGGCTTTGTCGTTGCGTGCGGGCAGGGAGCGTTAAAGATTATTGTAGTCCAAAAGGCCGGAGGAAAAAAATCCTCGGCATTAGAATATCTTGGTTCTTCTCACATGAAAGTAGGCGATGCATTTAGATAACTTCGAAAGATGATCGATATTCAGCTTGCCTCTCAGGCATGCTTATCGAAGGTCAAATTAGGCCAAAGTCTTAAAACCGTGTTTCCTCAAGAGCTCGAGAAATTGGGCTCCAGAAACGATCAAGCGACAGTTAAGAATACGGTTTATGGTGCCTTGCGTTACTTGGGTTATCTCGAGTTTTCGCTAGACAGTCTGGTTTCTAAGCGCCCGCATGGGTTAGTAAATTTATTACTAGTTAGTATTTATTTAATTGAATATAGTCGGGCCGCAAACCATGCTGTTGTTAATGCGGCTGTTTCTTCAGCGAAGCAAATGGGGTTTGGTAAGTTGGCAGGCTTAGTGAATGCCGTGCTTCGTAATTATCTGAGACATGAATTTGAAATTAAACAAAACGCGGAAAATGATGATGTAGCAAAGTTACAGCATCAAGCCTGGTGGATAAAAAAATTACGTCAAGATCATCCTGGCCAAGTAGACGATATTTTTTCTTCCAGCCTCCAGCAACCGAGTTTGGCGCTGCGAGTTAACACGCGTTCTATCTCGTTAGAAAAGTATGTACGGTTACTGGATGAGCAAAACATTCTCTGGAGAAGGCCTAAAAATAATATTGTTGCAGATGTGGCAGTCATTTTGAGTCAGCCGGTACCTGTGGCTAAAATACCTGGATTTTTTGAAGGGCTGATTTCTGTTCAAGATGTTGGCGCTCAAACGACGGCACCACAATTGGGTTTGCGACCAGGACAGCGTGTGCTTGATGCCTGTGCTGCGCCAGGCGGAAAGACGTGCCACATACTCGAGTTGGAGGATGTTTTTGTAACCGCGATCGATAAAGACCCAAAGAGATTAATTAAAGTAGAAGAAAATTTAACCCGACTTAGTTTGACGGCTAAGACACTTGCGATAGATATGTGCGATATAGGAGCTTGGTGGGACGGGAAGCATTACGACCGCATTTTGCTTGATGTGCCATGTAGCGCGTCTGGCGTCGTTCGACGACACCCAGACATTAAATGGATAAGACGGGAAAAGGATATAGATAGTTTTGTGCAGCAACAACGTTCTTTATTGAGTGCAGCCTGGAAGGTTCTGGTGAAGGGTGGTAAATTGTTGTACACAACATGCTCGATATTTCCCGAAGAAAATGAAAAACAAGTGAGATGGTTTTTGAACGAGCAGTCAGACGCAAAGATTGACACAGGGTATGCGGCACACAATGGTCACTTGATTTTACCTAACGATAGTCACGATGGATTTTTTCACGCACTTCTTGAGAAAAAGTAATTTAATTGCGGTAGCGCTGTCATTAGTTATGATATGCGTGTTTGCGACTCATGGGGTTGCCGCGGGCATTATTGTTCAGTCTGTAAAATTAGAGCAAAAAGAGGCCACCTACTCTTTAGACGCAACATTTAATATCGACCTAAGTCCAATTATTCAAGAGGCTCTCCATAAAGGGGTTACGCTGCCTTTTGTACTTGATTTCAATGTTGTCCGAAAGAGATGGAATATATGGGACCAAACGGTTGTGGAAACATCGTTACCTTATAGGCTGACCTTCAGCGCTCTCACTCGGCAGTACCACATAAAGGATAAGTTAAGGGGGCGCGACGTTAGTTTTGACACGCTTGAACAGGCTTTAACCGCGGCTGGAGCGGTGTCCGATTTGGCCGTATTCAATGCCGAACAGTTACAGCCCGATTTAGAGTATGAAGCTCAAGTGCGATTGAGGTTAGAGGCCGGAGGATTGCCTAGCGCTCTTCAGTTGGAGGCCTTGGAGTCGGATAAGTGGGAGGTGTCTTCGCCATGGTATCGCTGGGTTATGGGGCGATGAGGCTCAAGATAAACCAGAGTATAAAAAAGACAATGCTCACCGTTATTGTGACGGTCTCTTTGAGCTTTGGTAGTTACTTGCTTTATTTGTTGTCGACACAGATTACGACAACGAGTGATGTGTTCAATGAGCTTCCGGTGCTGCTGGGCGTGGGTGTCGCCCTTATCGTAGTACTCATGATTCTAGTGGGCGCACAACTTTTGGTGACAATTAGACGCTATCGAGCTGGCGTATTCGGCTCTAAATTAACTGTTCGTTTAATACTTGTATTTGTTTTGGTCTCGCTTGTGCCTGGTGCCGTTATGTATGGAATTTCGGTCCAATTTTTGGCAGGGTCTATTGAATCTTGGTTTGATATTCGGGTCGATAGTGCGCTTGAAGGGGGCTTAAACCTAGGCCGGGCAAATCTCGAAAATGGCCTAGGAGAGCTTCAGAGTAAGGCGGATTCCATGGCAGTAAGTCTGTCATATCAAAGCACGGCGACCCAGGTTGCCTCAATCGACAGCTTAAGAGATCAAGCCGCGATAAGCGAAGCCACGTTATTTACGACCTCAGGAGAGGTGGTGGCATCGTCTAATTCGGGGACCGATTCTTTTATCCCGTTAGCTCCAAGTCAAACAATGTTGCGTCAAGCGCAACTTCAACAAAATTATGCAGGCATCGAAGAAGACGAGGATGCTGGATTGCTTTTAAGAGTAATTGTACCGATTAATCATCTCGACTCAGAGATGCAAATTTTGCAAGTAACGCAATTAGTCCCGCAAAGATTGGCCCGTGATGCGGCGATGGTTCAAGAGGCATATCGTGATTATCAGGAATTATCGTTGTCCAGATACGGGCTTCAACGACTCTATACATTAGCCCTAACCTTGTCTTTAGGGCTGGCCCTGTTCTCCGTGGTTCTATTGGCAGTTATGTTCAGTAATCGACTTTCTGCACCACTAGGGTTTTTGGCTGCGGGGACTCGAGCGGTTGCGAAAGGGGATTTTAGTCAGAGGGCGCCAATTAATAGGCGCGATGAACTTGGATTCTTGACGGAGTCGTTTAGTGTGATGACGGGACAACTTTCAGAGGCAAAGGATGCTGCAGAGAAGCATGAGAAAGCACTCACTCAGGCAAACGCCTATTTGTCGAGCATTCTAGAAACTTTATCTGCGGGTGTTTTGACCTTTGATGAGCGGCTTAATTTGCGCGCTTACAATCCAAGTGCGGAGGAAATCCTTGGCCATACATTAGAAGACGCATTACCCTCAGGAAGCGCTAGTCCTAATGGCTTAGATTCAATGAGAAGGCTCATCAAGGATGGATTATCGGAATCCACGGAAATAAAGTCGGAGCGTCAGCTGGAAATAGTTGTTAATGGATTGAAAAAGGTGATTTTGATTCGTATATCGACCCTTGGTGGTGGGGAGCTGCCTGGCTTTATCGTAGTGTTTGATGATGTTACTAACTTACTTCAAGCTCAAAGATCGGCTCTTTGGGGGGAGGTTGCTCAACGGCTTGCACACGAGATAAAAAACCCACTTACGCCAATACAATTGTCGGCCGAACGATTAACACACCGATTAGGACCTAAACTAGATCAAGATGATGCTGCGATGCTAGAGCGCTCAATTAAAACGATAGTTGATCAGGTTGCGGCCCTAAAGGGAATGGTAAATGCCTTCAATCAATATTCTAGGAACCCAGATCGTAAGTCAGAGTTGGTTGATGTCAATGAATTGGTCTTGGATGTCATCGAGTTATATCGAGCTACTACAGTGGCAATTGAAACGAAACTGGATAGCTCAGAAATATTTCTTTGGGGCGACACAGGAAAATTGCGCCAAGTTCTACATAATTTAATCCAGAATTCTGAGCAGGCGTTAGTGGGTCATCACAGTCCTCAAATTGTTATTGAAACGGCCACAACGTTAGATTCCACGCATATAAGGGTCCATGACAATGGCCCGGGACTTTCAGATGAGGTGATAGGCCGAGCGTTTGACCCTTATTACACTACAAAAGCTAAAGGAACAGGTCTAGGTCTAGCGATAGTTAGAAAAATTGTTGAAGAGCACGACGGAAGCGTATCGATACGTAATGGCGAGGTTGGAGCTGCGATTGAAATAACGCTGCCGATTTCGCACACAATTAAAAACTCCAAAATTTTGAAAAAAATGGTTTAAATATGAGCAAAATCCTCGTGGTAGACGATGAAATAGGGATACGTGAGTTACTGTCAGAGATCCTCAAAGAGGAAGGCCATCAGGTCTCTGTGGCGGAAAATGCGACACAGGCTAGAGGGATGTTTATGAATGACAGGCCAGAACTTGTTTTATTAGATATTTGGATGCCTGACATTGACGGCGTCAGTTTATTGAAGGAATGGGCCTCCTCTGGTCTTATGACGATGCCGGTCGTTATGATGTCGGGACATGGCACAATTGATACAGCCGTAGAGGCGACTAGGATAGGGGCATACTCGTTTTTAGAAAAGCCAGTTGCATTGCAAAAGCTTTTGTCAACGGTATCCGCAGCACTTAGAAATCAATCGAGATATGGCACTCGCGATCCCGTTTACGTAACCTTAGGCAATACAGAGGTAGCGCTAAATCTGAAACGACGGTGCGAGGCACTCTCAAACACTTCGGCGCCGGTGCTGTTTTTAGAGGCGCCTGGGTCAGGGGCAGACCAGTGCGCTAGTTTATTGAAAGCTGCAAATAAACCTTGGGTTGTTATTTCGGGACCACGGGAATACGAAACAAATAAAGAACAGCTAGTTGAGATGAGCAAAGATGGCATAGTTTTTTTTCGTGATATCGGAACACTAGAGCCCCCCCATCAATTAGATCTAATCGCAAAGTGGAAAAGTCTTAAGGGGGCGGGTGTTCGCGTTATAGCCTCGTCAACGACTCGTTTAAGTGGATTGGTGTCGCAAGATCAATTCGATATCAGGCTTTATGAATTAATTTGCCAAACGATAGTTAATGTGCCACCTTTGAAGGATAGGATAGAGGATGTTATCGAGATTTCTAAAGCTGTTCTTTTTCATAAATATCCAGCGAAATCTTTCTCTGTGGCCGCACTTAATACTCTGCGATCAAATGACTGGCCGGCTAATTTAAGTCAGCTGAGCGCCGTGGTTCTATCAAGCGCCCAATTTTCTGCGGGAGAGGAGATAGGGGTTAGCGATCTTATGCCTGTCTTAGAAAACGCAGCTAAGGAGATAAGCTTGAAGGCCACATCCTGGGACTTTGATAAAGATTATCGTTCCGCGCGCGAGATGTTTGATAAACAATATTTAGAATATCATTTAGTAAAAGAGGGGGGAAATATGTCTCGCGTAGCAAACCAGGCCGGGATAGAACGGACCCACCTTTACCGCAAGTTGAAGCAGTTAGGCATTAAAACGCCTCGTAAAAATGATGGTTCAAATTAAGTGTAAGTTATAGCTATACCCCCTACTCAGCAACACGCTATGCGGCCGTTACGATAAAATAACGCTCTCGCGTCACGGTAGTAATTAACCACGGCTAAATGCGGGATGGATCTCCTTTAATCGAAAAGTATAAAGTTGTTAAAACGATGTCAAACAATATAAATTATGCAGATGCGATCCGCGCGCTGGCGATGGACGCAGTACAACAGGCGAATTCAGGTCATCCAGGAATGCCTATGGGCATGGCGGATATTGCCACGGTTCTTTGGCAAAAACACCTAAGGCATAACCCTGCTAATCCTAAGTGGGCGGATCGAGATCGATTTGTAATCTCCAATGGCCATGGCTCAATGCTTTTGTATTCCTTGTTGCACTTGTCCGGGTACGACCTAAGTATTGCAGAACTCAAAAATTTCAGACAGCTACATTCGAAAACCCCGGGTCATCCCGAATACGGCGTTACGCCAGGAGTGGAAACCACAACGGGTCCGCTTGGCCAGGGTGTGGCTAATGCGGTCGGCATGGCGATCGCAGAAAAAGTTTTGGCTAGTGATTTTAATCGTCCAGATCATGAAATTGTCAATCATTTCACTTACGTTTTTCTGGGAGACGGTTGCTTAATGGAAGGAGTTTCCCACGAGGTATGTTCTTTAGCGGGAACCTTAGGTTTAAATAAACTCGTACTCTTTTATGATGATAACGGTATTTCAATTGACTCAGAAAAAGGTGAAATGAGTAGCTGGTTCTCTGACGATACGCCGAAGAGATTTGAGTCTTACGGATGGAACGTAATACGAGATATAGACGGCCATGACCCGGAAAAAATTGATGCTGCAATTATTCAAGCGAAAGCGAGTATTCACAAGCCCACAATTATTTGTTGTAAGACCGTCATCGGTAAGGGGTCGCCAAAAAAACAAAATACTGGATCGTCACATGGAGCTCCGTTAGGAGAAGATGAGGTGATGGCGACTAGAGACGCATTGGGGTGGTCTCACCCGCCTTTTGAAATACCAGATGAAGTGTATGCCGCGTGGAACGCTCAAGTTAAAGGCCAAGCTATGGAGATCGAGTGGGTAGCTCGTGATAGCAATCATAAAAAGAATTATCCCGATTTAAATCAAGAGTTACACCGACGACTATCCGGAGAGGCGCCTTATGAATGGGCAGAAAAACTAAATACCGAGGTTCAAGTTTGGAATGCCAAGGCGGAAAAATTGGCGACAAGAAAAGCGTCACAGAACGCATTGGAGTATATGGGGCCAAATTTACCAGAACTTATTGGTGGGTCCGCGGATCTCGCAGCGTCTAACTTGACTATGTGGTCGGGATCAAAGCCTATTAGTGCGTCAAGTTCTGGAAATTACTTGTTTTATGGGGTGCGGGAATTCGGGATGGCTGCAGTCATGAATGGACTAGCGTTGCATGGAGGGTTTATTCCTTATGGCGCCACATTTTTAGTTTTTTCGGATTACTGTCGAAATGCATTACGAGTGGCCGCATTAATGAATCTTAGATCGCTCTTTGTGTTCACTCATGACTCAATCGGTTTAGGAGAAGATGGCCCCACCCATCAGCCGGTCGAGCACGCGGCGAGCTTGAGAATGATACCGAATTTAGATGTATGGCGACCGTGTGATGCGGTCGAGACTTTAGTTGCTTGGAGTGCAATGATTAGCCGCGTTGATGGCCCAAGTTGTTTGCTGGCTACTCGTCAAGGAGTGCCCCATCAGCAAAAAACAAGCGATCAAATTAAAGATATTTCCAAGGGAGCCTACGTCTTAAGTGACTCGAAAGACCCTCAAGTAATAATTTTGGCAACAGGGTCGGAAGTGTCGCTTGCGATAGATGCTCAGAAGGTACTGGATAGCGAAGGAGTTTCCACCCGTGTTGTATCCATGCCTTCCACAGACGTATTTGATCGCCAGGATGTTAGTTATCGTGAAGCTTTGCTGCCTAAAGGGCTTCCCAAAGTTGCGGTGGAGGCTGGAGTTACCAATTTTTGGCGTCAATATGTCGGAATTGATGGAGTAGTAGTAGGCGTAGATACTTTTGGTGAATCCGCCCCTGCAGCAGCCTTGTATGAACACTTTGGCGTTACCGTTCAGGCAGTTGTGAGTGCCGTTAAGGCAGTAAAGAATTAGTCGCTAACTTAAGGGTTGGCGCGTTAAAGTACATGTGATTATTGATAGAAGGAGTTAACGTATGACGATTCGTGTCGCAATTAATGGTTATGGTCGCATTGGAAGAAATATTCTCAGGGCTCACTATGAGGGAGGCAAAGATCACGATATAGAGATTGTCGCTATTAATGATCTTGGTGATGCAGCGACTAATGCGCATTTAACCCAATACGATACTGCCCACGGCCGCTTTCCTGGTGATATATCGATTGAGGGTGATAGCCTTATTGTAAATGGAGATAAAATTAAGGTTGTTGCTGAGCGAAATCCTGGCGCATTACCTTGGGCCGAATTAAAGGTGGATGTGGTCTTGGAGTGCACAGGTTTTTTTGCCTCGAAAGAAAAGGCTAGCGCCCACATTCAAGCTGGAGCAAAAAAAGTGGTCATATCGGCTCCTGGCGGGAAAGATGTCGATGCAACCATCGTATATGGAGTCAATCACCAGTCGCTCACGGCAAAAGCTGAGGTGATATCGAATGCATCATGTACAACTAACTGTTTGGCACCGGTTGTTAAGGCGCTGAACGACGAAGTAGGGGTTGTTAATGGCCTGATGACTACGATTCATGCCTACACAAACGATCAGGTATTAACAGATGTTTACCACGAGGATTTGCGTCGGGCGCGATCTGCAACCATGTCTATGATCCCGACAAAAACCGGAGCTGCTGCGGCTGTCGGTTTGGTGCTGCCAGAACTCAATGGCAAGCTGGATGGGTTTGCGATGCGTGTACCAACAATCAACGTATCGGTTGTCGATTTATCATTTGTGTCTAAACGCGCCACCTCGGTCGAAGAGGTTAATAAAATAATAAAAACCGCTTCGGAACAACAGTTAAAGGGAATTCTTGAGTACAGTGATGGGCCTTTGGTGTCCGTAGATTTTAACCATAATCCAGCCTCATCGATTTTTGATGCCACGTTAACAAAAGTATCCGAAGGCACATTGGTCAAAGTATGTTCTTGGTACGATAACGAGTGGGGGTTTTCTAATCGTATGTTGGATACGACTGTAGCTTTGATGTCTGCAGCTTAGTTCTAGTAGAGTCCTAAAAAAAGAGCTCCACTAAAGTAGGGTTTGCTGTTTGCTCGATAGCCGAAAAATGAAGATATGAAATTTAAAACATTGGATGAGCTTAATCTTACTGGTAAGCGTGTTCTTGTCCGCTCAGATCTCAATGTTCCATTCGGCGACAATCATGAGATATCGGATGACACGCGAATAAAGGCTTCTTTGCCTGCGATTCGGCACGCGATATCTTCCGGTGCCGCCGTCATGATCATGTCGCATCTAGGTCGACCTAAGGCGGGCACATACCAAGAGGAGTTTTCCTTGGCGCCTGTCGCGAAACATTTGTCGGAGCTATTGGGAACAAAGGTACCGATTGCTCGGGATTGGGTATCCGGTGTTGATGTAGACCTAGGCCACGCTGTACTGCTTGAAAATTGTAGAATGAATTTGGGAGAAACCGAAAACGATGACGTGCTTGCAAAAAAAATGGCTCACTTGTGCGATGTTTTTGTGAACGATGCGTTTGGCGCGGCCCATAGAGCTCATGCATCCACACACGGTGTCGCGAAATATGCAGAGGAGTGTTGTGCTGGCCCTTTAGTAGCTAAAGAGGTAAGCGCGCTTACAAAGGCGCTCGCATCCCCCGCGAAACCGCTTGTGGCGATTGTTGGAGGCGCCAAAGTTTCCACAAAGCTTACTATCTTATTGGAATTGGCAAAAAAAGTGGACCATCTAATCGTCGGTGGGGGCATAGCGAACACCTTTCTATTAGCTAAAGGAAAAAATATAGGCGGCTCCTTAGCGGAGAAGGATTTAGTTCAGGAGGCGAGGGCTGTTATTGATCAGATTGAGTCCCGAGGGGGCAAGATACCTTTGCCGAATGATGTTGTGTGTGCGACCGTATTCGATCAAGATGCAGAAGGGACAAAAAAATATATAGATGAGATCAATAACGACGATATGATCCTAGATTTTGGGCCCGAGACCATGAGTGAAATAGCGAAACTGATTAAACAGGCTGGGACGATAGTGTGGAACGGTCCGTTGGGTGTTTTCGAGTTTGATCAGTTTGCAGGTGGGACTCGCGAACTTTCAAAATCGATCGCTCAGTCGACGGGCTTTTCCTTAGCGGGCGGTGGGGATACGATAGCCGCAGTTACTAAATTTGGAGTGACTGATAAAATTAATTATATTTCTACTGCTGGCGGTGCTTTTTTAGAATTTTTAGAGGGAAAAAAATTGCCGGCTTTAGACATGCTTGAAAAGCGAGCGATTGAAACCAAATAAAGTTTAGTGGCCCAAACGGTGCTTGATTCTAATTTCGACATAAAGGATTTTAATATATGGCTTTAGTTTCCATGAGACAGTTGCTCGATCACGCGGCTGAGAATAATTACGGAGTACCAGCGTTTAACGTAAACAATCTTGAACAGGTGCAAGCAATCATGGAGGCTGCCTCGGAGACGTCCAGTCCAGTTATTATGCAAGCCTCGGCTGGCGCCAGGAAATATGCTGGCGAACCATTTCTTAGACATCTTATATTGGCTGCTATCGAGCAGTACCCTGATATTCCTGTCGTAATGCATCAAGATCATGGTGCGTCGCCGGCCGTTTGCCAGCGATCTATTCGATCGGGTTTTTCAAGCGTGATGATGGATGGCTCATTAGGGGAGGACGCGAAAACACCGGCTTCCTATGAATATAATGTAAATGTCACAAAACACGTAGTGGATATGGCCCATTCTGTAGGCGTTTCAGTAGAGGGGGAGCTGGGTTGCTTGGGATCCTTAGAAACAATGGAGGCGGGCAAAGAAGACGGGTCCGGCGCAGAGGGAACATTGACGATGGAGATGTTGTTAACCGACCCAGAACAGGCTGCTGATTTTGTGGCTAAGACGGGGGTAGATGCTCTAGCTATTGCTATCGGAACGTCTCATGGTGCGTACAAATTTACGCGAAAACCGACGGGAGATATCTTAGCAATAGATCGTATTCGAGCGATTCACAATAAAATTCCTAATACGCATCTTGTGATGCATGGTTCTTCCAGTGTTCCTCAAGAATGGTTAAAAATAATCCGTGAGCATGGCGGAGATATGAAGGAGACTTATGGGGTTCCTGTAGAGGAGATTCAGGAAGGCATAAAACATGGAGTCCGAAAAATCAACATTGACACCGACATTCGCTTAGCTATGACGGGTGCTATTCGTAGAGCGTTTGATGCCGATAAGGGTGAATTTGACCCAAGAAAATACCTAAAGCCGGCAAAAGAAGCGGCAAAGTCTATCTGTAAAGATCGATTTGAGTCTTTCGGCACGGCAGGGAACTCCGGAAAAATAAAACCTATCCCGCTCGATGATATAGCGAGTATCTATGAAAAAGCGTAACGATAAAGATTTGCATTTAACAAGAAAAATCCTTGAGTGAATTGATGAGTAATATCAGTAAAAATAACAAACCAATCGTAGCAATCATTATGGGCAGCGAAAGCGATTGGAACACTATGAAACACTCATCCGAATGCTTGGAGTCCTTTGGTATTGCACATGAAACGCGCGTTGTGTCCGCGCATCGGACGCCTGACGAAATGTTTCAATATGCGGAGGAAGCACAAGGTCGTGGAATTAAGATTATTATTGCGGGCGCTGGGGGCTCCGCACATCTACCAGGAATGATTGCTTCTAAAACGACGATACCGGTCTTGGGGGTGCCAGTTACAACCAAGTCCATGAATGGCCTTGACTCACTTCTTTCTATAGCGCAAATGCCCAAAGGAATACCGGTAGCAACGTTCGCCGTTGGTGAGGCTGGTGCAGCCAATGCAGCGCTCTTTGCGGCAGCGTCTTTGGCGCTAGATGATGAAAGATTGAGCCAAAAGCTCAGCACGTTTCGTAAGCGGCAGCGTACGAAAGTTAGGGCAATGAAATTGCCTGTAAAACGTTTGAAGTGATGATTCAGCCGGGATCTTGGCTAGGAATCCTCGGAGGAGGACAGCTTGGAAGAATGTTTACGCAGGCAGCTCAAAGTATGGGCTACAGAGTTGCCGTACTCGATCCCGATCCATCGAGCCCAGGCGGACGAATTTCAGATAAACATTTGGTAACTGAGTACGATAATCTGAGGGGTCTGAAAGAGCTGGCGCGGGTCTCGTCTGCGGTGACTACGGAATTTGAAAACGTTCCCGCTGACAGTCTTCGGACTCTTAGCGATTTATTGCCAGTAAGTCCTCAGGCCGACGCCGTAGAGGTGGCGCAGGATCGCATTCGTGAAAAAACATTTTTAAGTAAGAACGGATTTAGGGTAGCACCTTACGCGGTTTTTAATGATTTAAATGATGTTGCTAATCTTTCAAAAAGCCTAGTCTTTCCAGGGCTTTTAAAGGTCAGTCGATTTGGTTATGATGGAAAAGGACAGCTACTTATAAAAGACTTAACTGAGCTCATAAGCGGATTTAAGAATCTCGGTAGAGTCCCTTGTGTATTCGAGGAGTTTTTGTCCCTTACAGCGGAGGTGTCGGTTATTGTTGCCCGAGATGAAAGGGGAGACACTGCAGTTTTTCCTGTCTCTGAGAATCGGCACCGTAATGGAATACTGGATATAACGATTGCTCCGGCACGCATTCCTCTTTCTATTTTGTCCGAAGCAAAACAGGAGGCTTTAGCGCTTGGTGACGCACTTCGATACAAGGGCATACTGTGCGTGGAATTTTTTGTTTTAGATGGTGGCGCATTAGTGATTAATGAAATTGCACCTAGGCCCCACAACAGTGGACATTACACAATTGATGCGTGTAGCGTGTCCCAGTTTGAGCAACAAGTCCGCGTGACCAGCGGATTACCATTGATTAACCCAAGACAGCACTCTTCCGCTGTGATGGTTAACCTTTTGGGAGACTCCTGGGACAACGGTGAGCCTGATTGGAATAGCATCTTAAAAGATGACCGCATTCGACTACATCTTTATGGGAAGGATGAGGCGCGTCCAGGCCGCAAGATGGGTCATTTGACTATTGTTGATCCTGATTTAGATCAAGCTTTAAACTTATCCCGGCAAATCAAAACACTATTGGGAAAGCAGTGAACACAAGTAACCCACACTCTATTTTCGAGACCGATATCGGTTCTTTAGAATTTTTATATCGAGGTAAAGTTCGAGATATATATAAAATTGATGCTGATCGCCTGCTTGTGGTTCAAACGGATCGGTTGTCGGCGTTTGATGTTGTTTTGCCAAACCCAATTCCTGGTAAGGGTTGTTTGCTCACAGAGCTCTCAGTATTTTGGTTTAAAAAACTATCTCATATTATCCCCAATCATTGGCTAGACTACTCTCCACAAGAGTTTGTAACTGATAAAGAATCAGATCAAGTCAAAGGCCGCGCTATGGTTGTGCGTAAGCTTAAACCCCTTCCAGTCGAAGCGATTGTTCGAGGTTACCTAGCGGGATCGGGATGGCAGGAGTATCAGAAGACGGCAAAAATATGCGGCATTTCGTTGCCACCGAATTTGAGAGAGGCACAAAAATTACCCGAGACTATTTTCACTCCGTCAACGAAGGCTGAAGTCGGAGATCATGATGAAAACATATCTTTTAAGCTGGTAGAAGACAAAATAGGGGTCGATCATGCGGGTAAGATTCGAGAAGTCTCCTGTAAGCTGTATGAAGAGGCGTCTGCTTATGCGCTGGAGCGCAACATTATTATTGCCGACACTAAATTTGAGTTTGGCATCGATTCCAATGGCGAGCTTTATCTTATTGATGAAGCATTAACTTCAGATTCTTCTCGATTTTGGCCGCAAGATCAATATGTCCTGGGGTCGAGTCCGCCGTCCTTTGACAAGCAATTCGTTCGAGATTGGCTTGAGACAATTTCTTGGAATAAAAAACCGCCGGCGCCTGATGTCCCGGGAGATATTATTCAAAAAACCTCAGATAAGTATCGGGAAGCGCTGTCTTTGCTCACGCGATGAAGGTTAAGAGCTAACTTTGAGTATACGAATTACTAAGGATATATCGATAGCTGCGCGTTTATTAACCGAGGGAAAATTGGTCGCTTTTCCAACGGAAACGGTATATGGATTGGGAGCTGACGCACTGAACCCAATCGCAGTTAGGCGCGTGTATGAAGCTAAGTCCCGACCGCTGGATCATCCTTTAATCATTCATGTCGGTTATAACGATTTAATTGACGAATTTGCTGTTGACATACCTAACAGCGCCATGGCCTTGGTTAGTCGTTTTTGGCCCGGCCCTTTAACCTTGGTTTTAAAAGCCTCAGAAAAAGTCTTGCCAATTGTCACGGGCGGTCAAGATACGGTGGCAATTAGATGTCCTGCGCACCCTATGGCGATGGCTTTATTAAAAGAATTTGCAGGCGGGATCGTTGGTCCATCAGCAAATAAGTTCGGGCATCTATCTCCAACGAAGGCGATAGACGTAGATAACGACTTCGGTTCAGAAGTTGATCTTATCCTTGATGGAGACGCATGTGCCGTTGGAATAGAGTCGACGATCGTAGGGTTCGATGGCGAATTACCGGTTATGTTGCGGCCTGGAATGATAACTAGGGAAACTATTTCGACTGTGATCTCGAAAGAAGTCTTGGACGTAGGGCCAAAGCCTCCAAGGGTCCCCGGGTCTTTGCCGTCTCATTATGCACCGGTTACGAAGTTAGTACTTTTGGAGGCGGACGATATTCGGCAATATTTAAAAGAAAATGCGGGATCACATGATTTCGCCTTACTAACTTTTGAGTCGTTTTCAGAATTACACCCAAGAATTAGAATGATAATTGCGTCGAGAGCGCCTAAGGATTACGCTAAAAATTTGTATCAATGGTTAAGAGAGCTTGATGGCGTTGGCGCTAAAGTAATAATTGTCGAGGCGGTTCCTGCGACGGATGCTTGGGATGGCATTCGCGATCGGTTGGGTAGGGCCGCTTGTTAGTTTTAGCTAGCACTGAGCCCAGAGGGCGATATTACATTTACTGACAATTTCAGTTGTGCGGTGATTAATGTATCTCTGGTTCGTCTACAGCGGCATTGCCGCTTAAAAAATCGAAGTCGCACCCTTCGTGCGCTTGCTGAACGTGTTGAGAAAACAATTGTCCATAACCTCTAGGAAATTTTTTAATTTGGGGGCGCCAAACTGTCCGCCGTTTATCTAGCTCCGCGTGGCTTATTAAAACATTGATTTCGCGTTTTTTGGCATCTAACTCGATTATGTCTCCACTTTTGACCAGCGCAAGCGGTCCTCCTATCCAAGACTCTGGCGACACGTGTAGGACGCATGTCCCGTAACTTGTGCCGCTCATTCGTGCGTCCGAGATCCGAACCATATCGCGAACACCTTGTTTCAAAAGTTTTTTGGGTATCGGTAACATGCCCCATTCTGGCATTCCAGGACCACCTTGTGGCCCAGAGTTTCTTAGAACAAGTATTGAGCTCGGCTCTACATCTAACTCAGGATCATCTAATCGTCGCTCCATATCACTGTAGTTCTCAAAAACTATAGCCTTACCCTTGTGTTTTAAAAGACTAGCGCTCGCCGCTGAGGTTTTAATAACTGCGCCATTTGGAGCTAAGTTTCCTTTTAAAATAATTAAGCCACCTTCTGCAAGAATTGGCTCGTCTAGGGGCTTAATGACGTCATTATTAAAGACTTTGAAACGTTTAATATTTTCACCCAATGATTTTCCGGTACAGGTCATTGCCTCTATATTGAGTAATGGCCGCATGACTTGAAGCAGCGCTGCTAGGCCTCCGGCATAGTGGAAGTCTTCCATGAGATATTTACCAGCAGGGCGCATATTGACTAAGTATGGAGTGGTTTTTCCAATTTTTTCAAATAGCTCCAGTGGTAACTCAAACCCCGCTCTTTTCGCAATCGCAATTAAGTGAATTAGGGCATTGGTTGACCCGCCAAGTGCCATCAATACGCGAATAGCATTCTCAATAGATGTCCAAGTCAAAATGTTCTTAGGAGTTAAGTCTTCCCAAACCATTTCGACTATGCGTCTACCTGAATCTGAAGCCATACGGGGGTGATTTGAGTCGGGCGCGGGAATTGTAGATGCATTAGGTAATGTAAAGCCCAACGTTTCTAGGATGCCAGTCATGGTTGACGCGGTACCCATCGTCATGCATGTCCCAGCAGATCTCGCTATACCTTCCTCAATATCATGCCAATCTTCCTTAGTGATATTCCCAGCTCTGAGTTCATCCCAGTATTTCCAAACATCAGATCCAGACCCTAATGTTTTCCCATGCCAGTTCCCTCGAAGCATGGGGCCCGCAGGGACAAATATAGTTGGCAGCCCCATACTTAGCGCGCCCATGAGTAATCCCGGTGGAGTTTTGTCGCAGCCACCCATCAAAACGCAACCGTCAATTGGATAAGATCTTAAGATCTCTTCAGTCTCCATCGACAACAAGTTACGGTACATCATTGTCGATGGCTTTTGATAGACTTCGGCTAATGACATCACGGGTATCTCAACTGGAAATCCTCCCGCTTGCCAGATGCCTCGCTTTACGTCTTGCGCTCTTTCTCGGAAGTGTGAATGACAGTGACTAAGTTCGCTCCACGTATTTAAAATTGCGATGACGGGCTTTCCCTCATAGTCCCGGCGACTAAATCCCATTTGTAAGGCTCTAGATCGGTGTCCGAAGGCACGAAGGCTCTCGGGTCCGAACCATCGATGCGAGCGTAACTGAGTGGCTTCTTTTATTTTATTAATGGGCATTTTTCTATGTGCTAAATATAATTAATTTCAAATTCACCGTGGCATACTATAAACGCGCAGTCAAAATAAGCTATTTCAGGATATAGGAAAATGTGTAATTCATGGAGTCTTGGTTTATTGGACCTAATGGACTGAGATAAAATAAGAATTGTTTATGTGCTCGAAGTTTCCTGAGCGCGGTGATCAAGAGAGGAGCGGCGAAATGATTAATGACCGAATAGATGTAAATATTGCGGGGGGTTTGGACTTACCTCTTCCGCGAATGGTGCACGTGAGACAAAAGTTTGAGTTATCTAAAATTAGCAGCATTACCGAAACTATTACTCAGGAGTTTACGAAGCCCAATATTCAGTCGAAGATCAAGCCTGGAATGTCGATCGCGATAGGGGTTGGATCTAGAGGCGTAAATAATATTGCCGAATGTGTTAAGGCTGTAGTGGATAAGATTAAAGAGTTGGGCGGGAATCCGTTTGTTTTCCCTGCGATGGGCAGTCACGGTGGAGCCACGGCGGAGGGACAGAAAGAAGTATTAGATGGGTACGGTGTTACTGAATCATTTATTGGTTGTCCTGTTCAATCCAGTATGGAAGTGGTTGAGATCGGTAAGGCTGATGATGGAATGCCGGTTTACATGGATAAACTGGCTTCCGAAGCTGATGCTATTGCGCTCGTGTGTAGGATTAAGCCACACACAAACTTTAGAGCGCCCATTGAGTCAGGCATCATAAAAATGCTAACTATTGGCATGGGAAAGATTATCGGCGCATCGACTTTACATACTTATGGTATGGATATGTTTGGTGTTTTGCTGCCTAAGGCGGCTAAAATTATCATGGAAAAAAAGAATTTTTTATTTGGTGTCGCTATGCTAGAAAATGCCGCGGATGAGACTGCAGTCATAGAGATCGTACCGAGTGAAGAGGTATTAGAAAGAGAGCCTTTACTTTTGGCTCGAGCAAAAAAGTTGATGCCAAAATTACAATTTGAAGAAATTGATGTCTTAGTTGTCGAGAAAATCGGCAAAAACATATCTGGCGCTGGAATGGACCCGAACATAACGGGTCGTAATTGCCGAGATGTCGAGTGGGAGATGAGTCCCCACGTTAAGAAAATTGCTGTTTTAGGTCTTACTCCTGAAACGCACGGCAATGCAACGGGGTTGGGCGCCGCTGATGTCATCACAATGGATGTTTACCGAGACCTGGATATTTCTAAGACATATGCAAATGTAATTACTTCCATGTACCTGGATGGCGCTGCTATCCCGATCATTATGAATGATGATCAAGCTGCGATACGACTAGCTGTGAAAACGGTGGTTAGAGTAAAACCAGAGGATGTGAAGATCGTAAGGATTTCTACAACCCTAGAAGTTGTGGATTTGTATGTTTCGGAAAATTTATTACCTTACATAGAGAGCAACCCAGACAAGTTTGAGATTGTAAGCGACCCAGAGCCAATGAAGTTTGATGCCAAAGGAAAAATTTATCCCATGATGGCTGTACGTTCACATGCTAGTGCTTGAGGGTTCTTTGTTAAGTCCTTCTTAAAGCTTTAATTATGCGTATCCATTTAGATCCTATCGGAGGTGTTGCGGGAGACATGTTTATTGCAGCCATTCTGGACGCTAAACCAGAATGGTACGACGAGATGTGCTTAACCATTCGGGCTGCAGGCCTACCCAAAGAAGTTGGATTATCATTACAGCCACACACAGATTTTGCGCTTACAGGGACGCGCTTCAGTGTTGACGAATTGGGGGTTCATGAACATCATCACACGCCATTCATAAAGATTAGAGATATGTTGTCGGAGTCAACTCTCAAGTCGGGTGTTCGCCAAGCCGCAATAGATATTTTTTCTCTTTTAGCTGAAGCTGAGGCGACAGTGCACGACAAGTCTATCGAAACGATCAGTTTTCATGAGGTCGGGGAATGGGATTCTATTGCAGACATTGTTGGGGCTGCATTCTTGATTGATAAAGCATCTGCGACTTGGACCATTGGGGCTTTGCCATTAGGTCGAGGGGCAGTTGATACCAGTCACGGCAAGTTGCCAGTCCCAACACCGGCTGCGGTTAGTTTGCTCCAAGGCTTTTATTTTGAAGACGATGGTCTTGATGGAGAGCGTATTACGCCAACCGGAGCGGCGATTTTGTCGTATCTCAAACCACAACAAATAGGCGCGGCTCAAGGCGGAAAATTAGTTGCATCAGGGACGGGTTTTGGAACTAAAGTTTTTCCAAAGAAGAGTAATGTTTTGCGTGTCTTGATGTTGTCTGTAGATGGGCATGAAGGTCAGTCAGACGACTTGATTTATCAGATTGATTTTGATCTCGACGACCAAAGTGCGGAGGACTTGGCAATAGGATTAGACCATATTCGCTCACTTCCAACGGTACTTGATGTCTCTCAAACGGCACTGTTCGGCAAGAAAGGCAGAATGGCAACAGGAATTCGCGTTCTTGCAACGACTGAAGATGTTGATAAAGTTTTTGAGGTATGTTTTTTTGAAACATCAACGATAGGGTTGCGTTATCAACAGCTAAAACGTATGACCCTAGATCGATGGGAAGAGAGTTATGTTAGCGAGCGCTCAGAGGGAAGCTGCAAATTCGTGAGTCGCTCAGGAATAACAACGCTTAAAGTTGAATCTGACGACCTTGTTAGTACTAAAGGGTATGCTAATAGGGAGCGTTTGCGACGAGAAATTTCAACAAAATACGAGACCCCAAGTGATTGAAGACGTTTCTGAGCATATAACTAAAATACGTGCGCTATTCGCTGAGATGAAAGAGGTCTCAGTAGCGGTTAGTGGAGGCATAGATAGCGTGACGCTTGCTGTTTTGGCTAGCCAGACACCGAACATTTCTATTCAAATGTATCATGCTGTTTCGCCGGCGGTACCATCACAGGCCACAGATCGAGTGAAGCAGTTGTCTCGTGATTACGGTTGGAGCCTACAAATTTTGGATGCTCATGAATTTGCTGATGAAGACTATTTGTCGAACCCTGTTAACCGTTGTTTTTACTGTAAAACGAATTTATATAAAGCGATATCGGCTGTGAGTGGAGGCGTCATAGTGTCGGGTGCGAATACGGATGATCTATCTGATTATCGGCCGGGATTAGACGCCGCGAAAAACGCCAGTGTGCGTCATCCCTATGTAGAAACGTTAACGAATAAAAGTCTGGTTAGATCTATAGCGAAACAAATAGGTTTAGGTGAGCTATCAGAGCTGGCAGCGTCACCGTGCTTGTCGAGTAGAGTAGAGACGGGCATCCGCATAGACCCAGAACTTTTACCGCTTATTAACGAGACCGAGCGCTTGATTGCGCAATCCGTCTTTCCAGAGCCTGAAACAGTGAGGTGCCGGGTTCGGTCTGCCGGTGTCGTGATCGAATTAGATGATAGGTCAATGTCCCGATTAACAACGCAAAAACGACAGACATTAAAAGAGAAAATAAATACCATTTTCAAATATCGGGGCTATAAATATCCTGTTAACTTTGAAGTGTATAAATTGGGCAGTGCATTTATTCATATAAAATCTACGCGTACTGTTGAATCGTAATGAGCTTCGCAGAAGATATTAAGTTAGATTTTAATAGGGAAGACCGCATCGGTCTCGACGAGGCGATTTTTTGCGAAGGAAAAACTTCGGAGCAGATCGCAGAAATTCTTCGGCAGGCTCAGTCGAATCAACGCCGATTTCTTCTCACGCGTCTGTCTAGCGATAAGCAACAAGATGTACTTAGCTTGGGCGAGTTCGACATGGATTACGATCCAATATCAAGAACTGCTTATTTTCCTGATTCCAACGAGCTTATCAGCGAAAATCAGGTCTCAGTCATTTGTGCAGGTACCTCAGATGTTCCAGTGGCCAAAGAGGTCGTTAGGACTTTGCGGTATTACGGACATCTTGCTGTAGAGATTTCGGACGTGGGCGTTGCCGGACTATGGCGATTACTTGATCGGCTAGATGATATTAAGGTAGCCAAGGTTGTCGTCGTCATCGCGGGAATGGATGCCGCACTGCCAACGGTCTTGGGCGGCTTGGTAGCGCAGCCACTTATTGGGGTGCCAACGTCAGTCGGTTATGGTGTGGCTCAAGGTGGGACTGCTGCGCTTCAAGCTATGTTAGCTAGTTGCTCTCCAGGAATAACCGTTACGAATATTGATAACGGTTACGGGGGCGCATGTGCTGCTCTGAGAATACTCAGAACAGCACTAACTTAATCGCCGATTTACTGCAACTCCGAAGCTACCGCATCAATTCCGGCTTGTGCGCAAATTCCATCATCGCTAGCTGGCGCGCCGGAGACACCAATGGAGCCAATGTGTTCGCCGCTAGCAGTCATTACAGGAAGACCGCCCTCAAATGCTGCAACGCCAGGAACATGGGCAATTCCAGGCACGCGAGTTGCAGCGATTTCTTCAACTACTTTAGTAGAGAAAGGAAATCCTGCTGAGGTTTCCGCTTTTAGTATTGCGATCTCAATACTTTTTAGAAAGGCCCTGTCCATGCGCTGGAAATAGATTAAATTACCGCCGGCATCCATGATGGCAATATTCATACGCCAACCTTCTTGACTCGCTCTATCTTCACAGGCTTGCGCCATTTTCTTTGCCATCTCTAATGTCAACACGGGTCGCATTTCTACCGCGTTCGCATTGCTGAAAATAAAGCTAGAAAAGGATAGAACGATTAGACTAATAATTTTCTTCATGCTATTACTCCTTAACTTGTAGATTGTAAAAACCCCGCCCTTGTAGAATCATATTATAAAAGCGTGTCTGAAACATTACAGAACATATCGAGCTAAATCCTCGCTCTCTGACAGGTCTCTCAGTCGCTCATTGACATAGTCTGTGTCAATAGAAACTGACTGACCTTGTTTTTTAGAAGCGTCGAATGATAGATCTTCTAATAGCTTCTCCATTACTGTGTAGAGCCTACGTGCTCCGATGTTTTCTGTTGTTTCGTTGACGTGCCAAGCGATTTCAGCAATGCGACGAATACCTTCTGTTGTGAACTTTAGGTAGACCTCTTCAGTTTCCATCAGTGCTTCATACTGCTTACAAAGGCAGGCATCTGTTGACGTTAGAATGCATTCAAAATCTTCAACAGTTAAGCTGGATAGCTCGACTCTAATCGGAAATCTACCTTGAAGCTCTGGGATCAGATCGGAAGGTTTGGTGAGATGGAAAGCGCCACTGCCAACAAATAAGATGTGGTCAGTTTTTACCATGCCATATTTGGTGGATACCGTGGTACCCTCGACTAGGGGCAGCAGGTCGCGTTGCACGCCCTGTCGTGACACTTCACCGCCGCTAGTTTCTTGTCGACCCGAAATTTTATCGATCTCGTCTAGAAAGACAATTCCGTTTTCTTCGGCATTGGCTACTGCCGTGGTTTTTATCTCGTCATCATTAATAAGTTTCCCCGCTTCCTCATCAATGAGAGCTTTCAGCGCGTCCTCAATTTTAAGTTTGCGTTTTTTTGTTTTGTTTGTACCCATATTTTGGAACATTCCTTGAATCTGGGATGTAAGATCTTCCATTCCCGGAGGTGCAAGAATTTCCATTTGAGCGTTTGCCTGCGTGATATCTATTTCGATCTCCCTGTCGTTCAATTCTCCTTCTCGGAGTCTTTTCCTGAATTTTTGTCGGGTAGCTGATTCCGTTGAATTATCTGATTCTTTCGCATCAATTGTGCGGGCAGGGGGCAACAAAGCGTCTAAAATACGCTCCTCAGCAAGATCTTCCGCGAGGTGCCTGACTCGAAGAGTTTCTTTTTCGCGCATTTGTTTGATCCCTATTTCGATTAGATCACGAACGATCGATTCTACGTCCTTACCAACATATCCAACTTCGGTAAATTTGGTGGCTTCTACTTTGATGAAAGGAGCATCGGACAGTCGAGCCAAACGTCTGGCAATTTCTGTTTTACCAACACCTGTGGGTCCTATCATGAGTATATTTTTAGGTGTAATTTCTTGTTTTAGTGGTTCAGCAACTTGTTTACGTCGCCATCTATTTCTGAGCGCTACAGCGACAGCCCGCTTGGCGGGATGTTGCCCAACAATGTGTTTATCAAGTTCATGAACAATTTCTTGAGGATTCATTTGTGACATAAGTGTAGGGGCGTCTCTATTCTTTATTGGTTTAAGGTTTCAATCGTATGATTTTGATTGGTATAGATACAAATATCTCCAGCAATTGTGAGCGAAGCTTTGACAATTTGTTCTGCGTTTAGATCTGAGTTAATGATTAATGCTTTCGCTGCTGCTTGAGCGTACCCCCCGCCACTACCGATAGCTATTAGTCCATCTTCGGGTTCGATTACATCTCCATTTCCCGTGATAATGAGGGATGTGGTTAAGTCAGAAACGGCAAGCATTGCTTCGAGTCTTCTCAACATCCGATCAGTTCTCCAATCTTTTGCGAGCTCTACTGCTGATCTAAGTAGTTGCCCTTGATGTTTTTCGAGTTTAGCTTCGAAGCGTTCAAATAGCGTGAATGCATCAGCGGTGCCGCCAGCAAAACCAGCTAGGATTTTGCCTTGATAGAGCTTCCGTACTTTTTTTGCTGAGCCTTTCATAACGCAATTGCCTAGTGTTACTTGGCCATCCCCGCCAATTGCGACTTGATTATCTCTCCTGACCGAGATTATGGTCGTTCCGTGCATATCGTATTTCATTAGGCTGTAATGTCCTTTATTTAATTAAATCGCTACGAATTGATAGAAACAAGCTTGTGAATATTAGTAAGCTGTTCTATAGGTCACTCAGAGTAGTTAACTGCCTAAGATGGTCTGTTTGATTAAAGCTTTCAATATTAACGTTTCCAGTTTCGAAATTATAAATGAACTGATGTATAGAGCCATTTTCAATTGTTGGCTTCTCTTTATTTCCAGCTTCAATATTATTCGCTAGTCGCCACAGCACATCAATGACGCCGCCATGGGTTACTACGAGAACGTTACCTTTTTTAAAGCTTTGATGAATTTTTACCAGTGATCTTTGAACGCGCCCGATGAATTCGCTCATTGATTCGGCTCCAGAAGGGGTAAAAGCAAACGATCTATCCTGAAATGCCTTTAGATCTTCAGCGTTTTGCTTCTTAGCCTCGGACACAAATAGACCCTCAAGTACCCCCAAGTGACGTTCTCTTAGTAACGGTTCTAACGCAAATCCCTGATCCGTCCTTATACTGGGCTCGGCCGTTTGTCTAGCGCGCGACAAATCGCTACTTACGATTCCATTGAAGGTTTTGGGTTTTAGCTTATCCGCAACAGCTGAGGCTTGCGCTATACCTTTGGCGTTTAAGGGCACATCGATTTGTCCTTGAATTCGCCGCTCTTTATTCCAATGCGTTTCGCCGTGACGAACAATAGTCAGCTTAATTTTTTGCTCAGTCACAATTTGTTTTTTCTTTTAGCCCTCGGGTGAGTTTTGTCATAAATTTTCGCTAGGTGCTGCCAATCTAAGTGTGTGTATACCTGTGTAGTTGAGATACTTGTGTGCCCCAGCATTTCTTGAACCGCGCGCAGGTCTCCACTCGATTGAAGAAGGTGGGAGGCGAATGAGTGTCGAAGCATGTGCGGATGAACGTTCTGTCGCAATCCTTGTTGTCTTGTCAATTGAGATAGGCGGTGCTGAATTGTTCTAGAACTTATCGGTTGATTATTTTTATTTGGAAATAATAAGTTATTAATTGGTTTATTTAAACTTTCCCGAAGCTTAATCCAGTGGCGAATAGCTGTGTTTGCTTTTTGTCCAACGGGCACTATTCTCGTTTTATTTCCTTTTCCTGTTACGCGAACAGTGCCATCATTCAAATCAAGTTCTTTTATCGTTACAGATGCCAGTTCGGATAATCGAAGTCCAGATGAGTAACACAGCTCGAACATTGCTTGATCTCTTACTCCTTTTTCATCTGTTGCTGGAGTCTCAAGCAATTGAATGACTTCGTCTGGACTCAGGGCTTTTGGAAGCCGTTTATCTTTTTTAGGTGCCCTTATGCCGAGACAAGGATTGTGTTTATGGCCGCTGCGTTCGCTTAAGAAATTGAAATAGCCTCGCCATGCCGATAACGCTCTAGATAGCGTTTTGCCGCCACGTCCGTTAGCATGAAGTTTGGCAACAAGCCTCCGAATATCGTGTGTGGTTAAGTTGGCAAGGCAGTCGGAGAATTCCAGATTGAGTAATGTGAGATCTCGGCTATAACTTTTCAGCGTGTGTACTGAAAGCCGTCGTTCTTTTTCTAAGTAATCTAAGTACTCTGAAATTTGTTTTAACTCTGAGCTTTTCATGCTCTTGACTAGACCGTTATGTCACGATGAGATTCGTATTCAAGTGTTGCTGAAACAACGTTCCCTATCTTTTCAAGAAATCGCGTATCTATACTTGGATCATATTTGTTTTCATCGGATGAGCTAAAAATTAAGACTCCTAAAAGTGCGTTACTTGAAATTGGTATATACGCAGAAGATGCCAGGACCCACGAATTCACCAATTGCTCGATTTCTTGAGGAGGTTCGAGTAAGCATCTGGGCCCGTCCACTGAGCCTAAGAAATTTAATATAGCGCTTTTTTCATGGTTGGGTTGCTGTACGTGTCGTGAAACTGTAAAAATGCGACACACTTCGATACTAAACTGCTCACGTAGCTTTGACTCAATTAGTTTTATTGATACATCCTCCCGTTTAATTTTAAATAATGTCAAGCTTGCTTTTAACAGCGAATCCCAGCTTTTTTCGTTCCGCCGAGCGTTGATTAAAAACTCGTTAATTTGTTCTTCTAATGATCGTATTTTTTGTTGGAGTTGAGGCACCTGTCTATGGGATAAGGAGATGATTTTTTCATCCCGATTAGTTTGCTTATCAATGTCATTTTCAAATATTTTTAAGTATTTTGCTAAGAGATCCGGATGGCTTTGTAAGTATCCAACAACATCATCTTCGGTCACTAAGTGTCTCCTCCGATCTCTATTTCTCCTTCAAACACAGATTGCACTGGACCGCTTAGATATACGTCTGCTCCATCACCATTCCAAGCTATTGTCAGTTCGCCACCCTTCGTAAGGACTTTACATGGACTGTCTAATAATCCAATTTTTATGCCGTAGACTACAGACGCACAGGCCCCAGTTCCACAAGAGAGCGTCTCCCCAGCGCCTCTCTCCCAGACTCTAAGGTCTACCTTCTGTCTTGAGCGAACCCCCATGAAATTCACATTGACGCGTTCTGGAAACATCTCGTTGTTCTCTAAAAGCTTACCCATTGTTTTTACAGGTGCAGCATCTATTTTTTCAGCTAGGATCACCGCATGTGGGTTGCCCATAGACACTGCTCCGAATTCAAATTGCCGGCCATCAATCAACAGCGCGTATTTATCATTTTTGCTTATTCCTAGGATGGGGATTTCAACGGGATCAAAAATTGGAGGGCCCATGTTAACAGACACAGACCCGTCGTCCTGTAATTTGGGCCTGATAATTCCAGAGCGAGTTTCCACAACAATTTCGTGTTTACTTGTTAACTTTTTGTCATGTACAAACGTTACAAAACATCGCGCGCCATTCCCGCATTGATTTACCTCTCCACCGTCTGCATTAAAAATTCGGTAAGAGAAATCGGCATGTTTTATGGTGCTGGAGCCAACCACAAGGAGTTGATCGAATCCAATGCCAAGTTGGCGGTTGCTCAATTTTGAGATTTTTTGTTTGGAGAGGTTAAATGCATCTTTTGTGGCATCAATAACGACAAAGTCATTGCCTGCGCCGTGCATCTTAGTGAATTTAAGTTTCATCGATCTCGCTAACTGATTATTTTAGACATTATAAAGTCATCCATTACAAATCCTTGACCAATATCAATAATCACCTCGTTTTCTTTTTCATAACCCGCTTTTTGATAAAACTCAATGGAGTTTTCATTACCCCTGTTAACTTGGAGCCAAATTTTAGCGAAGCCTAATTTGCCGTAATGTGTTTCTGCAAATCTCATCAGCGTGGTTCCAAATCCGCGTCCTTGAGTTTTTGGGTGTACGTAAAGCTTATCGACCTTTACTGAACGAATTGAAGCATCTTCTTCAAAATGACCAAATCCCCACATTGTTTCCTCAATCATAACCTTAAACCAAGTGCATGAAGGTGAGCCTATAAGTTGGTTGATTTTTTTTAGGGAGTACCTCTGATTAAGCATGTAATCAATTTGCTGAACCGTGATTATTCCGGGGTAGTGCAAATACCAAATTTCTTTGGCAAGTCGACGAATTGCATTGCCGTCTTCTAGTTTAGCCGGAGAAATATTGGGTAACGCTATAGGATCATTCATTTTTTATATCGATCAATTTACAATTTTTGGGATTAGTCGTATATTTTTTCGTCACCCGGGGGTCGGGTCTTGAACCGTTTATGTACCCAGTAATATTGTTCGGGCATCATGCGGGCTTGAGTCTCTATAAATTCATTCATGGTTTTTGTGTCATTCAATAAGTCACCTGACGGATAATTATTCCATGATGGAAAAAATTTGATTATGTATGGCTCATTAAATCCGTATTGACGGATCGTTACTGGGATCACTTTAGCCTTTGTTAATGCGGCTAACCGGGGAACCGCGTCTATAGTGGCCGCGCTTATGCCAAAAAAAGGAACATAAACTGCATCTTTAGGGCCAAAGTCCATATCGGGAAGAAAAAAGAGGGGCAGTCTTGCTTTGAGGGCTCGGATCACGCTTTTAATTCCATCTTGTCTTGAGATAAGCTTGGTTTCTCTAAAGCGAGTGCGTCGAGATTGTAAAAATTTGTCTAGGATGGGATCTTTCTGCTTGCTGTACATTGTTTGCGCATGTTCCTCAATCGAAAGTCTAATCCCTAGTATCTCAAGGCCAACGAAGTGAGGCGCGAGCACAATAACTGGTCCCTCACTGAGCGCTTGATCAAGAATTTCCTTACCTTCGATTTTCGCTAATTTTTTTATGGAGGATGCTTTTGACCACCAAGCAATCGAGCAATCAGCTAATGCCCTACCAAGAGATATAAAATGTTTTAACCGCAGGTTGGCCCTTTCGCGTGTAGATAAATTCGGAAAGCATAGATCGAGGTTTTTAGTGACCACACGTCTTCTATCCCGAGATAATAAAAAGAATAAAAATCCCAGTAATTGACCGGATACTCCCAAAGCACGGCGGGGAAAGAAGTGAAGGATCCAAAGTATCGCTAAACCGATTCGAGTCATTTATGGCTATTACCTAAATAATTCTTTCTAATTGACGTTATTTGGCCGACATCGACTTTTGCTTACTTAAACCTACTGGGATCTTATAGCGGTTATAAGACCAAAGAAACTGGTTGGGATTCTTTCGAATCAGAAATTCTAATCCTCGGTTTAAACATCTCGACTGAGTTTCTGTGCTAAGTCGGTCTGGCATCTCGTAGAAGAACAGTTCAAACCCGGCCCCTTTGGCTAGTCTTTTGGTTGCCATTAGTAAAACTGTAGCATCGCTCTTCTCAGCTAACCGAGACCACATAGTCATAGTGTACGCAGGCCGTTGGAAGAAATCAGCCCACTCGCCGTCTCCCTTGCCGGGCACCTGATCGGGAAGGACGCCAATAGCCTCGCCTTTTTTTAGAGCCTTCAGTAATGTCCTGACCCCAGAAATATCGGTTGTAGCAAGCCTAATGCGCTTTCCTTGTCGTCCGCGCTTCATGAGGGGCTCCAAAAAACGGAGTTTAGGTGGCCGATACAGGACGGTAAAGGGAAATTGGGTGGATAAATAGTGTGGGATTATCTCAAAACATCCAATGTGTGGCGTTAAAAGGATTAACCCGCGGCCTCGCGCTAATCCTTCTTCAACGAGGTTCCAGCCGTGAACTTTCTTCATTAGCTTCGAGGGATCGTTATCGGGTGAAAACCAAATGCGCGGTAATTCAGCCAATGCTTTACCGCTCTCTACAACATTGTTTCTTATATGTATTTTTGATTGCTTGCTGTCTACGATCACACCACTTTGAGTGTAGTTATTACTCAATCGCCTTGCATACGTAGAAGATGATACAAACATTAGGTGTCCCAGAACCCAGCCCAATTGATGTAAAAATCTGAGGGGAAAAATTCCTAATAACTTGAATATCATGATAAGCATGACGATAACATTTGGATTTCTGGGTTGATTTTGGTACTCTTTGCCCCCATTTCAAAAGAGTTTTGAGGCAAACACAATGCGAGAGTACTTATTTACATCTGAGTCCGTTTCGGAAGGCCACCCAGATAAGGTCGCGGACCAAATTTCGGATGCAGTCCTTGATGCTATTCTAGCTCAAGATCCTGTCGCTAGGGTTGCCGCAGAGACTTTAGTAAACACTGGACTTGTTGTTATGGCTGGGGAAATTACCACTACTGCAAACGTTGATTTCCAGCAAGTCGCAAGAGATACATTACAACGTATTGGATATAACAACACAGACTTTGGTATTGACTATAGAGGATGCTCTGTGCTGGTGGCATATGACAAACAAAGTCCTGATATTAAGCAGGGAGTTGATGCAGCTCACGATGACCCGCTGAATCAAGGAGCGGGCGACCAGGGTTTGATGTTCGGGTACGCATGCGACGAAACTGATGTCTACATGCCACTTGCGATTCATTTGTCTCATCGGCTGGTTGAGCGTCAGTCTGAATTGCGGCGTGACGGTCGATTGCCGTGGTTAAGGCCAGATGCTAAATCACAGGTTACTTTGCGGTATGAAGATGGTAAGGCTAAGGCAATAGATACGGTGGTTGTGTCGACACAACATGCGCCGGAAATGGAGTTGGACCAAATTAGAGAGGCGGTAATTGAGGAGATCATTAAGCCCGTCATTCCAAATCATCTGATTCAAGGGGAAATTAATTATTTGGTAAATCCAACGGGACGTTTTGTCGTAGGCGGACCACAGGGAGATTGTGGCTTAACTGGGCGTAAGATCATCGTTGATACTTACGGTGGTGCTGCACATCATGGTGGCGGAGCGTTTTCTGGAAAGGATCCATCTAAAGTTGATCGATCGGCTGCTTATGCCGCTCGGTATGTGGCTAAGAATGTGGTTGCCGCCGGGCTAGCCTCTAAATGTGAAGTACAACTTTCTTACGCGATTGGTGTGGCGGAGCCGACGAGCGTTTCGGTTACGACATTTGGTACGGGGCTAATTGATGACGAGCAAATAGCTAAGCTTGTCGCGACGAATTTTGATTTACGTCCCAAGGGGATCGTGCAAATGTTGAGCTTGTTGCGTCCAATATATGAAAAGACAGCTGCGTACGGACATTTTGGTCGAGATGAGCCGGAATTTTCTTGGGAAGGTCTCGATAAAGTTGAAACTTTGAAGGGGGCCCTGTAGTCATAGTATACTTGTAAAGATTGCTGAGGAGCGTTGCGACCCTTCCGACTTGACGAAGGGCTAGGCTCAGCACGAGAAACGACGCTCACAAACTAGTAAGTTGTTGGTTTGTGGGCGTTTTTTATTGCCCCAAGCGTTATTTTTTGATTAAGGAGGGCAGTAAATGTCAGCAGTATTGCAACAAAATTCATCCGCTGGAGATTACTTGGTGGCGGATCTATCTCTATCGTCTTGGGGTAGAAAAGAGATGCTAATTGCCGAAATTGAAATGCCAGGATTAATGGCTATTCGAGAAGAATTTAGTGGCAGTAAGCCCTTGAAGGGTGCCCGCATTGCCGGTTCGCTTCATATGACTATCCAAACAGCGGTTTTGATTGAAACTCTGACCGCTCTCGGCGCCGAAGTTCGTTGGGCATCTTGTAACATATACTCGACTCAGGATCATGCCGCTGCTGCGATTGCGGAATCAGGTGTCCCAGTTTTTGCGTTCAAGGGAGAGACTCTTGAACAATATTGGGACTACTGCCACAAAATCTTTGAGTGGCCGTCAGATCAAGCAAACATGATTCTCGACGACGGTGGAGATGCTACGCTATTGCTTCATTTGGGTACAAAGGCTGAGAGTGACCTCTCGGTCCTGAATAAGCCTTCTAGCGAAGAGGAGCGTGTTCTCTATGCCGCAATCAAGAAGAAATTGGCCGCGGATCCAAAATGGTATTCGGTCCGATTGGCGGCAGTTAAAGGTGTAACAGAAGAGACAACTACTGGGGTGAAGCGTCTTATCGAGATGGCCGCAGATAAGACACTAGCGTTTCCAGCGATTAATGTGAACGACTCTGTAACCAAGTCTAAATTTGATAATCTCTACGGTTGTCGTGAATCACTTGTTGATGCCATCAAGCGCGCCACCGATGTGATGATTGCGGGAAAAGTAGCGGTTGTTGCTGGTTTTGGTGACGTTGGTAAGGGTTCTGCGCAAGCACTGCGTGCGTTATCGGCTCAAGTCTGGGTTACGGAAGTCGATCCTATTTGTGCGTTGCAAGCCGCCATGGAAGGTTTTCGCGTTGTAACCATGGAATATGCAGCAGATAAAGCTGATATTTTTGTCACAGCCACAGGGAACTACAATGTGATCAATCATGATCACATGGCGGCGATGAAGAATGAGGCCATTGTGTGTAACATCGGACACTTTGATAATGAAATTGACGTTGCATCTATCGAGAAATATACTTGGGAGAATATCAAGCCCCAAGTGGATCACATTGTTTTCCCCGATGGCAAGAAAATTATTCTTTTGGCTCAGGGCCGGCTGGTTAATTTAGGGTGTGCAACTGGACATCCTAGTTATGTGATGAGTTCCTCTTTTGCGAATCAAGTAATCGCTCAAATTGAGCTCTTTAATGATCCAGAAAAATATCCGCTTGGCGTTCATGTGCTGCCTAAGCATCTTGATGAGAAGGTAGCTAGACTTCAGTTGGCTACTTTGAATGTGCAATTAACCGAATTAACTGATGATCAAGCAAAGTATATCGGTGTCGCAAAGACAGGACCTTACAAGCCTGAGATGTATCGTTATTAAGTAATTGAGGGTTGCAGACTGGGGCGACTTTTTTAAGATTGTAAAGATGCTTTAGATGGCTCCACCCCGAAGATTAAAAAGTTTTTGGGGCGGAGTCGTTTTGCCGTCTGAATTACTTATTTAATGTAAGTACACACTTATGACGGGAAACCTATAAAATATTGTATTATAGGATTACGCAGCAGTTTTAAGGGGTTTGTTATTTAACGGACGCGCCGCGTAGGCATGATAGGCTGCAGCCTCTGCAGCGCCAATTTCAATCTTCGCACCCATATTATCAAACACACTTTCTAGCGCACAAAGGCACAGCATAACGTTTTCCATTTTACAGCTGTAGCCCATGATACCGAATCGCCAAATTTTACCTGCGAGTGGACCGAGGCCTGCGCCGATCTCTATATTCATTTCTTCTAGAAGCCGATGACGAACTTCTTTTTCATCAATTCCGGGCATGACGTAAACCGCATTCATTTGCGGTAGGCGATATTCTTCGTCAACCAAATAAGAAAGTCCTAACGTTTCCAATCCAGCTTTAAGCGCTAGGTGATTTCTTCTATGTCGGGCCCAAGAGGCTTCCAGGCCCTCGTCCCTGAGCATTACAAGTGCTTCATGAAGAGAATAGAGTGAATTGGTTGGCGCTGTGTGGTGATAGGTTCGATTACTCTCGCCCCAATAGCCAATCAGCAAATTTAAGTCCATAAACCAACTTTGAACCTTATGTTTTCTGTTTCTTACAAGCTCTACCACGCGATCACTGAATGTAATGGGCGAAAGACCTGGCGTGCATGATAAGCATTTTTGGCTACCAGAATAAACGGCGTCCAAGCCCCATTCATCAACAAGGACCGGAACGCCAATCAGTGAAGTAACCGTATCCACGATCGTGAGCGCATCGTACTCATGAGCGATTGCTGCGAGCGTCTTTGCATCGGATCGAACGCCAGTAGACGTTTCTGCATGAACAAAGGCCAGAATTTTAGTGTCTGGATGTTTTTTGAACGCGTCACGAACTTTTTCGGGATCTACAGGCTTTCCCATAGGATCTTCGACGACGATAGCTGTACCACCGCATCGTTCCACGTTCTCAATCATGCGACCACCAAATACTCCGTTACGGCAAACAATAACTTTGTCGCCAGGGCTCACCATATTCACGAAGCACATCTCCATACCTACAGAGCCTGGTCCGGAGACCGGAAAGGTCATCGCATTTTTTGTTTGAAATGCATAACGCAATAGCTCTTTAAGCTCCTCCATCATGCCTACGAAAACTGGATCCAAGTAGCCAATCGTAGGTCGCCCCATTGCAGAGAAGACTCTAGGGTGTATTTCGGAAGGCCCTGGTCCCATTAATGTTCTTTGGGGCGGATAAAAGGAATTAATATTGGAGTATGACTGGTCACTCATTTAGGGGGTTTCCTTCGATGAAAAACTAACTTCCTGTTAGATGGAATGGCGGATGTCGTTATTATATCTAAAATCAGCAATCTCAATGACTATTTACACGTTTTGATGGTCTATTTTTATGACATTAGATGATGGAGATTGGTTCAGGGTCGGATCTGGATCAAAAGCAATATCGCCTTCCCCGCTATCAGTAACGTCGATAGAAAGTCCCTTAAAATCATAGAGTTCTGGGTCGAGGAGATGCGATGCAGAGACTTTTTTAAGCGCGCTAAACATCGTATCCAAGCGCCCCGGGTGTTTCTTATCCCACTCAAGGAGCATTTGTTTTGTAACCTGTCTCTGAAGATTCTCTTGAGACCCACATAGATCACAGGGAATAATTGGGAATTGTTTTATCTCGGCGTACGCAACGATATCTTTCTCCTTACAGTATGCAAGTGGTCGGATTACGATGTGTTCCCCATTATCTGATTTAAGCTTAGGCGGCATAGCTTTTAATCTGCCGCCATGAAACATATTTAGAAAAAACGTTTCTAAAATATCTTCACGATGATGTCCTAAAGCGATTTTTGTAACACCTAACCGATTGGCGGTTTTGTATAAGATTCCTCGGCGCATCCGTGAGCATAAACCACACATCGTCTTACCTTCAGGGATCACTCGCTTAACGATGCTGTATGTATCTTGCTCAATGATATGAAAAGGCACGTCCAACGATTTAAGATAGTTAGGCAGAATTTCTTCCGGGAAACCCGGATGTTTCTGATCTAAGTTGATCGCGATGATATCAAAGTGGATTGGTGCGTGACTTCGTAAAGAGAGCAGCATATCTAGCATCGTATAGCTATCTTTGCCGCCAGATAGACACACCATAACTTTATCGCCGTCAACAATCATGTCGTAGTCAGCGATTGCCTCCCCTACTTGTCTGCGCAGTCGTTTGGCTAACTTATTTGTTTCGTAAATTGATTTTTGAGCAATTGAAGGCATAGTCATTCTTTCGATTGGTAAATTTCAAATCCTACGGATGCACAGTCGGGATATACGTCGGTTTTTTCGCTTGCCACTTTTGCTGCCAGTACGCCATCCCGGCCAAGGCAGAGTTCAAGGATTTGTTCGCAGAAAGTTTCTTGTAGATGAAAATGTGCGCTCTTTGAAAGGTTCATAATAGAGGTTCTTAAGAAATCGTAGTCGACTGTTTCTGCAATAGTATCCTTAAGGATGCGTATATTAGGATCAATGTCTAGCTCGACGTTAATAAGAACATTTTGTTTTTTAACTTTTTCAAAATCATGTATTCCGATAGAGAGCGATACGGCCATGTCTTTTAGAAAAATTTTTCGGTAGTGCTTTGATTCAAGTTTCATATTTTTTGGTCAGGGTTAATTGTCATTATTTTTTAATTTCAAACTGCACATCCCGTTTTGTAGGCCAAAGGTGTTGACCGCCGTCAACAATGAGTGTTGTGCCCGTTATTGCATTTGCATTTAGAAGATATTTGACGGCGCTGACTATATCCTCTGGTACAGAGCTTTTCCCGAGCGGAGCCAGCTTGTGTGCTGTTTCAAATCCTGAATCTGTTTGTTCCCCGCTGGGCAAAGTGATGCCAGGAGCCAAACCGCACACCCGTAACTTAGGCCCTAGAGCTGATGCAAAAAGTTTTGTAGCAGTTTCTAGTGCAACTTTACTCAGCGTGTAGGAGAAAAAATCTGAATTCAAGTTATGTGTTTTTTGGTCTAGGAGGTTGATAACGCACCCCAGTTCGTTTTGAGGAATTTGCTTCGCGAATTCAGATGTCAATCGTAGTGGTGCATATAGGTTCACGGCCATATGTTTTTCCAGATTCGAGCGATCAAATTGTTCGGGTCTGTCGAAGCTAAACATGGACGCATTATTTACTAGGCCGTGAATGTTACCTAGTTCTTTTCTGATCGTTGCGATTAGGTTTATGGTGCTATCTTCGTGAGCTAAGTTTGCTTTAACAGCAACGCTCTTGACGCCCATATTCTTGAGACTTTGCAGCAAATCGACGGCTTCAGACTCTGACTCATTATAGTGAACAGCCACGTTCCAGCCATCTTTTGCTAGACCGAGGGCAATATGCTTCCCGATGCGCGTAGCGCCACCAGTGATTAAAACGGTCCTATCTTCTGTATGTGTCATCATTTATTACAGTTACGGGCTAAAATATCACTTATGTCGTTACGCGGAGATGTCCTCGTTAAATGCAACAATCTTTCGTTGGCTTGTCTTTAGCATACATCCGTCGAGATCTAAGGAATAATGGATAAATGACAGAAGAGTTATCAAATCAAGCCGCAACCCTCGTTATGTTAAAAACGCATCTAGCCCAAAAGAATAATTGGCTGGACTTTGCCTCGTTCATGCACCACGCACTGTTCGACCCTAAATACGGTTATTACATGCGGGACACTTACAAATTTGGATCACGGGGTGATTTTATCACTGCGCCGGAGATAAGTGATCTTTTTGGACGAACGATTGCCAGACAATGCGCACAAATTTTACAAATGACTGGGGGTGGTATTTTAGAGCTTGGTGGCGGTAGCGCTGTTCTCGGATCCGATATTCTGCTTGAGTTAGACAAGATGGATTGTTCTTTAGATGAGTATTTATTGTTTGAACCCAGCCCGGCGTTAACTGGGCGACAAAAAGAGCGGATTGCTCGTTTACCGCCTAACATCAGGAGTAAGGTTCGCTGGATTAGCGAGCTTCCAAAAAATTTTAACGGAATAATTGTGGCAAATGAGGTATTTGATGCGCTCCCTGTCCACCTCCTGTCCTTAAACGCTAATGGTTGGCAAGAACGAGGGATAGTTTTAGATAATGAATCTTTGACTTGGCAAGACCGTCCGATTGAAGACGAGCGGCTATATCACGCTATTGATCGCCTAGATGTCGATTCTCCTTATGTTACGGAAGTTTGCTTGGCGGCGAATAGTCTTGTTAATGAGCTATCACAAAGCCTAGATGTTGGGGTGATTCTTGCGCTTGATTATGGCTATGAACATCCTAATTATTATCATCCGGACCGGAGAGATGGAACGCTGAGTTGTCATTATCAACATAAAGTAGATTCTGATCCGCTCGAGCGCCCAGGGCATAAAGATATCACCGCTCACGTTGACTTCTCCCGGCTTGCCCATGCGGCGCATGATGCTGGTCTAGAGGTCGCTGGATATTTGAGCCAAGCAGATTTTTTGGTAAATTGTGGCATCACGGATTTATTGGCATCCTTCGACCCTGAACAGATGGATACCTATTTGCCTGCTGCTTCAGCCGCACAAAAATTGTTATCTCCAACTCTCATGGGGGAGATGTTCAAGGTAATATCTCTTACCCGCGGGATTAATGAACCCCTATTTGGTTTTAGCCATGGGGACAGGCGGCACATGCTATGACAACAAAAAGCGGAAGGCATATCCATATTCTAGGTATCTGTGGCAGCTTTATGGGTGGGTTGGCAGCTATAGCAAAACAAGCTGGATTTAGAGTGACTGGGTGTGATGAGGCGGTTTATCCTCCTATGAGTCTGCAGCTTGAATCAATGGATATTGATCTTATTGAGGGTTGGGATGTTGACCAACTCGCTTTGAAGCCCGACCTTTATGTAATTGGTAACGTAGTTTCTCGAGGCAATCCTTTAATGGAGGAAATACTCAATCTTAATTTGCCTTATACGTCAGGACCTCAGTGGTTGCATGAGTCGGTTCTGAGGTCCAAATGGGTATTGGCTGTGGGGGGAACGCACGGTAAGACTACCACCACCGCCATGGTGGCGACAATTCTTGATTATGCGGGATTGAACCCAGGTTTTTTAGTTGGAGGTGTCCCAGCTGATTTTGATTTGTCGTCTAGACTTACTGAGTCCGATTTCTTTGTAATTGAAGCCGACGAGTACGATACAGCGTTTTTCGATAAGCGATCTAAATTTTTGCACTACCATCCGCGAACATTAGTTTTGAATAATCTTGAGTATGATCATGCAGACATTTTTCCGAACTTAGAGGCGATCGAGACACAGTTTCATCACTTGATACGAACAGTTCCGAGGACAGGGGCTGTAATTACCAATAAAAACAGTGTGGCTTTGAATCGAGTGATCGAGCGCGGATGCTGGTCCGAAGTTATTCCGTTCGGCACGTCCCAATATTGGACACACCAAAGTTTAGACTATGGTGCTCGCATAGAGTTATTGAATAAGAACCAGCCCCAGGGGGCTTACAAACCAGACTTCTTTGGCGCACATAATTTGGATAACGCTCTGGCCGCATTATTAGCTGCTCAGCATTGCGGCGTTCCTATTGAGGTTGGATTGAGGGCGCTAGAAAAATTCCAAGGCGTGAGACGTCGGTTAGAGCTTCGCGGTGAGGTGAACAAAATCAAGGTTTATGACGATTTTGCCCATCATCCGACAGCGATAAGGTCAACCATCACAGCGGTCAAGCAGCGATACCCTGGTGCAAGGATTTTGGCTGTCTTTGAGCCGCGCTCAAACAGCATGAAAATGGGACATCACAATGATTCTTTACCCTCCAGTCTGGATATTGCAGACCTTGTTTATTGCTATACGAAGGGGCTCGATTGGAATGCGCCTGAATTGTTCAGAACAATGGACAATAAGGTGAGTCTTTTTAATGACATACCAATGATGACTCGAGCCATTGTAAGCAGTGCCCTACCGGGAGATTTCATACTGATCATGAGTAACGGTGGGTTTCAGAATATTCATCAGAAGGTCTTAGATCTTTTAGGATCGAAAGTAACTTAATGAAGTTAATTATTTATGCGCACGGCTTCAATAGCTCTTCCTCTTCCTACAAAGCTCGTCTTTTGGCGAAGTTGATTCGTGAGCAGGACTCTAAGGTTAATTTTTGGTGCCCAAACCTGTCTCATTGGCCTAAGGAGGCGGTGGCGGTCTTGAGTCACAAAATCAAGACATGCTGTATCAATGACGTAGTTATAGTTGGTAGCTCTTTGGGTGGATTTTATGCAACGCACTTATCCGAAAAGTTAGGGTGCAGATCCATCCTAATAAATCCTGCAATTACCCCTCATATCGGGTTACTAAATTATGTTGGCCTTCAAAAAAACCTCTATACGCAGGAGGAATATGAATTTACGAATCAGCACTTGAACCAACTTGAGGCTATGTATATTCCTGAACTTAAAAATCCTGAAAAATTATTTCTTATGCATACGACCGGCGATGAGCTGTTGGATTGGAGAGTAGCCGTGAAGTACTATAGGGCTTCAAAACGATTATTAGTATCGGGCTCTGACCATGGGTTTAGTAACTTTGAAGATTACGTTGATATTATCCTTTCACACGTCGGTGGTGCTCCATCGTCTGTTTGATGCTGCATGAATAGTTTCTAAATAAGTTCAATAATATTTGAAGGTAAAGTTTCCGTGAATGTACTGTATCTGGGGTCTGGTTCTTTGAAGGTTGGCCGAGTTTTGAAGGAAACTGGCGCTTCTCTTCAGGTTCAAAGCCAATTTGGAAAAAAAATTAAAGTTAAAGCGAGCCATGTGTTCTTCTTTTTTGATCACGCGCACCCTGATGAGTTTTTTGATTCGTCACAAGAGCTCGCAAAAACCATAGATCCTGATTTACTTTGGGAGGCCTTTGACGGTAATGAACACCTTTATTCAGCAGCTACAAAAGCCTTTTACGGTGACTTTATTACGAAAGAGCAGCAGGCTGGCATATTAAAAGTCTTATTTGATCATCCAACGCATTTCTACAAAAAGGGGCACGGAAACTTCAAGCCTGCCCCCCCGGATTCATTGAGATCCGCTAAGGCATCTTTGGAACTCAAGAAACAACGCCAAATATTGCTAGGACGCTATGTAAAGCAGTTATGTGAGTTCGTAGTGCCAGAGGAGTTTCGTGATAAGTTGCCTCGATTATTGTATGGCCCAGATAAAAATCAATTAGAGGAAAAGGCAATTGAGCAGGCCTGTATAAATTTAAAAATAGGAAAGCGAGCACTTTTTTCTAAACTATCTATTTTGCCCAAGCCTGAAGACCTCCATATGGGGCAATTCATATTCGATCAATTCAATAATGCCCCGGAGCATAGAAATGATACGCGGGTTATGGACGTGGAGGGTTTGCCTGCGGGTCCAGTGACCGCATTCAGTATTGATGATGCGTCCACTACGGAAATTGACGATGCGTTTTCTTTAACTGAGGATAAAAACGGTGGCTGGAGGCTTGGTATACATATTGCCGCACCAGGTCTTTGTATCCAAACGAACTCTGCACTGGATAAGGAGCTGCGGTCTAGAATGTCGACGGTTTATCATCCAGCCGGAAAACTTACAATGTCACCGCCTGAGGTTGTGAAGCAATTTAGTCTATCAGAGGGAAACCAGACACCCGTTATCTCATTCTATGCGGATGTAGATTCTGAGTTTGTCATTTCGGAAACCGAGTCAAAGATTGAAACTATTAACGTCAAAAATAATTTGGATCTGGCAATCATCGACCAATATTTTGATCCTGATTTGGGCTTTAACCAGAAAGTAGATTGTCCAAAAAGTCGTGAATTAAATTTACTGTATCAACTTGCGATACGGTTACGCGAACTTAGAGGGGAAGCCCATACCCATATTCATAGGAAAGAATATAGCTTTAATGTGCAGGATGGTATGGTCACGATTATTCCTCGCAAACGCGGCTCGCCAGTTGATGTGATCGTTTCAGAATTGATGATATTTGCGAACAGCTCTTGGGGGGCCGAGCTTAAGAGGGCGGATGTGGCTGCGTTGTATCGTGTAAAAACAAAGTCGAAAACTGGATTGTCTATCAACTCTTTACCGCATGAGACGATGGGATTGGATGCGTATACTTGGGTTAGTAGTCCTTTGAGGCGTTACGTTGATTTAGTTAATCAGCGACAGTTAATATCTCATCTTCTATGTCACGAGCCGATATACAGTGTCTCCAGCGAAGATTTAATCAGTATTGTTTATGATTTTGAAAGTAAGTACGCACAATATGCCGATTTTCAGAGATCGATGGAACGTTTTTGGTGTTTAAAGTGGTTACAACAGACGGATCAGAGGGAATTTGAAGCAGAAGTGCTACGTGAAAACTTAGTACGCTTAGACCCTATCCCCTTGGTGTGTAGGGTCAATAATGCGACTCAAACCAATGTTGGAGAGAAAATCTCAATTAAAATATTGGATATTAATTTGTATGATAATTTTGCCACCGCAGAGTGGATTAAGAGTCTCTGACTTGTAACTGGCAAACCAACCACGTAATCTTTTGCTGTACCGACCGAATTCCGATAAATAGCGACTAACTCAAGTATGCGATTTAATCGACGAACTAGTAAACGAATAATTTTTAGACCGTCCAAAAAGATGGCTCTCGCACTTGTAGGTTCTGTGTTTGTTCATACAATGTTGTTAACTATTCAGCCCGTTCAATCGACGCTTGGTCTTCGTTTTGCTTCGGCTGATTTGGATGTTATTCTCGTCAATAGCCAGTCACCGAGAAAGGTGAGCGCGGCGGATGCGTTAGCTCAGGTTAGTTTGCAAGGCGGTGGCAATACCGAGGTTCATGTTATGGCTGCGAGTAGCGCTCCGGTTGAGGCCTTGACTGCAACGGAGCGAAGTGTGAAATTGGCCGGCCGTCGCGTTGACCAACTAGAGCGCTCCGTCCAAGAACTTTTAGTAATTAATCAGGAACGTACGATGTTACAGTCAAATCCTCGGGCTAGTAAAAGAAAGTCACCTAACAGCGTTGACTCTGAGAGCCCTATTAACGTGGCTAATAACACTGCTATTAATCACTTACAAGCCAAAATTGACAAAGAGTGGATGAACTATCAAAAGAGGCCAAGACGTCAATTTATCGGTGCGAATGTCCGGGAGGCGGTATTCGCGACCTACGTCGAGCGCTGGCGACAACGGATAGAGGATTTCGGTAGTCGGCACTACTCAAAAATTTTAGGCAATCAAAGGCTCGAAGGAGTAATGATCGTCACGGTATCGATTCGTTCTGATGGTACATTGGAAGATGTTTTTATTGACCGCTCTTCTGGGTCAGACGTATTGGACCAAGCGGCCACAGATATCGTGCAAAGGTCTTCTCCCTTTGATTCGTTTGACTCTAAATTAAGTGCAAAATTCGATGTTCTCTCTATTACTCGACAATGGTCGTTCAAGAAGAATGATCTCGACTTAAAGTAAGGAAACTAAATGGCAGCGCCTGATCAATATGTCGTTATTGGTAATCCGATTGAACACAGCAAATCACCGGAAATTCATTCAATGTTCGCTGATCAAATTGGAATTTCGATTGAGTATAAAAAACTCCTCTGTCCTATCGGGGACTTTTCAAAAGTAGTCAGTGAGTTTTTTGCCTCGGGTGGTCGGGGAGCTAATGTGACCGTCCCATTTAAGCTAGAAGCTTACGAGTACTCGATGCTCCGATCGAGTCGAGTCGAGCACGCTAAAGCGGCGAATACCCTTCTTAGCAAAAACGGAGTAATTGCGGCTGAAAATACTGATGGAATAGGTTTGGTACGAGATATTGTTGGTAATATAGAATTTCCGATCGCGGATCAGTCAGTCTTAATCGTGGGCTCTGGTGGAGCGACGCGAGGTGTTTTGCTGCCGATTCTCGAGGAACGTCCTAAAGCAATCATGGTGGTTAATCGAACGCCAGAAAAAGCTTACCAATTAATTAAAACGATTGAAGTTGAGGCTAATAGAACGGGTGTCGATGTTGCTTCAGGAGGATTGCTTGATCTCGATGATGGCGAATTTGATTTGGTCGTGAACGCTACATCAAGCAGTTTGAGTGATGAATTATTTCCGCTCGGCACTAATCTTTTGGGTAGGAAGGCTCTGGCTTATGACATGATGTATGGTAAAGAGGAAACGTCGTTCACAAAATGGGCGCAACATGCTAAGGCGCACAAAGTTGCAGATGGTCTTGGTATGTTGGTTGAACAGGCAGCCGAATCATTTTTTCTTTGGTGTGGTGAGCGCCCCAACACTCAGGCAGTGATGGAGATATTACGCTCGGGATGAAGTGGCGAGCACGTTGGGCCTGGAGATTCATTGGCTTTGTAATTTCAACATTCTTGATTTACGAGATATGGTTTGCTGGACGTATTTTGATTTTAAGATGGGTAGATCCAAAGAATACCTCCTTTATGATTGCTTATGCTGAGGAATCCAATAACGTGCCAAAGCATATCTGGGTTGATTATGAGAATATTTCACCACAAGTTAAAAAGGCGGTTCTGGCGTCGGAAGATGCAAGGTTTATACACCATGGTGGGTTCGACTGGACCGCTTTACGCCACGCTGCTTCACGGAATGTGAGGCAGGGAAAAATTATTTCTGGAGGCTCTACTATTACTCAACAGTTAGCGAAGAATTTGTTTTTATCTCCAAGTCGGTCTATTTGGAGAAAGGGGCAAGAAGCAATTTTAGCCTTGATGTTGGAGGTTTCCTTATCAAAACAAAGGATATTTGAAGTCTATCTAAATATCATTGAATGGGGCCAAGGTGTCTATGGCATTGAGGCGGCTGCAAATCATTATTTCAACCGGACCGCTAGTGATTTGAGTGGGCATCAAGCAGCAAAATTAGCCTCCTATATTCCAGCACCGAGAAAACATTTTATTGTTGGCGATACTGATCGATCTCTTAGAAAAGCAAAGATCATTCGTGGCAGAATGACGCAAATTAAGGTTCCTACCGAGTAGGTCATGATTAATGTTTTATCACCCTGAGTTTGATCCAGTAGCGATTCAGATAGGCGCTGTAGCGGTGCGCTGGTACGGACTGATGTATCTGATCGGATTCGCCCTGGGGTTAACTCTTGGTCGGTTGAGAATACGTACAAGCCAAGATACTTTGATTTCAACGCGTGAGTTTGATGATTTGCTGTTCTATGTTGTTTTGGGCGTCCTCATTGGGGGGCGTTTGGGATATTCGATTTTATATGACCTTAGCAGTATTCTTCGAAGCCCATTGTCGGTGTTTTACGTTTGGGAAGGTGGAATGTCATTTCATGGAGGCTTAATTGGGGTAAGCGTTGCAGTAGTAATTTATGCCCGACTGAAACAAAAAAATTGGTTGGCTTTGGGGGACTTTATTGCGCCGTTAGTCCCCTTGGGTTTAGCTGCCGGTCGAATTGGAAATTTTATAAATGGAGAACTTTGGGGTCGTCCAACCGATGTCCCTTGGGCAATAGTGTTTCCTCAATCTGGCTCACTTGTCGGTAGACATCCATCACAATTGTATGAGTTCTTTCTGGAGGGAGTAGTACTGTTCCTGATCCTCTGGACTCTTTCAAAAAAAACACGTCCAGCTGGCGTGATAACGGGACTGTTTTTGCTGTGCTATGGCTTCTTTCGGTTCATCATTGAGTTTGTGAGAGAGCCTGACCAGCACTTGGGGACTTTATCGCTCGGACTTTCCATGGGGCAATGGTTATGCATCCCCATGATAGCCGCTGGATTAATCTTTGTAGTTCGGACGAAATCGATAAAAGCAAAGGGTTAACCTATATGCGATTAAAGTCTCGAGCTTGACCATAGTATTCAAATAATTGACTTTTATAATCATGAAAAGAAGGTGTAATAATGAAGACTGATACAGTCATCGGTATCATTGGCGGCAGCGGTGTTTACGATATTAAAGGATTGAAAAATATCAATTGGACTAAAGTAGACAGTCCTTTTGGAGGGCCTTCAGATGAATATCTAGTAGGCGAATTTGAAGGGCTAAAAATTGTCTTTCTTCCTCGCCACGGACGAGGTCATGTTGTTTCGCCCAGTCAAGTCAACTATCGGGCCAATATTGATGGCATGAAGCGGTTAGGTGTTACAGACTTAATTTCGGTTAGTGCCGTAGGTTCGTTACGCGAGGACCTTGTCCCTGGCATGTTTGTCATCGTGGATCAGTTTATTGACAGAACATTCGCTCGAGAAAAATCATTCTTTGGAAAGGGTTTGGTAGCTCATGTTTCGGTCGCACACCCTGTTTGTTCTCGTCTTGGCGACCATATTGAATCTGCCTTAAAACTGACGGATATCGGGTATGTTAGAGGTGGTACTTATCTCGTGATGGAGGGCCCACAATTCTCTACGTTGGCAGAATCAAAGCTTTATCGACAGTGGGGTTGCGATGTCATCGGGATGACCAATATGCCAGAGGCCAAGTTGGCGCGTGAGGCTGAAATTTGTTATGCGAGTGTGGCGATGGTCACAGATTTTGATTGTTGGCATCCTGATCATGAGGATGTCTCTGTTGAGCAGGTAATAAAAGTTTTAGTGGGTAATGCAGAAAAAGCCAAGACATTGATTGGTGAGGTTGTTCCAATGATTCATTCGGATGAGACGGCCCCGAGCTGCAGCTGCAAGCAGGCTCTTGAGTTCGCCTTAATAACGGCTCCTGATTCACGAGATCCGAAGTTAGTTAAAAAGCTCGACGCGATTGCTGGTCGTGTACTGAAACCGTAATTAATTTTCCGAGGTTTTGGTTAAGATAAACTTTTGTAATTGTAATTTGCTTGGGGAGAATTAGCCGTGAACATAACCGATATTATAAGGACAATTCCAGACTATCCTAAGTCTGGAATTATGTTCCGCGATATCACTACTTTGCTGAACCACCCAGAGGGATTTAAATACACCATCCAAGCCTTAGCTGACAGGTACTCAAAATATGATTTTGATTTTGTGGCAGGCATTGAGGCGCGTGGGTTTATTCTGGGGGCTCCTCTTGCGATAACTTTAAGTAAAGGTTTTATTCCCATAAGAAAGATCGGGAAGTTACCTGGACAGACAATTTCTCAAAGTTATGATTTGGAATATGGAACTGATGAAATTGAAATACATGCCGATGCGTTTGCCGAACGGTCCAAAATATTGGTTGTGGATGATTTAATTGCTACAGGTGGAACCGCAGCTGCAGCTATTCAACTAATAGAAAAATCGGGTGGCGAAGTTGTTGAGTCTTGCTTTGTCATTGATTTGCCTGATTTGGGTGGTACAAAGAAACTAGAAGAATCGGGGCAGCGTGTATTTTCGCTTGTTGCATTCGAAGGTGATTAAGGCCATGGATATTATATGACCATTGAGACGTTGCGTTGGCGAAATAACCAGCTGGAAATGATTGATCAACGGTGTTTGCCTGTCGTTATTCAGTATTTATCCTATTCGGATGCACAAGCTGTTGCAGAAGGAATTCAAAAGATGGTAGTTAGAGGTGCTCCCGCGATTGGTGTGGCAGCAGCGTACGGCTATGCTCTAGAGGCGCAAAAATCCGTTTCGCTAACCAAGCGAGAGTTTGATGAACGAATGGCTCGAGCTTTTGATGTTTTAGCGGCGAGCCGACCAACGGCCATAAATTTATTTTGGGCTTTGAATCGTATGCGCAGTCGACTCGACCATGCTTCAAAAAAAGAAAATATCTTGGTGGCGCGTTTCTTACTTGATGAGGCGCACGCGATTTATCATGAAGATATCGAGATCAATAAAAGAATGGGTGCGTTTGGCGCATCGGTTCTTGATGACGGCATGTGTATTTTGACACACTGTAATGCTGGAGCCCTTGCTACTGCGGGCCACGGGACTGCGCTCGGTGTTATTCGGTCTGCGGTGACGGAAGGAAAAAAAATAACGGTTTTTGCTGGTGAGACGCGACCATTTTTACAAGGAGCTCGTTTGACGGCGTGGGAGCTCTCGGAAGACGGGATAGATACGACATTAATTACAGATAATATGGCAGGCCACTTCATGAAAAGTGGTGTGATTCATGCGGTTATTGTGGGTACGGATCGAGTTGCCGGTAACGGAGATGTGGCAAATAAAATTGGTACATATATGGTAGCTGTTTTAGCGAAAGAACACGACATTCCTTTCTACGTTGCTTGTCCGTTATCGACGATTGATTTATCAATACCTAGCGGCGATGACATTCCTATTGAAGAGCGATCGCCAAAAGAGGTTACTGGGTACCAAGAGGTTAGATGGGCGCCTGAAAATATCAAAGTTAAAAACCCGTCTTTCGATGTAACTCCCGCGCGGTTGATTACCGCCCTGATAACCGAACAAGGCATTGTTTACGAGCCAAATCAAAAGAAGCTAAAAGCTTTGTTCTAGAGCGTTTTAGTTTGAAATTTTAAATAAAAAGGAATGGGAATAATGACCGATCGGTTTAAAAATAAAGTGGTATTAATTACTGGTGCAGGACAAGGTATAGGACTAGCTACTGCAAGAAGAATGGCGAGCGAGGGCGCAATAATTATTGCGGGCATATTAGATGACACTCAGGCTGAAGCAGTGAATGAATATGAGGCGATAAAGTTAGACGTGCGCCATGAGGAGTCGTGGATATCGGCAATGGATCTGTTGATGAAGTCTCATGGCGGGTTAGATGTCTTGATAAATAATGCTGGTATTTCCCCGCAAGCTACGGCGGAGGAAACAACGCCCGAGTTTTGGGATGAGGTCATGGCAATAAATCTTCGAGGAAGTTTTCTCGGCTGTCAAAAGGCGATTCCCCTAATGAGAAAGAGGGGCGGCGGAGCGATTGTTAACTTGGCATCCATAAACGGTATTCGCGGGAATCGGCGACTAGTTGCTTATGCGGCGACTAAGGGTGCGATAGTCTCGATGACCATGTCACTAGCGTTGGATCATAGTCAAGACAATATTCGTGTTAATTGTGTTTGTCCGGCTACTATCGATACTGCGATGGCGAGGGGTATGATGGCGGAGGCTCCTGATCCCACGTTACTTGAAAGGCAAATGCTCGAAAAGCACCCGATTGGCCGGATTGGCCAGCCAGAGGAGGTGGCTTCTACAATAGCCTTTTTGGCGAGCGAAGACGCATCGTTTATGACAGGTTTAGCAATTCCGGTAGATGGTGGTCGTAGTATTCGATGATGGCTTTACTTAAAAGGAATCGTTATTAGCCTGCTCCGATTGGTGGAATAAGGTGGATTTCACTGTCTTCGCCTATTGGAGCAAACAAAATATCCTGATAGATTTCACCATCAATTGCGACAGCGAAACCTTCCGATTCAACTAATGGCGCCAGGCTGGGACAAATTTGCTTTAGCTCGCCTACCAGTTGGTGGACATTCTTCGCCTGGATATTGAATTCAACTACGCCATTTGTCAGGCTTTTTAAAGAACCAGTGATAATAAGTTGTGCCAACGATTTACCAACGTTTATCCGTGCATTAGCTTCGCTAAAACCTTAGGTGGGGAGAGCGGTAACTCATCGAACCGTTTGTTTGTCGCTCTCGACACGGCGTTTGAGATGGCTGCGAGTGGTGGAATGATCGGCGTTTCTCCCACTCCTCTAACTCCGTAAGGATGATTTGGATTTGGCACCTCAACAATGACAGTGTCTATCATTGGAACATCGGAGCATACAGGTATACGATAATCTAAAAACCCAGTATTTTCCAATTCGCCTTTATCGTTGTAGATGTATTCTTCATTGAGCGCCCAGCCTATTCCTTGAACTGCGCCTCCTTGCATTTGTCCTTCAACATAGGCAGGATGAATAGCCTTCCCTGCATCTTGGATCGCAGTGTAGCGAACAATGGAAACCTGTCCGGTTTCTTCATCTACTTCCACGTCAACGATGTGTGTTCCTAGGCTTGGCCCAGCTCCAGTAACGTTCATGGAACAATTAGCCATAATTGGCCCACCGGTTTTCCCTGCTTGCTTTGCGATTTGTGCAAGGCTCATAGTTTTGGGTTCATTTCCTGAAATTAAACGAGCATGACCATCAACCCATTCGACTTGATCAAGAGAAACTTCCCAAAGTAATGCTGCTCGCTTCTTAAGCTCTTCGATTGCCTCCCTCGTAGACTCAACCACGGTTGTTCCGGTAGAGAACGTAGCTCGGCTTCCACCCGTTAGAAAATTGAAGCCAAGAGAATTAGTGTCGCCAATAATAGGCTTGATTAGCTCCATCGGAACGCCGAGTTCTTCAGATGCCATCATCGCCATAGAGGCTCGTGAGCCTCCGATGTCTGGCGTACCTAGAGTAAGTCCTACCGTGCCGTCTTCATTGATAGTGATTGATGAGCTGGTTTCGCCGCCAATATTGAACCAGAACCCAGATGCAACCCCTCTAGCTTGGTTCGCACCAAGTGGAGCCGAGTAATGTGGATGGCTTTTAGCAGCCTCAAGTGTTTCGATCATTCCGATTGGCCCAAGCTTGGGACCATAAGGAGCAACAGTACCTTCCTTAGCGGCATTTTTGAGGCGTAAATCAATAGGGTCCATACCAATTTTCATTGCGATTTCATCAATTACGCTCTCGACCCCATATTCAGAGATAGGACCTCCTGGAGCACGATATGCCGCGACCTTAGGACGATTTACTACAATGTCGAACCCGACTGCTCGAACATTCTTTAGGTCATATGGCGCGAATGCACACATCGCCCCGGGACCAACGGGAGCACCTTGAAATGCTCCTGCTTGATATTTTAATACGCAGTCTCCAGCGGTTATTTTTCCGTTGTTTTTAACACCAATCTTGACCCATATTTTTGCTCCAGATGTTGGTCCGCTCGACGTAAATACTTCCGCTCTGTTCATTTCCATTTTTACTGGACGACAGGATTTTCTTGACAAGGCTAATGCTAAAGGTTCGAGGTAGACAACCGTTTTCCCGCCAAAGCCCCCGCCAATTTCAGACGCTGTTACTCGAATTTGTGCCGCATTAAAGCCTAAAAGTTTGGAGCAGAAATTCCGGACAACAAAAGGACCTTGAGTTGTGCACCATAATTCAGCCTGACCATCTTCTGAAACGCTGGCCAGACAAGCGTGGGGTTCTATATATCCCTGGTGTACTTGTTGGGTCGTAAATTCTCTTTCGACTATTAGATCTGCTTCGGAGAATCCTTTTTCGACATCTCCAAGGCCGAATTCGACGCGTTTTGCTACGTTTGACGCTGACGTCGGCATTGGCTCGACGCCAATGGTTATCATATCGTCGTGAAGTAACGGAGCATCAGATTTTTCTGCGTCCTCAACTTCTAATACGTGTGGCAATACATCATATTTCACATCTATTAATGCGAGCGCTTTCTCTGCTACATCTTCGTCCGTAGCTGCTACAGCTGCAAGAGTGTGTCCAACATATAGCACCTTTTCTCGAGCCATCACGTTTCGAGTGATGTCCTTCATATTTACAACCATTTCCCCGTTAGGCACAAATTCAGATGGAAAATCTTCGAAGTCAGCTGACGTGATAATTGCCTTTACCCCTTCGAGCTTTTCGGCCTTACTGGTATCAATAGAGATAATTTTTGCATGAGCATAAGGACTTCTTAGGACGCGCCCTACTAGCATATTTGGAAGTGACTTATCTGCACCAAATAACGCTCTACCGGTAACTTTGTCTACTCCGTCAGGCCTAGCGGGTCGAGACCCAACGATCTTTAAGGCTCGTTCAAGGTTCGTTTGAGTCATGTCATTCATGTTGTATTCCTTTTTTTCTAAATTCTAAATTCTCAAGCATTTCGGGCTTCAGCGGCAACTTCCAAAACGGCCCGAACAATCTTATCGTAACCAGTACATCGACATAAGTTACCGGCCAACCAAAATCGTACTTCCTCTTCGCTGGGACTTTTGTTTTTTTCTAAGAGAGCTCTTGCGGCAACTAATACTCCGGGTGTGCAGATGCCGCATTGAAGCGCCGCAAGGTCGATAAATTTTTGCTGTAGGGGATCCAGTGATGATCCTGAGGATAGGCCTTCAACCGTTTCGATTTTTTTGCCGTCAGCTTCCGCCCCAAGGACAAGACAAGCACACACCAACCTGTCATCCATCATTACGCTGCAGGCACCGCAATCTCCTGTAGCGCACCCCTCTTTGCTTCCCTTCAAGTCTAATTCCTGCCTCAAAACATCGAGAAGCGTTTGTTGTGTATTACAGAGAAATTCGTAACTATCCCCGTTAATTTGCGTTGAAATATGTGTCTTTGGCATGTATTTTCTTTCGGGTTCGTATTTTAGTGATTGATCGCTCGTTTATACGCGATCGTAAGCGTCCGCTTCGCAAGTACGCCCGCAATTTTCGTTCTATATTCTACAGTGCCTCTTTTATCTTTGATTGGCCTGCACGCAGATTCGGCTATCGAAATTAATTTATTTATTGAGTTTTCATTTGGCTCTTTACCAATGAAGAGGTCTTCCAGGCCGTCAAGGATAATCTGAGTGGGAGCTATTGCCCCTAAAGCCACCCGAATGGATGTTATTTTTTTATCTTTATCCACGCTAACCGAGGTGCCTGCTCCAACTATTGCTATATCCATTTCGCTGCGCGGGATTAATCGGAGGTAGGCATCACCTGTACCACTTTCAGGTTTTGGAAGTTTAAATCCTAGAATGAATTCTCCTTTTTCAAGAACAGTGACTCCCGGGGAGGTCACAATATTTTCTATTGGTTCTTCTCGGTCTCCAGATTGTCCTGAGATGATACAAGTGCCGTAAGCTGCGATAAGCGCGGGTACACTATCGGCCGCAGGGGAGGCGTTACATAAATTACCTCCTAGAGTCGCCCGTCCCTGAATCTGGGTAGAGCCGATTAGCGATAACGACTCCACTAATCCTGGCCAGTCTTGGCGTAAGGATTCGTGTTCAGAGATTTCTGCACATGGCACCGCCGCACCAATCCACCACCCGTCAGTCGAGTTCTCAATACTCATTATTTTAGGGACTTGTTTGATATCAACGATCACACTAGGTGAGACGAATTTAGTTTTTAGCTTTACAAGTAAGTCAGTTCCTCCTGCGAGCGCGAATGCGCCATCTTGAGCCAGAGCTTTGCTCGCTTCCATAGCGGTTGTTGGTGTAACGTAATCCATGATATTTTTCCTTGTAAATGACCTTACTCAGTATTTTTAGCACAAATATACTATATAGCTGTAATTTTAAGACACTTTAAGCGGACGTGCTCCCAATATGGCTAATGTTTGGCTTGTCGAGGGTCAAAGCTCGATCCGCGTGCCGAGCTCAACCACTCGATTTGCAGGCAGCTTAAAAAAACTAATAGCGCTTGCAGAATTTCTTGACATTAGTGCAAATAATTTTTCTCGCCAAAGAGCCATATCTTTCCCCAGCTTAGGGACCAAAGTTTGTCTGGAGAGAAAATATGATGTGTCCATTGTGTTGAACCGAAGTCCAGAGGACGCACACAATTCAAGTGCTGCGGGAATATCTGGTTGGTCTTTAAATCCATAGCGAACAAGAATTTTATGAAATTCGTTATTAATTGATTCAACTATGACACGCTCCCCCTCTGGGACGTGCGGTATTTCCTCCGTACTCACCGTTAGAAGAACAACACGCTCATGCAAAACTTTGTTGTGATTTAGATTGTGCAGCAGTGCGTGGGGTACCGTATTTGCGGAGGTGGTCATGAAAACTGCCGTGCCCGACACTCTTTGAGGAGGATATGATGCTAAGCTGGTTAAGAAGGGTTCTAGTTCGAGCGCATCAGGCGCTAGTTCACGAGCAAGCCCCTGACGACCCTTATACCAAGTCGTAAATAATGTAAACAATATCAATCCGACAGTGAATGGAAACCAGCCACCGTGAAGAATTTTGACAGAATTTGCTGAAAATAAAACTAAATCAAATATTAGAAATATTACGGCTATCGGTAATGCGTACCATCGACGCCAGCCCCACAGGTGAGTCACTACGAAGTAGGCCATTACAGTGTCGATTGCCATCATCCCTGTAACAGCTACACCATATGCTCCTGCCAGATTGCTTGATGATCCGAATGAGAGAATCAATAACAAAACAGCGGCTAACAGCATCCAGTTGATCCATGGCATATAAACTTGCCCGATTTCGCTCTCAGATGTATGAAACACGTCAAGTCTTGGACAATAACCCAATTGAATTGCTTGTCGTGTCAATGAATAGGTGCCTGATATTACTGCTTGTGACGCAACTACTGTCGCAATGGTTGTCATGCCTATTAACGGATACAGCCCCCACGCGGGAACCATGTTGTAAAAGGGATGCGCTATTGTCTCTGGCTGGGCAAGAATGAGTGCTCCCTGACCAAAATAATTCAGTAATAAGTTAGGCCAAACCCACAAAGTCCATGCAATTCTTATTGGTTTTCGACCAAAATGTCCCATATCGGTGTATATACCTTCGGTCCCAGTGACCGCTAGAGCGATAGCTCCGATGGCTAAAAATCCAAAGATTTTATTTGTAATAAAGAACTGGACTGCATAGGTCGGGTTCAGTGCCTTAAAGATTGAAGCTTCGAGCCCAATATTAATTAGACCTAAAAAGCCAAGGACACCAAACCAGATGACCGTTACTGGACCGAAAAGAGCTCCAACTCCACCGCTTCCGCGTTGTTGCAACATAAAAAGAAGAATTACGATCGCAATCGTAATGGGCATAACGTAGGGCTGAAGTACAGGAGAAGCGACCCCTAGACCTTCTACCGCAGACAATACTGAGATAGCGGGTGTTATAATCCCATCACCATAAAACAGCGCTGCGCCAAATAGTCCAAGCGCGATTAAGAAAAAGCGTTTTTTTGGTTTTTTCTCTGTTGCTTTTAATACAAGCGCCAGGAGCGCCATCATACCGCCTTCCCCACGATTGTCAGCTCGAAGCATAAAAAATACGTACTTGAGTGAGACAACTAAGGCGAGCGCCCAAAATATAAGCGATAAGCAACCTAGAATATTATCCGCGTCAGGAGTGATCCCGTATCGCGGACTGAATACTTCCCGGATAGTGTATATCGGGCTGGTACCAATATCTCCAAAAACAACGCCAATCGCTGCAATTGTGAGGGCGACAATATTTTGTTTATGAGTCTCTTGAGAGTTAATATGCATTTAGGATCTTAGGGCTTATTCGCTTGTCTTCCGAAATCTGCTATTTTTAAAATGAAAACTATAACTAGCATGCTGCTCATTCCAATTTGAAGGATGTTGATCCTACGCCCATTTGTTGTGCTGCACGATATTATACCTAGGAGATCTTTATGGCGAATCTAACAATTCAAACGAGTACCGCTCCGACTGCGGTGGGCGCATATTCACAAGGCGTGCAGGTAGGTGCAACTCTTTATGTTTCCGGCCAGCTGGGCCTAGATCCTGAGTCAGGGCTGTTACGGCCAAACTTTCTAGCGCAAGCTAATCAGGCCTTCGAGAATATTGAGTCCATTTTAAGGGCCGCGGAATTTACGCTTGACGATGTTGTTAAGTTCACGATTTTTATGACTGACTTGACTTATTTTGACGAGCTAAATAAACATATGGACAGGTTATTTGCTTCGAATAGCTATCCTGCTCGTTCAGCGGTTCAAGTATCGCGTTTACCAAAAGACGGGTTGATTGAAGTAGATGCTATCGCGGCTCGTTAGCCTTTTTCCGGAACAATGCATTGAAATATATGAAAAACGGTGTCGTTAATTCTGTTGGCCAATCTAATGACCTCGAGAAGGTTACTACGCCTGCTGTTCAAGCGAAGCTGATTAAGTTAGGAATATTCCGAGTACAAGACTTGCTGACTTTTTTCCCTATTCGATATCAAGATGAGACCAAGGTGCTTAATATCACTGAAGCGCCGGAACGAGAGCTGGTTCAAATAGAAGTTACTGTTATTAACAGCAAAGTTGAATTCCGTCCGAGACGTCAATTAGTGGTTTCAGTTCAGGACGCAACTGGTATCGCTTCGCTTCGCTTCTTAAACTTCTATCCCAGCCAACAACGAATGTTAGGAGCTGGGGTCCGCATAAGGGTGGTTGGCGAATTTAGAATCAATCGCCAACGTGTAAGAGAAATGGTTCATCCAAGATACAAAAAAATAATTGCCAACGAAGAGTTACCAACTACGTTAACCCCAGTTTATGCAACGACCAAGGGGCTTGGTCAGGCGTCGATTCGTAAAGCGGTTACACGTGCATTTGCAGTTGCTGATCAGACTGATACGCTTTTGCCCGCCTACTTAGACGACCTTGGTTTGCCAAGTTTTTCTGATACCGTAAAGACGCTACATCGGCCACAGGGTGATGTAGATCCAGCTTTACTTAAAAATCGAAGTAGCGAGTTTTGGGCGCGTCTAAGTTTTGACGAGCTCCTCGCGCAGCAGCTGATCATGCGAAAGAATTATGATAAGCGGGAGCAGTATACGGCCCCAGTAATGTCGCCAGTTAACTCACGGATAGAGTTATTTTTATCTCGACTGGGTTTCAAGCTTACAAATGCTCAAGAGAGAGTACTATCTGAAATTCAAACAGATATATCGAAGCGCCTGCCAATGCGACGATTACTGCAGGGTGACGTCGGGAGTGGTAAGACGGTCATTGCTGCCTTGGCGGCACTTCAAGCTATTGATGCAGGGTATCAAGTAGCTTTAATGGTGCCGACTGAGATTCTTTCGGAACAACATTTTAGAAAAATAGAAGGTTGGTTGAGTATTCTAAACATAAGCGTTGAGCGTTTGACAGGAAGTCTCACTAAAGCCGAACGAAACCAAGTGAACGAAAAAATGAAAGGCGGATTTGTCCATATTGTTGTTGGAACACACGCTCTATTTCAGGAGGATGTTGTATTTAAAAATTTGGGGTTGGTTATTATTGATGAGCAGCATCGCTTTGGAGTTAAACAAAGATTAGCGTTAATCGATAAAGGGGCCGATAAACTGAATCAAACTCATCAGTTGATGATGAGTGCTACCCCGATACCTCGGTCCTTAGCGATGAGCTTTTTTGGTGATTTGGACGTCTCGGTGATTGATGAATTGCCGCTGGGCCGTATTCCGATTACGACTAAGCTTGTCAGTAATAGCCGCCGAGAGGAGGTTTTTCAGCGCATTGAAGAAACATGTCAGTCTGGTCAGCAAGTGTATTGGGTCTGTCCTCTTATTGAAGAGTCTGAGACATTGCAATTAGAAACCGCTATTCACACCCATGATTTAATTCAAGCCCAATTTCCAAATCTCCGTATTGGGATTGTGCATGGTCGAATGAAGGGCCAAGAAAAAACGAGCATTATGGATGCGTTTTCTGACGGTGCTATTCACTTATTAGTTGCCACCTCAGTGATCGAGGTTGGAATTGATGTGCCGAATGCGACGGTAATGGTGATCGAAAATGCCGAAAGAATAGGCCTATCTCAATTACACCAATTGAGAGGGCGTATTGGTCGAGGGTCTGGCGCTAGCACTTGTATTCTTCTGTATAGCTCAAAATTGACAGATACCGCTCGATTACGATTGAGGGTTATCTATGAAAACATAGATGGCTTCGAGGTTGCTCGGGCGGATCTTCAGCTCCGAGGACCTGGAGAAATATTAGGTGCTCGACAGTCTGGCGTACCGATGCTCCGTTACGCTGATCCAGAAAGAGACGTACTGCTTTTAGAAAAGGCCAAGCTTCTTGCGTCGGATTTTTTAGCGAATCACACCGAGCTGGCGGAGAAACATATAGATCGGTGGTATGGTTCGCGGGAAAAATTTTCCGAGGCGTAGTGAAAATGCTGCATAAACTATATAAGCGGTTTTCTATCTACGGACGGTTAATTCGTATTGATAAACCCGTGGGTATTTTTTTGCTCCTTTGGCCAACTCTATGGGCACTTTGGATGGCCTCAGAAGGGTTGCCCGACGTTAAACTTTTTTTTGCTTATGTCTTAGGCACTATTTTGATGCGATCTGCGGGATGCGCTATTAACGATTATGCCGATCGAGATTTTGATTGTCATGTAAAACGAACGGCTCGTCGACCATTAGCCAACCGGGAAATCGCCCCGTGGGAGGCTTTATTTATTGCTTCGTTATTATTAACAATGGCTTTTTGTTTGGTGCTGACGCTTAACCTATTGACAATTAAGCTGTCATTTTTAGCGTTGTTTCTGGCTATCAGTTATCCATATGCAAAGCGATTAATCTCAATACCGCAGGCTTACTTGGGTATTGCGTTTGGATTTGGGATTCCTATGGCCTGGGCATCTGTCGCAGACCATGTACCGTTCGTGGCCTTAGTTACTATGTTGGGTAATATCTTTTGGGTACTGGCTTACGATACGCAATATGCCATGGTGGATCGTGATGATGATGTGAACATAGGAATAAAAACAACAGCAATACTTTTTGGGAAATATGATGTCTTATGTATTGTGTTATTTCAAATCTGTTTTGTCGCTGTTATGTCCATAGTCGGAATCATGAGCGGCTTAGGTGTTTTTTATTTCTTAGGTTTGCTCTGCTCGGTAATTGCTATGGCGTGGCAATACCTTATGATTAAGTCCCGGTCCCGTCAGGGGTGTTTTAGAGCATTTCGGCATAATAATTCCGTAGGCGGTATTCTTTTTGTGGGTTTACTGTTGGATCTTTTATTTCCTGTTGGATAGAAGCCCGTTGTGTTGGTATTTAAGGATAATTGGATGGTACAATTACTTTAAATTAATTTGGTTTTTTTAAGTCCAAGTAAATTTATTGATTGTTGGTCAATTTAGAATAAGTTGATTTTGCGCTCGTAGCAAAGACTAAAAATTGACCAGCTTGTAGTGAACGGAAGGGAGAGCATTAAAATGAAGAAAGCTGTTGTAACTTGCCTCGTTGCTTTTGGCTTAAGTTTTGTTTCAAACGTGCAAGCTAATGATGTTGAAGCGTTAGCAAAAAGTAAAAACTGCTTGAGTTGTCACGCGGTAGATAAAAAATTAGTAGGCCCTGCTTACAAGGAAATTGCCAAAGGTACAGACCCAAAAGGTGGGGAGATAACGGTAGAGAGGCTTATAAACTCTATCAAGAACGGAAGCATGGGTAAGTGGGGTCCGATTCCTATGCCGCCTAATCCTGTTACTGATGATGAAGCGAAGCAACTCGCTGAATGGATTATGTCTCTTTAATGTACTAAGACTTTTAAAAAACCGGCTTATGGCCGGTTTTTTTTGTTGTTTATTTTTCCGCTGAAATCAAAAATTGACACTTTGCTATCCACTGTTACTATTAGCGAGAGGCCGACGAGCCAGTCGAGATTTTGATCGAAGTAAAATTTTGGAGACGAGACAATGATATTTAAACGTTCATTTGCGATATTCGTAGCGGCATTGATTATTGCTGGATGTGGAGCGGAGAGCGAGACGAGCGATGGAAAAAAAATTGTTAACATCGGCCACGTGGGTCCACTTACTGGCCCTATTGCGCACCTTGGAAAGGATAATGAGCGTGGAGCCGAGCTCGCCGTTGATGAGGCTAATGAGTTAGACCTAGTGATTGATGGAGTACCAATTCAATTTAGGTTGTTATCGGAGGATGATGAGGCTAACCCACAGAAAGCTACTGTTGTTGCCCAAAAGTTGGTTGATTCCGACATAGTAGGTGTCGTTGGACATCTAAACTCGGGGACAACCATTCCCGCTTCTACTATATATTTCGATTCTGGCATACCGCAAGTTTCACCGTCAGCTACGGCTATTACATATACCCATCAAGATTATCAGACCGCACACCGCGTAATGGCAAACGACGAGCAGCAAGGGAAGGTTTTGGGTGATTATGCTGTTAAAACGCTCGGCGCTAAGGGGATAGCGATTATTGATGATCGAAGCGCATATGGAAAAGGTTTAGCTGATGAGTTTGAGTCAGCTATCAAGGATGCCGGCGGTAAGATTTTGACGAGAGAGTTTACCGATATTACGAAAACAGATTTCACGGCAATCTTGACCAAAATAAAGGGTTTAAATCCGGATTTGATTTTTTATGGTGGGATGGATTCTCAAGCCGGGCCCATGATGAAACAAATTAAAAATCTAGGGTTAACGGGATTCTTCCTAGCTGGAGACGGCGTACAGACTAAACAGTTCATGGTTTTATCGGGCGCCGAGGGTGAAGGTGCGTACGCATCTTCTCCCGGGTTACCGTTAGACCAAATGGCTGGAGGCAAAGAATTCCGGGAAAAATTTAAGCAAATTTATCGAGAGGATATTCAGCTCTATGCTCCTTATGCTTATGACGCTACGTTTGTAATGATTAACGCAATGATGCGCGCGAACTCAACAGACCCAGCAACCTATTTGCCGTTTCTTCGCAATACCGATTTCCCGGGTGTTACGGGACGAATTCGTTTTGATGAACGGGGGGACCTGAAGGGGGGCAACATAAGTCTCTATCGGGTTGTGAATGGGACATGGCAATACGTTGAGACAATCGGCGGGGCTGATTAATGTGACGTGGATGTCTTTTGCTGGGGTTAATTTCTCCCAGGGGCGCAAAGTAGCACGATGGATATATTTGCTCAGCAAATTTTAAATGGATTAGTACTAGGTAGTGTGTATGCCTTGGTAGCGCTGGGCTATACGATGGTGTACGGCATTCTTGGACTAATTAATTTTGCACACGGTGAAGTGGTGATGATTGGCGCCATGACAGCACTCGCAGTTGTTTCGACGTTGCTGTCAGTGTTTCCCGAGATGCATCCATTTTTGACAATCTTATTGGCAGGGCTTGCTGCAATTCTTGTATGTATGTCGCTTGCTTTTTTTATTGAACGTTTAGCCTATAGACCACTACGAAATGCACCTCGTTTAGCCCCGCTGATCACAGCGATTGGGATATCAATTCTGCTTCAAAATATCGCCATGATAATTTGGGGTCGTAAATACAAAACAGTGCCTCAACTATTTCCCACGGAAACATTTGAATTGTTTGGTGCGAGCATCACTAGCGTTCAGATATTCATCATACTGATCTCAGCTGTGCTTATGAGTGGCTTACTCGTTATTGTGCATTTTACAAAGCTTGGACGTGCTATGCGTGCGACCTCTGAGAGTCAGCGCGTGGCAGGGCTGATGGGGATTAATGTTAATAAAATAATTTCTGTAACGTTCATGATAGGCGCTGGATTAGCTGCAGTAGCTGGAATCTTGATCGCGGGTAACTATAGTGTGGTCCATTACTCGATGGGTTTTATGTTGGGACTTAAAGCCTTTACGGCAGCTGTACTTGGCGGTATCGGCAACCTCGGAGGCGCAGTTCTTGGAGGACTTTTGTTGGGGCTCATTGAAAGTATTGGTGCCGGATATATCGGCGACCTTACCGGAGGATTCTTAGGTAGTCATTATCAGGATGTTTTTGCATTTGTTGTTTTGATTGTTGTGTTGGTTTTCAGGCCTACGGGACTTATGGGTGAGCGAGTATCGGAGCGTGCATGAAACATTTTGTGCAAGATTTATGGTGTAAATTTAGAAACAACAGAAAAGCGCTTTTTTGTGGGTATATTCTGCTCTTCTTGGCGTTAGCAGTTTTACCTTTTCTTCTAAGTAATACCGTGGGCCGAACATGGGTACGCATCCTTGATTTTGCGCTGATTTACGCCATGCTGGCGTTGGGTTTGAATATAGTTGTGGGCTTCGCAGGTTTGTTGGATTTAGGGTACATCGCGTTTTACGCTGTAGGCGCCTATACTTGGGCGCTCCTGGCGTCTCCGCAGTTTGATTTGCATCTACCTTTTTGGGCGATATTACCTATTGGCGCTGGCATGGCAGCGCTTTTTGGTGTGTTGCTTGGAGCGCCGACACTGCGGCTAAGAGGAGATTATTTGGCAATCGTTACACTAGGGTTTGGGGAGATCATTCGAATTTTTTTGAATAATCTTGACCACCCAGTCAACGTAACTAATGGACCAATCGGTATTAATAAAATTGATCCAATAAGCATTGGGGGGGCTGATCTGACTAGAACTCATGAGCTACTGGGCATTTCATTTTCAGGTGTTCATACTTACTACTACGTCCTGTTAGCGCTTTTGTTTATGACGATTGTTATCTGTGTTCGCCTTGAGAAATCAAGAATTGGTCGTGCATGGTTAGCAATTAGGGAAGATGAATTAGCAGCTCAGGCAATGGGTATTAATACGCGCAATGTAAAGCTGTTGGCATTCGCTTTAGGTGCGATGTTTGGCGGCATCGCCGGTGGTCTGTTCGCGAGTCTTCAAGGCTTCGTAAGCCCAGAAAGTTTTGGGTTGCTCGAGTCGATTATGGTTTTATGTATGGTTGTTCTGGGTGGTATGGGGCATGTTTATGGGGTATTACTCGGCGCAATTTTACTTACGGTACTTCCAGAAATTTTGAGGTCAACCGCGTCGCCAATTCAACGAACGCTATTTGGCGATGTTTATATTGATCCTGAGGCACTTCGAATGTTGCTTTTTGGCTTAGCCCTGATTCTGGTAATGCTGATGCGTCCGACAGGTCTTTGGCCGGCACCAAAACGTCGAACAGCTGCAGATCCAGACATCGCTAAAGATTAGATGATTCTTCATATGCCGTTATTAGAGCTTACAAAAATCAATAAAAATTTCGGTGGAGTGCAAGCGTTAAACGATGTCTCATTAACGATTAATGAAGGTGAAATATATGGTTTGATTGGGCCTAATGGTGCCGGAAAGACTACGTTATTTAATGTTATCACTGGTGTTTATTTGCCGAATAACGGGCGCATCAAATTTGACGCGCGATCTATCGTAGGACGAAAACCTCATCAAGTTGCTACGGCAGGCATAGCAAGAACATTTCAAAATATTCGACTGTTTCAAAATATGACAGTCATGGAAAATGTCATGGTCGGCATGCACGCCAAGACATCGACAGGATCATTCGGCGCGATCTTCAATACTAAATCCGCTAGACATGAAGAGAAAATGATTCGGACCCAATCAATGAGGTGGTTGGACTATGTTGGCATTTTGACTGAGGCGGATAATCTTGCGCGTAACTTATCCTATGGGGATCAGCGTAGATTGGAGATTGCACGAGCTCTTGCTACGAGACCAAAATTATTAGCGTTAGATGAGCCGGCGGCTGGGATGAATGCAATTGAGACGGAAGAATTGAAAGGTTTGATTCAAACAATTAGAACTGACGGAGTATCGATATTGTTGATTGAGCATGACGTCAAACTCATCATGAATTTGTGTGACCGAGTTGCCGTCTTGGATTATGGTCAAAAAATAGCCGAAGATGTCCCGCAGCTTGTTCGGAAAGACCCGAACGTTATACAAGCCTATATTGGTGGAGAGTTGCCATGAGTTTCTTGGAGGCTCAGTCACTAGACGTAAGGTATGGCGGTATTCGTGCGGTGAGAGGTGTTGATATAAGAGTTGAAGAAGGTGAAACAGTTGCTTTAATCGGCGCCAATGGTGCTGGTAAGAGCTCTATGCTTAACGCCATAGCGGGTGTGCTTCCACATACAGGGAGCGTGTATTTTAATAATGTAGATCTCAGTTACAGACCGGTCTTCGATCGCGTTAAGCGTGGCATTTCAATGGTGCCTGAGGGCCGTGGTGTCTTTGGTCGTTTGACGGTTGAAGAAAACCTTCTCATGGGTGCTTACCTTGGTAATAGCCAGCAGGAACAAGACACGGATTTGAAAATGATGTATGAGTTCTTTCCAAGATTAAAAGAGCGACGACGTCAAACGGGTGGAACGTTATCTGGTGGCGAGCAGCAAATGTTGGCGATTGGTCGTGCGTTGATGGCGAGACCAAAATTACTATTGTTAGATGAACCTTCGATGGGTTTAGCGCCGATTATGGTTGAAAAGATTTTTGAAGTTATTCGAGGTGTATCTCAAACGGGAGTTACAATTTTACTAGTTGAACAAAATGCTCGACTAGCGTTAGAGTCGAGCCAAAGAGCTTACGTGATGGAAAGCGGAGAGTTATCGATAACCGGTGAGTCGAGGGAGTTACTACACAGCCCTGAAATAAGGCGTTCTTATCTGGGAGGAGGCGACTAAGTTAGGTATTGATTATTTATGAATAACGATTTGTCCTTATAGAATATCTAGACCCAATCTTTGCCAATTAAATATCTCTCATACAGCGCTTCTTCTGCGGAGCTGTTATCGGGACTCCAGTTATAACGCCATTTCACGTTGGGGGGCATGGACATCAAGATCGATTCTGTTCGTCCGCCTGATTGAAGTCCAAACAAGGTTCCACGATCAAACACTAAATTAAATTCTACGTAACGACCTCGCCTATACGCTTGAAAATCTTTTTCTTTATCGCCAAACGGGATACCTTGACGTTTTTCAACAATTGGCATGTAACCAGCTAAAAAATGTTTTCCTACACTGCGAGTCATTGCAAAGCACGTATTAAAATCAGGCGTTGAGATGTCGTCAAAAAATATACCACCAACACCTCTGGGTTCTTTGCGATGTTTTAAATAAAAGTAGCTATCGCACCATTTTTTAAATTTGGGGTACAGCGCTTTATCAAAAGGGTCAAGTGACGCTCTGCAGGTCTCGTGAAAATGAACACAGTCTTCGTCAAACCCGTAGTAGGGAGTTAAGTCCATGCCACCGCCAAACCACCAAACTGGCTCTTCAGATTTTCTCGCTGCAAAGAAAAATCGAACGTTCATGTGTACGGTTGGCACATAAGGATTGTTGGGATGTAGCACGACTGAGACACCCATGGCCTCGAAAGATCGACCTGCTAATTCAGGACGCGCTGTGGTAGCAGATTGTGGTAATTGGTCCCCATAAACATGAGAAAAGTTGACCCCAGCGCGTTCGAACAAGTTACCATTTTCCAAGACTCGGCTAATACCTCCACCACCGGACTCTCGATCCCATTTGTCGGTAATAAAGTGCTTACCATCAAGTCCTTCTATTTCTTGAACGATATTATCTTGAAGCGATATGAAAAATTCTTTTACTGGACCAACTTCTATCATAGCTATCAATTTTTGGTTGCCCGGTAACCAATATCGGTCCGATATTGTTTATCAGCGAAGGAGATTCGGTCTGAGGTTTCTAGCGCTAAATCACGGGCGTTAATTGCGTTTTCTCCTAGGGCTGTTACGCATAGAACACGACCACCATTAGTGACGAGTTGATTGTCAATAAGAGCAGTCCCTGCATGAAAGACATGCACGTCTGCATTGTCCTGGGGCGGGATTATGACGACATCGCCTTTTCGCGGTGATTGAGGATAGCCTTTAGCTGCTAGGACTATACCTAAAGCTGTTCTTAGGTCCCAGCTGGATTCGACCTTGTTTAATGTGCCCATTAGTGCATGTTCTACCAAAGTGACTAAATCGCTTTTTAAACGCATCATGATTGGTTGGGTTTCTGGATCACCAAGGCGACAATTAAATTCGAGGACTTTGATTGTTTGATCGGGGGCAATCATTAATCCCGCATAGAGAAATCCAACAAAGGGTGTTCCCGCGTCCTTCATGCCATTAAGGACGGGCTTAATTACTTCCTTCATGACTTTTGCATGTAGCTCTGGTGTCACTACCGGTGCTGGTGAATAAGCACCCATCCCGCCTGTATTAGGACCTTGGTCATTATTGAGTAATCTCTTGTGGTCTTGGCTCGTCGCTAATGGTAGAACGTGTTCTCCGTCAATCATTACAATGAAGCTAGCCTCTTCACCTACTAAAAAGTCTTCTATAACGACTTTTGCGCCGGCTACGCCCATGCCGTTGTCTACAAGCATCATATCTATAGCTTCATGTGCCTCTAGTTCGGTCATGGCCACAACGACACCTTTGCCTGCTGCTAAGCCATCGGCCTTAACAACAATTGGGGCCCCTTTAGCAGAGATGTAGTTGTGGGCTTCATTCGGCTCGGTGAAGGTGGAATATTCAGCAGTTGGAATATTATGATTTGACATAAATTGTTTAGCGAAATCTTTTGAGCTTTCAAGTTGAGCTGCCGCTGCTACAGGCCCAAAAATCATAAGCTCTCTGGCTTTGAACGCATCAACGATACCCTCGCTTAATGGCGCTTCAGGACCAACGATAGTCATATCAATATTCTCCGAGATCGCAAACTTGATTAAATCCTCGATCTCGTGCAGGGGCACGTTTTCTATGCTGTCTTCAAGGAATGTCCCTGCATTTCCCGGAGATACAAATATTTTAGATGATCTTGGAGATTGAGCAAGACGCCAGGCAAGTGCATGCTCCCTACCGCCGCTTCCAATAACGAGGATTTTCATAACGACTTATCTCCTGTATGCAATCGGTAAACTATGTGTTTAGCGTGACCATTCATCTTAGTGTCTGAAGTGACGGGTTCCAGTTAAAACCATAGCGATTCCATGCTCGTTTGCTGCAGTAATAACCTCATCATCTCTTAAGCTGCCGCCAGGCTGGATGACTGCGTTAGCTCCAGCAGTTTTCAGCACATCCAGCCCATCTCGAAATGGGAAAAATGCATCTGATGCAACGACTGAGTTCGAGAGGCTCAGATTTGCATTCTCTGCCTTAATGCAGGCTATTCTTGCTGAGTCTATGCGACTCATTTGGCCGGCCCCGACACCTAAGGTCATGCCGTCTCCACAAAATACTATGGCATTAGATTTAACGAATTTGGCTACGCGCCAAGCAAACATTAGATCTGTCATTTGTTTTGCTGTTGGTTTAACTTCTGTAACAATTTTCAGATCGCCTTCTAATACGTTCTTCGCGTCAGAATGTTGTACCAACATACCTCCACCTACCCGTTTATATTCATGCTTATTTACGGCGCGATCAAGACCGATTTGCAGCAATCTAACATTTTTCTTTTCCGAGAAATAGACTTTAGCTTCATCGGAAAAATTCGGCGCTATCACCACTTCAACGAATTGGTTGCCAATTGCAGAAGCAGCATGTTCATCAACTTCGGTATTAAAGGCGATGATGCCACCAAATGCAGAAGTAGGATCCGTAGCAAAGGCTTTTTGGTAAGCCTGTACCCCATTTTCTCCGATTGCTACACCACACGGATTTGCATGCTTGACAATGACACAAGCTGGGTCGTTAAAGCTTTTGACGCACTCCCAAGCCGCATCGGAATCGGCAATATTGTTATACGAGAGTTCTTTGCCTTGAATTTGTTTGTAATTTGCCAAGGCCCCAAGAAGGGGAGATAAGTCTTTATAAAAGGCTGCTTGTTGGTGAGGATTTTCGCCATAGCGAAGATCTTCGCTTTTACGAAAATTGAGATTTATCTGGTCCGGAAAATTCGTTTGGTTCCCTTGTATATCTGTCCCCGCGAGGTAGTTGCTTACATTGGAGTCGTAGGTTGCCGTGTGTGAAAATGCTTGCCGGCAAAGTGCGAACCGCGTTTTGCGAGAAAGGGTTCGTGTGGGCGAACTCGTTAGCTCAGCCAGCACCATATGGTAGTCCGTTGGCCTAGTAATTACCCCTACATGCTCCCAGTTTTTAGCGGCCGCTCTAACCATTGTCGGTCCGCCTATATCAATATTTTCAATAGCTTCTTCAAGACTGCAGTTTGGGTTGGCTACTGTTGCGGCAAACGGGTATAAGTTGACCACTACCAGATCGATTGTTGGTATCTCGTGCTGGCTTAATGATGCAGCATGTTGCTCTAGGTCACGTCTTGCCAAGATGCCTGCATGTACTTTTGGGTGGAGTGTCTTCACTCGGCCATCCAGCATTTCAGGAAATCCGGTGTAGTCGCCAATTTCGGTTACCGGAACACCTTCTTCGGAGAGTGTTCTAGCTGTCCCGCCGGTGGATAGAATTTTATAACCCATTTTTTCGAGTGATTGGGCGAACGCGATCACTCCGGTCTTATCCGAGACGCTTATTAAAGCTTGTTTAGATGATGGCATTGTACATTTGATAGTTATGATTCTTAATTGATTAAAGGAATTTATATTTTTTCATTTTCGCTCTGAGTGTATTACGGTTAATCCCTAGGATTTGTGCGGCTTCGCTTTGATTACCTCTTGCACGGCTCAGAATTTCTTCGATAAGCGCTTTTTCGACAGACTCGATAACCATGTCATAGACTCTGTGGACACTTTCACCCTCTAAGTCTTTAAAGTAAGTCTCTATCGAATGCTTCACAGCGTCCGGGAGATCACGCTGCTTACTCATGCTGCGAATTTTTGGGCTATTAGGTTTTGTTGATACGCCACAGAAATCAGAAAATTAGTTACTGCATTCAATTGTGTTTTTCCACTTTGAAGCGCATTGAATGCCGCACGAAAGTCCTTTGATCCTGGTAGATCAGCGAGATACCAGCTCACATGTTTACGGGCTAGTCGAACTGCTCGTTCTTCACCGTAAAAACTATAAAGTTCAGTTAGGTGTTCTAGAAGAATATTTTTTCTCTCACTAATTGTTGGAGGTGGTAGCTCCTCTTCAGTTTTTAGGTAATGGCTAATTTCACGATAAATCCAAGGCCTTCCTTGGGCCGCTCGACCGATCATGACTGCGTCAGCTTGCGTCGACTTAAGTACTTCAAATGCTTTTTTTGGTGAATCAATATCACCATTAGCAATGATAGGAATTTTAAGCGCAGACTTGACTTGAGCGATAGTGTCATATTCGGCGGCCCCATTAAAAAAATCATTTCTTGTTCGTCCATGTATGGTGAGTGCTTGTATTCCGCAGTCTTCTGCGATCCTGGCGATTTGGATTGCGTTTTTTGATTCTTCGCTCCATCCTGTCCGTATCTTCAACGTTACTGGGATATTTGCCGAGCGAACAACAGAGTGCAGTATTGATGCGACGAGCGGTTCGTTTTTCATTAATGCTGATCCTGCCGCAGCTTTGCATACTTTCTTGGCGGGACAACCCATGTTTATGTCAATTATTTCTGCTCCGAGACCGACATTAAGCTTAGCTGCTTCGGCCATTTGTAATGGATCGGTTCCCGCAATTTGTACCACTCTCGGAGTGTCTTCGCCGCTATGAGTTAGTCGAAACTGTGTTTTTTTCGAATTCCATAGTTTCGTATTTGATGTGACCATTTCGGACACGGCGAGTGCTGCACCTAGCTTTCTGCAAAGATTTCTATAGGGCTGATCGGTTACTCCTGCCATTGGAGCCGCGATTACAGGTGATTTTAGTAGGTGAGGCCCGATTTTCATAACGTGCTTTATGAACCAAATCCCCGATTTTATAGGATTCAGAGAAATATACGAAATACTTATAGCTTCGGACCAAAAATTAATTGTCGCATAATTATTTTCTTTGCCAAAGGCGCTAAATCCAGTCCTAATAGCCCGAGGCCTCGAACACTTGATATGCCAGGTATTTTAGCGGAAAAGAATCGATTAAGTCCTGCGCTGAAGAGGGCAGTTTGAAGACGATCCCATCGACGTTTTTTTCGAAATCTACTGACAGTGTTTCCACTGACCAGATCCTCTGTCTCAATCCCTCCACATAATTCAGCAAGATCCCATGCGTCTCGAAGCCCTAAATTTAGCCCTTGAGCCGCTATTGGATGAAGCGCTTGGGAGGCATTTCCGATAACCACAATACCGCCGCCTGAAGGCTGTTCAGCGATCCGGGTGGTCAAGCTGTAAGCTCTTTTTTCTCGAATAGAAGTGAATCGTCCACAGCGATCTCCAAAGGCATTTTGAAAAGCTTCTAAAAACTGCTCCTCTGGTTGATTGAGCAAGTCACCGCTTTCAGAACTCGGAACCGACCAGACAAAGGCATACTCGCCTCCTCGTGGTAGCAGTGCAATAGGTCCTGTTTGGGTAAATCTTTCGTAGGCCATATCGCTAGGATTAGACTCGCCAGTGATAATGCCGACTATAGCGTCGTGGCCGTGGTTGACTGTTTTTTTGAATTTGAGCCCAGCTATATTTAAAGATTGTCCCCCATCAGCCATCACGACTAAACGAGTGGTAATCTCCGAGCTAATGCCATTATTCTCAAGTGTAATTTTAGAGTGGTCTTTATATTTTTCGATAGAGTTGGCCGATGCCTGGAACAGTGTTTTAACTTTCTGTTGGTTTAGCTGTTTTCTCAAACGAGGCAATAGATCTCTATATCGAACTACGAATCCCAACTTAGGCAATTGGACATCTGATGCGGATACGACGCTTTTCCCGAAATGCCCGCGATCTGAGATCTGTATCCTACGAATTGGGAATTGTTCTTCATCGGACGACCAAACTTTAAGTCGGTTAAGAATGAGATAGCTATTCCATGAAAGTGCTAACGTGCGACCATCAGACATTTCTGATTTTTGAGGCTGCAACTCTAGGACAGCTACGGATAATCCAAGTTTATTCATGGCGAGCGCTGTTACACAGCCCACCGGACCGGCTCCAATTACTACTACGTCGTAATGAATTTCAGAAACCATTCATTTAAGCTGACATCAGTAATTCAATGTCCTTGATTGCTTTAGGCGCTGCAGATGTAATAATTTCACACCCGGAATCATGATTGACGATCGCATCATCTTCGATACGGACTCCGATATTCCAAAATTGCTCTGGAATATCGGGTGCGCTGCGAATGTAGCATCCTGGCTCTATGGTCATTACCATTCCTGGTTGGAGACTTCGCCATTGACCGTCGGTTTTATAGTTACCCACATCGTGCACGTCTCTTCCGAGCCAATGCCCGGTCCTGTGCATGTAATACCTCGAGTATTCGCGTTGTTCCAAGACTTTGTCGAGTGATCCATGACAGAGGTTTAAGTCAATTAACCCTTGTGCGAGGATTTTAGTTGCAGCGTCGTGGGGTGCTTGCCAACTGTTGCCGCAAGAGGTGGCTTCTACCGCGGCTAGCTGCGCATCTAAAACTAGTTCGTATATTACTTTCTGTGGCCCAGAAAATTTGCCGTTAACAGGAAAGGTGCGAGTGATGTCGGACGCATAGCCATCGAGTTCGCATCCCGCGTCAATGAGCAGTAAATCCCCATCATTCAAGACGGTATTATTCTCTATATAGTGCAGGACGCAGGCATTTTTACCTCCCGCAACGATGGAGGTGTAAGCAGGAAATTGAGAGCCTCTTTTTTTAAAGTGATAAAGCAACTCAGCTTCAATTTCATATTCATACTTTCCTGGCGCAGCAGCCGTCATTGCATGGATATGCGCTTCAGCTGATATTTTTGCTGCTCGGCGCATGATATCCAGCTCTTCTGGATCTTTGATAAGCCTCATTTCATCCAGGATTTGTCTAACGTCCATGAGGCCTGCTGGAGCGTTGACACCCTCTCGCGCTCGAGATCTTGTTTTGTTTAACCAACCCATCATTTTTTTATCCCAATCAGGCGAAACGCCAACGGGTGTAAAAATTGTATTTTTATTTTCGATGAGTTGAGGAAGAATAGTATCTATCTCATCAATGGCAAACGCATCGTCAAAGTGGAATTGGGTTTTTGCCTCTTCGGGGCCATGCCGAAAACCATCCCATATTTCTCGTTCTTCGTGTTTGGCCCGACAAAAAAGGATTGAACGAGATTCCTTTCCTCCAATTACCACGACAACAGACTCGGGCTCACTGAATCCAGTCAGGTAGTGAAAATAGCTGTCGAACCGGTAAGGGAAGTGGGCATCCTTGTTTCTGATGGCTTCGCCGGCAGTTGGAATTACAGCGATACCAGATTTCATGTTTATAGCAAGCTCGTGCCGTCTGCGCTCAAATTGAGTTTTCATATTAGTTTGTTTTTCCTATTTTTTTAGTTGATCGTTTAGCTCTTGCTCCATCAAATCGGCCAATAAATTGTCTGTATTAGTTTTTCTTATCCTAAGCGCGGTAATTAGTTTTCCAACATCTGAGCTTCGCTTATTTTGGGATAGCTTGAATTTCGCATTGATACTTGAAATTTTAGCTTTAAAACCAATAACTCCGGCTGCTGCCTCGTTTATTAATTCAAGGTAGCTGTTCGACGTAATAAACTCAGAAAAATTCCGATCAAAATATTTTGTAAGTTTATCAAGTAGTTTGAGGGTTGATTCTTGACTGTTGACTAAAACAACCTCGGCTTTCACCTCAATAACTGCATAATTCCATGTGGGTAAATGTGGGCTAGTTAGGTACCAAGCGGGGGATATATATCCGTGTGGACCTTGAAATAGAAAAGTTGTTGTATTGGGCTCCTGGAGGTTGCGCCAGATATCGTTTTGTAGAGCAAAGTGGCCCTCCAACTGAGATCGCTCTTGATTTATTAAAACTGGAGTCATTGTAATCTCTGGGACTCCGCCAGATGCAGTGATTACCGTAGCCAATGGGTTATTTTGAATTAGTTTGATAGCTCGCTCTACATTTTTCAATCGAAAATGCTGTGGTAGATACATCATTGCCCGGACAAAGCAACAAAACGATTGACATCTTCTAGGCGCTCTGGTGTGCCAACATCTGACCAATATTCTGACACCAGCTCGCCTAACATTTGGCCACGGTTAATTTCACGCTTGAGGATTGGCGCAAGTGCAAAGGATGTGTTTTCGGATATACCACTAAACATTGCCGCTCTGTAGACGCCAATTCCGCTGAAAGTTAGTCTCTCCTCTCCTCCAAGTTTTAGTTGTGTCTCGGCTAAACAAAAGTCACCTTTCAAGTGATGTGCCGGGTTTGGAACCATAAAGAGGCATCCTGATTTATCTGGACTATTGTTTAGCCTGCTAATAGCTTCATTCAAGCGGTGGAAGGGAAGCTCGGAGTAAATGTCAGCATTGATGACTGGAAAAATATCGTTTCTGATATGTTTGAGCGCATTGGCGATACCACCAGCTGTCTCAAGTGGGACATCTTCTTGAGAGATCACAATTTCCGCGGTAGATCTGTATTGATCGGCGATGAATTGCTTAATTTGGTCAGCCAGGTGGCAAACATTAATTACGATCCGATTGAATCCTACTTTACGAAGTTTCTCTAAGTGATAATGAATGAGTGGTGTGCCATTGATCTTTAAAAGAGCTTTAGGACATTTTTCCCCAAGCTCACCCATTCGTGTGCCTCGTCCTGCAGCGAGAATCATAGCGGTAGGTTGATTCGTAACCATCATGCCTTCAAAATGTATGACCGATTTTTGGAGTTGTTCTCTCGATTTCGTTGAGAATTTTAATTAAGGGATTCAGCGCGCGATATCGCTGCGCCACATCTCGCACATAAGCCAAGAAGCGAGGCGCATCTGAAATGTAGTGATCTTTACCATCTCTATGTTTAAGTCTGGAAAATATCCCCAGCACCTTTAAGTGCCTTTGCAAACCCATCCACTCTATGTCTTTGTAAAAATCCCCGAAATCGAGGGGAACAGGCAGGGATGCTTTGCGCGCTTTTTCCCAATAACGAATTGTCCAGTCAAGGATTTGTTCTTCGTCCCAGCTGATAAAAGCATCTTTAAATAGAGAAATTACATCGTAACTTATCGGACCTACTCTGGCATCTTGAAAATCTAAAACACCAGGGTTGTCATCACAAATCATTAAATTTCTTGGCATAAAGTCTCGGTGTACGAGAACTTCGGATTGACTAATACAGCGAGCTGTGATGAGTTGTAGGATATTTTTTAACGATTCTTGAGTTTTTTTATCAAGTTTAATTTCTAGATGTTTTTGAATATACCAATCGTCAAATAGTTTGAGCTCCTGGTTCATAAGTTCAGCGCTGTAACTATTTAATAAATTTCTTGCCCCAATCGTTTGAATTTTAACGAGTGCGGTTGTTGCGTCCTCAAATAATTGATTCGCATTTTCGTTGTTGAGTGATTTTAGGTATGTGTCGTCGCCGAGATCGGACAGAAGAAGCAACCCATCATCAAAATTAGTATGCTTAATAATCGGAACGTTGATGCCGTTGGAAGCCAGCATTTCGGCCATTAACGTGAATTGTCGGGCATCGTTATACTCTGTGGGAGCATCCATCAGCACGAGGGATGTCTTATTGGCTAACGTGACTCTAAAGTATCTCCTAGCTCCTGCGTCTGCTGCTAGGTCGGTTAAGGTAAAATCATGTCCTTCGAGTATTAAATGTAACCAATTATTAACAAGCTCGAGTCTAGACGAATCAAAAAGTGCCTTAATTATTTTCTTCATGACTTAAGCTTTAAATTTCTTTGTATACACAATTTGATGAGTAACCCAATGCTTCATTATACGAAGTTACAGTTCATTTTTATTTGTTGGGCTTCGCTCTGCACTCACTCAGGAGTAGTGCAAGCTCAGATAGCGGATGCTCAATGGCCGAACATTAATGGCGGTCGGATTATTCTAGAGTCTCAATCTATTGATCATTCCGAAGATATGCCACAAATCTCGGTAGAGGCCGAGCGAATTAACGGAGTACGTGATGAGTATCTAGAGGCAGAGGGTAACGCAATTATTATTAGGGGCGATCAAGAGTTAAGAGGTGATTACTTATTTTACGATCAAGTGAATGATGAGGTTACAGGTAGGACAAATGTCTCCATTAAGAAACCGGGAGTTTTCATACAGGGCGACACATTTAAGTATTCACCAAGCTATGAGGCTGGGGAGATTGAAGATGCGCAGTATCTTTTAACTGATAACGGAGCTCGCGGCA
>MDTB01129661.1_pt1 | contig 76689 bp, 63 predicted proteins | sample 811161 | NCBI WGS metagenome assembly MDTB01 (sample SAMN05326650, study PRJNA326480) | marine metagenome | isolation source: seawater | place: Mediterranean Sea | collected 2009 | reverse complement strand
TGTTATGGTACCGGCGGAGGGGCTCGAACCCACACTCCCTTGCGAGAACCAGATTTTGAGTCTAGCGCGTCTGCCAATTCCGCCACGCCGGCATGTCGTTGCAGGGAAAAAAGCTAAAACGAATCCATCATGCTGGCAAGCACTAGTTTAACGTTTTGACCTCCTCCACGAAGCTCGAAAAAATTCAAACTTGGCTGATTGTCTTATTTCCATCATAGTTTTTTTATACCATGAAAAAGAAAGCTTTTACACTGATCGAGCTTCTGGTGGTGATCGCCATCATTGCTATTTTGGCAGGCATGTTATTACCCGCGCTTAGCCGTGCGAAATCGAAGGCCAAGACCATCAAGTGTGTCAATAACCTGCGTCAGGTGGCACTGGCCACCATTCTTTATGCAGATGATCATGAAGACAAGGTCATCCAGGTCCTGGGGCCAAGTCAGCCTTACTGGTTTCACGCGATTGCCCCTTACATGGGAGACAGTTCCTACGCCGATGATCCGCAACAGAAGTATAACGGCTCCATGCAGACGATTATTTGTCCTTCAGTTAAAAACCGCTCAAAAAAAGATGGCCCCGGAGACAGCAAAACCAATTGGAGTTTCTGGTGGGGCGGGTTTGCTAAAAGCAAGGCAGAGGGCAGCTATACTATCAACTCATGGATGCAGTGGCCCATGGGAAGTTTTTACGAGCCAAAAACGACTGAGGAACGGAATCGCTACTGGGGCATGTATCTCAACAGTAGCGCGAATGTGCCCTTGTATGGTGATGGCAATTGGGTAGACGCCTGGCCACGATCCGAAAACACGCCTCCTCCGAACTACGAAGGCGGGGATAATTCTCAGGGCATGCGCCGATTTTTCGTCGATCGGCACAATCAGGGGGTCAATCTTGCTTATACGGACGGCCATGTTGGTTATGTTCGCCTCAAAGAACTTTGGGTTCAAAACTGGCACCGGGGTTACCAACAGCGAACGAATGTAAAAATGCCTATCGCTCGATAGCGCCCGGCAAAACGATCGCATCAATGGTTTTCAGTCAACGGATCTCCCCGCGTTCGCGCGAAAGATCATTGATCATCAATGATTCTGTATCACCGCACCGTTGAATCATTGCTGACTTTCAAATGGATCCGGTTTTTCTCTAAAGCTTTCCATGCATCATCGGTGTTCTCAAACCAGCCCTTGAAGACATCATTCACTGAGAGCATGATAGTCGGCTGCGTTCCTACGATTCGAATCCGGCGACCTGCTTTCATGAGACGAATATCTATTTCATGTTCTGATAATAACTTCATATCCAATAAATAATATTGGAAGGGGTGGGTCAAATGTTGTCCGTGGTGGATTCTTTCAAAAAGACGACAGCGACAACAGAAACAGATCATGAAAACCAAAATTTCTTATCTTCAATTGAAGTCTGACAGCCATCCCTGAGATCGCATCCAATCAGCGCAACGATGATCCCAGGTGGTGACGGGTGATTTTGTCTTTCGCAAACCATATCCATGACCTCCTTGAGCATAAATATGCAACTCCGAAGCCACCCCCTTATTTTTCAGAGCATGCATGAGGAAAAGGCAACCCTCTACAGGAACTCGATCATCGAACGCATGCGCCATGAAAGTAGCCGGTGACTTTTCGTGGATTTGTATATGATCCTGAAGCCCGTTTTTGTTTTTATTCACTAAACCGGCGGGGTAGATGAGGATGTTGAAATCGGGCAGATGTGATGTCTGATCCACGGCATCCCGTTCCGCATATTGACGTACGCTAAGATAGGCGGTCAGCGCTGCAGTTTCTCCACCAGCTGAAAATCCCAGAATACCAATTCGTTCTGGATCAATATTCAGATACTCAGCCTGATGCCTTACAGCACTGACAGCCCGCTGCGCATCTTGAACAGCTGAAATCCATCTGCGTCCTTCCCGGTCACGTGATGGTACCCTGTATTTCAAAATGAATGCAGTGACCCCAAGATCATTCAGCCATCGTGCTACTTCGGTGCCCTCGAGATCCCAGGCAAGAATGTAGTGTCCACCTCCAGGGCAAATCACAACGGAAGTACCGTTTGATTTGTCTTGATCCGGACGATGCACCGTGAGGGTGGGGTTGGAGACATTGCCCAATCGAATGACTCTTTGATCAGCGACTAAATTACTGTCGGGCTTTGTGGTATCGATTTCGCCCGTAAGTTCCATGTTTGGTGCGGGAGGCGTTGTTTTCCAAAGCCGTATGACCTCAAGGCCTTGTTCGCGGGTTTCAGCAGAACGAAGGATAGTGGTGGCTGCGAATGAGAACAAAACAAGAACGACAATTATTTGAGAGCACTTTGATTTCACGGGGCGTTTCATAAAACAATTAATGGGGTCTTTTCGACAAGTGATTTACACCCCCGATGGTCTACCATCAGGGTTCTTAATTGAAAGTCTCAAAACACTCGTATGGAATTGAATATTGCATAAACTAAGCTTATTTTTATTATAAGTTTAAATTATGACAAAGGCCATTCAAATTTCTATTTCCATGGGCAACGGATTCAGATCCATTTAAATATCAATAAATAAAAAGTTATTTAAATTACTATCGTTGTATCGGTTACGTTTTTTAAAAAGGAAATTTTAAATTCAAATCTAGTAGCTTCCCTTGCGGTTGTCCATGCTCCAAATGTTAATTAATATGGTTTTTCTTTGAGATTTAAACCTAGAACACACGGATCCAAGACGATCGCGCAATCTTTTACGCGCTAAATCTTCCAAAAGAATGATCACGAAATTCAAACGATCAATAGGAGATTTTTGAGTTCAATATATTTTAAAAAAGTATGAATATATCCACCTTTAATTGGATTCCTTATGTATGAAAAACTTCAACAACAGGCATTGTAAGATGCTTGAATCATTGGATGAAAGAACATGTTTTACCATGGAAGACTTCCTCAACTAAAGTAATGCATTTATCTCATAAAGGAGGCCGAATCAGTGACTAATAAAGTCTTATTAAACGTTTGAAATTATCTTCTGAAAGTAACCAATAGTCCTGTCGTTGGGCGATCGTCTCAAGTTGAATCTCATCGTTCTTTGGGAATCAGACCGGAGTGAGATGAAACAATTCTAAATCAAATTTTTCCAATAGAGTGACGATTCATTAACCTTCATTACCTTTGACAAGCCTTTAATTCTGGTATCGCAAGTTAGCCAAATTAATTTCTTTCTTCGCTGGAATCATGTAGTGCCTGCGCCAACAGATGTATTTTTCTATCACCTTAAGAATAGTTGTGCTTACTCATGTTAAACTTTGATTTCTCAAAGTGATTGTCTTAAACGTCGGGAGACACATTTTTTGTTCAACAGAATTGAGTTCAGATATTGATCATATGACAGCTCGGTTAAAATCTTAATCGAGATTTCAAAAGTCAAGGCTAGTACGGCAAACAAGAACGTGAGATCAAAAATCAAAAATTTATCCTGAAAGACTCCATTGATTCACACGAGAAAGTAATGGGTATAAGGAACCATTGTCTGGCTCGATACTTAAAACCTAAAGGCGATCAGAACTTGCCTATGCTTCTCGTTAAAGGATCAATCGCACCCTACTAACTGAACTTAACGCGATTGGTCAAAAATCAAATTGCAGCTGATTTGTCATTTTACAGGATTAAAAATTACCTGCTTCTACTGATGCAGAATAATACCCTGCTGGTTATGTGCTCATACCCTCAGGACAACAGGTACGATCAAAAATTTCAGAGAAAGTGTGTTCCACGTAGAACAATGTTTCCAGAAGGTGCTAGGATGAATGACGCGATGCTTGTTTCATGTGAACCATTAGAAGAGAGATATCAGCAGGAGAAATCCCTGAAATTCTGGAGGCTTGACCCAACGTGTTTGGTTGAATTTCACCAAATTTTTGCCGTGCTTCGTTACGCAGTCCCGCGATGCGATCATAGTTCATCCACTGAGGAATTCGTTTTTCCTCCATGGACTTGAATTTCTGAATCTCCATTTCCTGGCGCTCGATATATCCTTGATACTTAATGATGATTTCCACCTGCTGTTGAATATCTGTAGATAATAAACGATTAGGTTCTGGAGTATCCAAATATCCTATTTCAGGACGCTTGAGTATCTGGCTGTATAGAACACCTTCTTTACGAGTCGATCTGAGTCTTTTCACTTCACTTTGAATCAAATCTTCCTTTTCCTTAAAACGTTTAAAGTTCCTTTCTGGTAACAAACCTAAATCATGACCGAGTCTGCTCAGCCTTTGGTCTGCATTATCCTGCCTCAAAAGCAAACGATACTCCGCTCTTGAAGTGAACATTCGATATGGTTCGCTCGTTCCCTTAGTGACCAGGTCATCTATTAAGACACCAATGTAAGCTTCGCTTCTCTTTATGACGATCGGTTCGTTTTTCTGAACTTTTCTCGCAGCGTTAATGCCTGCAACCAGTCCTTGAGCCCCTGCTTCCTCATAACCCGACGTACCGTTAATTTGCCCTGCTAGGAACAATCCACCGCAAGCTTTTGATTCAAGTGAAGCGAAAAGTTGCGTCGGATCCACAAAATCGTACTCTACTGCATAGGCTGGTCTTAATATTTCTGCACTTTCCAATCCTTGAATCGATTGAATCAAATCGACCTGTACCTCAAAAGGCAAACTGGTCGAAAAACCATTTATGTAGTACTCATCTGTAGCAATGCCTTCTGGTTCCAAAAACACCTGATGGGTTTCCTTATCTTCAAACCTAACTATCTTATCCTCAATAGAAGGACAATATCTCGGGCCTGTTCCCTCTATTATCCCCGAATACATCGGAGACATATGAAGATTCTTTCTTATGATTTCTGCTGTTTTCTTTGTTGTCTGGGTGATTTGACACTTTAGCTGGCCTCCCATTTTATCCAAAATAGAACCTGGTGGATACTTTCCGCTAGAATGTCCTATATCCGATGATTGAATTCCAGAATGTTCCACGTGGAACAAATCGTCTTTCCAATAACTGAAATAAGGTACCGGTTCATCTCCCGGTTGTGCTTCCGTTTTACTGAAATCAATGGATTTTTTTAGGATACGGGGTGGTGTTCCTGTTTTTAGACGTCCTAATTTGAGGCCTATTTCTTTTAAGGAGCTTGATAGACCCATGGCTGCTGATTCACCGGCTCGACCACCAGAAGACTGTGATTTTCCAATATGCATTAAGCCCCGTAGAAAAGTACCGGTAGTGATGATGACTGTCTTCCCCAGATACTGGACTCCGAACTGGGTTTCGACGCCGGTAACTTTTTGGTCTTTGATAAGGAGTTTGCTCGCTTGTCCTTGTTGAAGGAAGAGGTTCGGTTCTCGTTCGCATACCCATTTCAAGCGGAATTGGTATGCTTTTTTGTCGCATTGTGCTCTGGGAGCCCATACAGAAGGTCCTTTTTTGGTGTTCAACATCCTGAACTGGAGACCCGTCATATCGGTGGCCTTCCCCATTTCTCCTCCCATTGCATCGATTTCCCTTGCCAGATGCCCTTTGGCAAGACCTCCTATGGCTGGGTTGCACGACATTTGCCCGATGGTGTCCACATTGATGGATAGCATCAATGTTTGGCAACCCATTCTGGCAGACGCCAGAGCGGCTTCAACACCGGCATGACCTCCACCAATAACAATAACATCAAAACGACGTGGATACTTGAACATGGAAATGGGAGTTTGATTTAAAGATACTTTTGTTCAACCCTTGAATGAGAAACGTACATCGGAAGGGGAATTACCGCCCTCTTTTTGTATTCCTCGTGATGGATTCGCAGCGAGGTGCTGGCAGATTTTAAATATGTCTTCCTGCACTTCGTGATCGCCCAAGGCTTGATCCAGAGCTTCCACTGTATATTTGGTTCCAGGATTTTCCATGAGATAATCCAGGATTTTGACTTGCCGACGAATGACCTCTCCCGCAGCCTTTTTCCCGGCCTCAACTCCAGGTTGATGGTAGGCATTGATATGGATCATTGAGGCATAAAGCCCTACTGCCCGCTCGTATAGTGCGATCAGGATGCCTATTGTCCTTGGGCTGACTTCATCGATTGTAATGGTAATGGTATCTCTTTTGTTATCGTAAAGCGCTTTTCTAGTGCCCAGGAAAAATCCATTCAAATAGTCTCCGCTGGTGACACCACGCTCCACTTCCAGCGAGGTTCCTTTTCTATCCTTGAGCACCTCAATGAACGTAGCAAAAAAATCGTTTCGTCCATCTCTCAACTGTTGAATATAAGCGTGTTGATCCGTCGAGCCCTTGTTTCCATATACAGCAATTCCCTGCTCAACAGTATTCCCTTCCAAGTCCTTTGATTTACCCAACGATTCCATTACAAGTTGTTGGAGATACTTGGAAAAAAGTTGTAACCGGTCCTTGTAAGGCAAAACGACCATGGCCTTGTCACCTTTTCCAGATCCACAATGATGCCACATCATGGCAAGTAAAGCCGCAGGATTCGAATTGATATCCATTGATCTAGTGGCTTCATCGCAGTCTTTGGCTCCCTCCAGCATAGCCCGAATATCGATGCCTTGTAATGCAGCAGGAAGCAATCCTACTGCGGATAGTTCACTCGTTCGACCTCCTATCCAATCCCACATGGGAAAGATTTCCAGCCAAGCTTCTTCTTTGGCGATTTTGTCCAATTGGCTTCCTTCGCTGGTGATTGCGACCACGTGCCTGGAAAAATCAACACCGGCCTTTTGGTAGGCTTGTTTGGCTTCCAACATGCCATTTCTTGTTTCCTTTGTACCACCGGATTTCGAAATGACGATGCTCAGAGTTTTACCCAGGGACTCGCCTAAATGCCCCAGGACTTGATCCATGCCATCTGGATCCGTGTTGTCAAAGAAGAATGGCTTTATCGGATCTAGACCCGGTTTTTCGAGTGAAGCAGATACAAATTGTGGCCCCAAAGCCGAGCCACCAATTCCTATTATCAGGATCTTTTCAAACCTTCCATGCACACCTTCGACATCTCCCGAATGGACCTTTTGAACAAATTGGTTGATTTGATCCAATGTCCCATCGATGGCTGTCTTTAATTCCTTGGAAGGGGCCAAATCAGAATTTCTAAGCCAATAATGCCCTACCATTCGATTTTCATCTGGATTCGCAATCTCCCCTTTCTCAAGCTGTTGCATTAATTTCAAAGCATCAATTGCTCTCTCCCGTAATAACTCAAAATCCTCGTTTTCAAAGTCGACTTTACTGATATCCAAAGCCAGATTGATCTTGTCGAACTGGAGCATGTAGCGCTGAAAACGCATCCAGGATTCATTTGCAATAGTCATAAGATAAAATAATAATAAATATAAGTATAATTAATAGAACGTACGAAGTTTCAGGCTTGTCTGTTTTAGTCATTCACTTCGCTCGGCGAGAATCGCTGTCATACAAAACAATCTCATATCTCACTTTGTGCTTTGCGTCAAAGTTGTTAATCTAAGTTCACAGATATCATGGCTAAAGTTTCACTCCAAAATGTGTCCAAGTTTTATACTGGATCGAAAAAGTCAAAAGTTACTGCTGTCTCTAATTTGACACTGGAGATCAACCACGGCGAGTTCATGGTACTGGTTGGACCCTCTGGTTGTGGCAAGACCACTACGCTTAGAATGATTGCAGGTCTGGAGGAGATTGATGGCGGTTCCATTCATATGGATGATACCAAGGTCAACGACCTTGAACCGAAAGATAGGGATGTCGCGATGGTCTTTCAGAATTACGCGCTGTATCCTCACATGAGTGTCTTGGAAAATATTTCACTTGGTTTGAAACTCAGAAAATTTCCCAAACCTGAAATTGCACAACGTGTGGAAGAAGCTTCTGTCATGCTCGGTATTCAGGATTTACTGAATAGGATGCCTGACCAACTTTCGGGTGGGCAACGGCAGAGGGTGGCTGTTGGTCGTGCGCTTGTTCGCAGACCGAAGGTTTTTCTTTTTGATGAACCGTTATCCAATCTAGATGCCCGAATGCGAATTCAGATGCGAATGGAGTTGACGGAACTTCACCGCAAATTGGGTTCAACGATGATCTACGTGACTCATGATCAGGCTGAGGCAATGACAATGGGTGATCGGATCATGGTGATGAATAATGGCTCCCTGCAACAAGTCGCGCCTCCCCTCACTATCTATCGGAAACCAGTCAATCAATTTGTCGCCAGTTTCATAGGATCACCTCCGATGAATCTTTTGAAACTGCATTCTGTTAAAATCACAGACCAAGCTCACTTGCCTGGTACTGATTCCGTTGGAATATTGAGATTACCGGAAGAGGTTGTTATTGGGGAAAATGTCCATCATGTCATTGGGTTTCGCCCTGAACAGGGTCATCTCCTGGAAGAAGATGAATTACTCACTCATGACTCCAGTAAAACCCTTCTAATAAAAGGTAGCATTCAGTGGTTGGAACCTACCGGAGCAGATATTTTTGTGCATGTATTAGCAGGACCTCATAAGATCATCATCCGTGAAACAAGTGAAATGCAGTGGAAAGTGGGTCAGCAGGTCATTATAAAAGTGCCAGAAGAAGAACTACTCTTTTTCTAAAAAAGGGTCAGTTCCTACCATTTATTTCAAAATATCAATAGTAGGGACTGACCCTGTATTAGATGGGTATTGATGTGAGGGAAATAATTAGTCTATGATGATTAAATATTATGACGTTGACGGAAAAAATTCTGGCACGAGCCTCAGGGAAGGCTCAAGTCAAAGCAGGTGATAATGTTTGGGTCAAGGCAGATACCCTGATGACCCATGATGTATGCGGACCCGGTACAATCGGTGTTTTCAAGCGTGAGTTTGGAGAAACAGCGAAAGTATGGGACAAGGAACGTATTGTCATTATTCCTGACCACTACATCTTTACTGCAGATTCTCGATCCAATCGGAACGTTGATATTCTTCGAGATTTCGTGAAGGAGCAGGACATTACTTACTTTTACGACGTGATCGATGACCCTGATGGAAAGTGGGCCTTTAATCCGGCGCAGGGCTTGCTCAAGAAGCAATATGGTTCGAATTATGCGGGTGTTTGCCACACTGCTCTGGCGCATCGTGGCCATACACGCCCGGGTGAAGTTTTATTTGGCACGGACTCGCATACTTGTATGGCGGGAGCGTTCAACCAGTTTGCAACAGGCATCGGTAATACCGATGCTGGTTTCGTCATGGGGACTGGAAAACTTCTGATCAAAGTGCCCGAAACAATGCATTTCCGCCTGGAAGGTGAGATCCAGCCAGGCGTGATGGCAAAGGACATTATCCTTCATGTGATTGGTGAGATCGGTTTTGATGGGGCCACCTATCGAGCGATGCAATTTGATGGACAGGGAGCTTCCAGTCTGACAATTGATGATCGAATGACCATTGCCAACATGGCTATTGAAGCAGGAGGCAAGAACGGAATTTTTGAATTTGACGAAAAAACCAAAGCTTACGTGGACCACCGATGTGCTCTTAACGGAACTCGCTCATCTTACGAGCCTGTCGAGCGTGATACCGACGAAACGTTTTTTTCCGATTTGACTGTGGATCTGAGCAAATTGGAACCGACCGTCGCTTGTCATCCGGATCCCGGTAATCGCAAGTTGGCGAAAGAGATGAGTGATCTAGCCTTGGACCGCGCCTACATTGGTTCATGCACAGGTGGTAAAACAAGTGATTTCCTTGCCTTCGCCCACATTATCAAAGGTAAATCGGTGAAAATCGATACGTTCGGCGTGCCTGCGACTCCTGAAATTGTAGACGACCTAAAAACCACCCAGTGGAATGGAAACAGTGTCTGGAATATTTTGACGGAAGCTGGTGTGCAGATGACGGAGAATGCCGGTTGCTCGGCTTGTCTTGGCGGACCTGTAGATACTTTTGGGCGAATGAATAAACCCATGAAGTGCATCAGTGCCACAAACCGCAATTTCCCTGGTCGCATGGGGCACAAGGAATCTCAGGTTTTTCTGGCTTCACCCGCTACAGTTGCAGCGAGTGCATTGACGGGTAAAGTCACCGATCCCAGAGAATTCTGGGGTTGATCGGGTCTCTACTCTCGTCTGAAACGCCTTTAATGATTGATGCGACAATCTGACACAACTGAAGGGAGAGCGCGTCGATCTCAAAAAGTCCGCGCACCCGATTCAAACGAAAAAATGGTTGCTCAACATGAGAACAGCGGTGCTGATGGCTCCAACACCAAGTTAAGGATCTTTATCCTGCCGAATCTTATGACGGCAGGTAACCTGTTCTGTGGGTTTCTTGCATTGACGAACATTGTTCAGGCTGATCCCGCGCGTGAGGATTTTAATAATATCATTCTCAAGGCCCTCTTGCTGATTCTGTTAGCTTGTTTGTTTGATCTATTGGATGGCCGGGTAGCTCGCATGGGAGGCTTGGAAAGTCCTTTTGGACGTGAGTTTGACTCTCTGGCGGACATTGTCTCCTTTGGAGTGGCTCCGGCGTTTCTGGTACATCGCATCGTATTGAAAGATGTTTTCATTCAGCATCAGGAGATCGGTTGGTTCATAGCCTCGGTATACTTAATATGCGGTGCATTGCGATTGGCTCGTTTCAATGTCATGGCTGCGGAGCCGGATTCTGGGTCCAATAACGAATTTCTGGGTTTTCCCATTCCTGCGGCAGCGGGTCTGGTGGCATCCTTAACACTGTTTTTAATGTGGTGGGAAGACAAGGGGTTTTCGACTGGTCAATGGAGGTACGTTTTGCCTGTCTTATTGGTCTTCTTATCAGCAATGATGATCAGTGAGGTGCGATATCCTTCTTTCAAAGGCGTCGGATTTCGAACACGTGGGCGGTTTTTAACAATCGTAGGGGCTATTCTGTTTATTGGGCTTATTTTCATACTGCAGAACAAGATCCTGCCTATCATTCTTCCACTCATCTTTACTGCATACTTAATTTATGGTTTTGTCAGGCTTCGGCTACCGCGTAAACGTCTGCGTGAGATAGAAGAGGAAGAAGATCTGGAGTTGTGATGCGTTCTGGCAGCCGGAAACCCGATTAACTTTGACAATAATCTCTTGGGTGATTAAGAGATTGGTATCGTCTTTGCTATACAAAGAATATCATGGAGGCCATTTTGAACTTAAGAAATTTATTTGGAAAGTCATTCTCAAGCGCCTGTCTAGCGTTGCTGACTGTTGGAGCCCTCAATATGAAAGCCCAGTCCGTGGGTGTTGGATTTCACTTGGTGGATCTGCCGCAAGGTAATTCAATGGTTTCCAATCCCTTTCAATCCGGGAGCAATTTGGTCTCTGATTTATTCACAGAAGTCCCTGACGGCTTCAGTGTCTCCAAACTAGTTGATGGCGTATGGATTGCGAATGCATGGTCGGCAGATTCAAGCACTTGGTCAAATCCTTTGATGAGCCTTACCCCCGGAGAGGGAGCTCGAATTGATTCTCCTGAGGCTTACCAGTGGTTTACTTTTGGCAAGCCGCTTGTTGGTTCACTGAACAATTTTATCCCACAAGGCGAATCTGCTCGGGGGAGCCGTTTGGCGGCGGGCGGTCTTATTTCCGCTGATCTTGGTTTTAATCCACCTTCCGGAACCACGGTAGGCGGTATCAACCCGGATGGCACTGTCGAGAACCCTGCTATTTTCGTCGATGGATTATGGTTGCCTGCAGAGCCGATTATCAGCGTAGGTCAGGCAGTGATCATCAATAGCCCTGAAGCTGTCGATTGGGAGCAGAATTTTGCAGTGGAAGGCATTGAAAACCCGCTCAGCTTCGCACAACAACCCGGAGACCTTGCATTAGTGGAGGGTGGCGCTCTGACTCTCTCAGCTGAGGCTGTTGGTGCCGAAAACATCACCTATCAATGGCAATTGAATGGTAATGATATTTCTGGCGCTACCGGATCGGTATTGACCATAGACGCGGTGAGTTTGGCAGATGCAGGTCAGTTTGCCGTTCTTGCTTCAACGACCGATGCTTCACTCCGCAGTTCATTTGCGAATGTTTCTGTCGACCCTGTTGTGGTGGAACCCACTGAAGGACCGTCCCTCTCTGTGGCGCTCGATGAAGTCGCACGCAGAGTTAATTTTGTGGTTACCGGCAACATAGGTGAAGTTTACACGATCGAAGCGACGGATGATTTTGAAAATTGGTCGAGACGAGCATCGGATTTGGTCAATGAGACGGGCACTGTTACCCATACTGAGCGAATAGCGCCAAGACGTCATCGGATATTTCGAGCCGTCATACAAAATTAACTATTGCTGACCACAACATCGTTTTTAAACAAATCTGGCGTCCACGTGCTGTGGGCGCCAGTTTATTTTTTGAGTTGGTTCTTGAAATAAGCTCACTTGTCTTTGTGAATTTATGATGTAACTTTTCCCGAGTTTACCCTGTCAGACCTGCTAAATTGAGGATGTACCAAATAATGGGATTATTATCTAGGAATAAACCAAATCGCTGGATCTTTCTGGCAGCCACCGTGTGTTGCTCCGTGTTAGTAGCCTGCAAGTCTTCCTATTACAAGAAGAAGACAGACAAAGACGTGTATTCAATTATTGAGCAGATTGAGACCGATCTTTTCGGCGAGAGTTCCGAGTTCAGTGTTGATACGCGTTATTCAGAGCGCTTACCTGAAGACATATCCTCTCAGGAGATTATCGATGATCGAAATTTCAAAGAGGAAAAATACATCGACATCAATACATCCATTGATCTTGCTATTCAAAGCAGCCGTGAATACCAGAATCAGAAAGAATCTCTTTATCTTACAGCCCTCAGCTTGAGTGAAACTGAGTTTGTTTTCAGTCCCAATTTTCTTGCACGATCCACTGCTTCCGGCGACCGAGGCAGCAATGGTGAGCGCAGCGGTGGTGTCAATTCCCGGTTGAGCGTCAATCAGGCCCTCCGAACGGGTGGAAATATCGGTGCATCATTTGCCAATGACCTCTTGAAATTTTATACTGGAAATCCAAGACGTTCTGCAGTCAGCACCATCTCCGTTAATTTGTTTCAACCACTTTTGCGTGACGCAGGAAGCCGTGTCGCAACCGAAAACCTTAAGCAGGCTGAACGCAACGTCGCCTATGCCATTCGCGATTTCAGTCACTTTCAAAACGAGTTTTCGGTCAATACAGTTCTTGATTATTTCCGGCTACTTCAGAACAAGGACATCATCCGCAACCGATATCTTGACTACCAGAGCAGGACGAATCAAACAGTTCGATTGAACCGCCGTCTGGACGCTGGTCTGGAGACAAGCGTCGGTATTGGTCAAGCGCAGCAAGCAGAACTGTCAACCCGGAACTCCTACATCAATGTCATCGCCAATTATCAAACTACATTAGACCGCTTTAAAATCAACCTTGGATTACCGCTTGGCATTGATCTCGACCTGGATGATAGCGCCCTTGAGTCTTTGTCTCAAGAAGGACTCCCATTGCTTGATATAGACCCTGAATATGCTTTTGAGTTAGCTTTGGAATATTCGTGGCCTTTGATGAATGATATTGATCGCTTTGAGGATTCCAAACGTAAGGTATACGTGGCTGCCAACCGTCTCAAAACCGGCATTGATTTCTTCGCTGACGCTTCCTTGTCCTCTGATCGGCCAACAGACTACACCAGCTTTGACCCAGATGATATACGTGCGGGTATGGGGGTTGAATTCGACCTGCCGATCAATCGATTTAGGGAACGCAACCAATATCGATCCACGATTATCAGTTTTGAAGCGGCTCTTCGTCGTCTCAGTCTGGCACTCGATAACAAACGTAATCAGATTCGTCTTGGGCTGCGTAACCTCAAGCAGTTTGAACAGAATTATCAAATTCAAAAACTTGCCGTGCAGTTGGCCGATGAGCGCGTCAAGGGTGCCGATCTGAATTATCAGGCAGGGCGTGCTACAATTCGCGACATTCAGGATGCACAGGACGATTTGGTGGCAGCACGAAATTCTCTGATCACCTTGGTCGTGGATTACTTGGAATCCCGTATGTCGCTTTTGCTCGATATTGGTATCTTGAGAACAAATCGAAATGCTTTTTGGATTGACGAATCTGCGGTCATTGTGGACTTAAAAACAGGACAACGGAAATCCGAAGAATCTTTCAATGAAGCTGCCGAAGAGGGTGATGATCTAGCATTGCCTACCCCCGAAGAACTTTTCAACAAGTAGAATTTTAGATTAATATCAAATCCTTATGAGTCAGAATGCAAAATCTGCAGATAAATCAAGCCCTGCAAAACCCAAACTAATTTTGGGTGTCATTACCGCTGCTTTGATTGTGCTTTGGTTTTTGTCAAGCATGGGTGGGGGCGGCGGCGCATCAGAGTCTTTTTATGTCGTAAAAAGAGGGGACTTCCTCGTATCTGTTAATGCGGGGGGGACCTTGGAAGCTGTCAATCAGGAAGTCATACGCAATGAAGTAGATGGCAACTCTCGTGTGATTTACATCATACCTGAAGGCACTGTGGTCAAGGAGGGAGAATTGCTCGTTGAACTTGATTCGGCAGAAGCAGAAGAACAATTGAACCAGCAAAAGTTGAGCTACGAGAAGGCAGTGCAGGAAGTTGAAGCTGCCAAGGCCAACCTGCAAATCGAGCAAAGTCAGGTTCAAAGTCAGATCGACGCAGCCATCTTGTCTACGAATTTTGCTTATATTGATTACAAAAAATTTGTTGAAGGTGACAAACTGCAGCAATTACGCAATGCAGAGATTTCGATTCAAACCACTGAAGAAAGTTTGAAAATTGCCCAAGATCGTCTTTTCTGGTCTCAGCGATTGTTCAAGGAAGGATTCGAAACAAAAACCAAGTTGGAACAGGATCAATTGTCTGTTACCAACTCACTCCTCAGCCTCGAGCAGTCAAGGACTGAATTGACGATGCTTCAAAATTATGATCTGCCCAAACTTGAAGAACAATACGTTTCGGCTTTGATCGAGGCATCCAACCAACTAAGTCGTGTGATCCTGCAATCAACCAACAGCCTCAACAAGGCTATTTCTGATTTGATCACTCAAAGCAATTCGCTGATCTTGAACAAGGAGAGGTTGGACAAGGAGACAGAGCAATTGGACAAGTCCAAAATTTATGCTCCAATTGCTGGCATGGTGGTTTATGCAAAATCAAGGAGCCGCTTCAGTTCAGAATCCATGATTGAAGAGGGGGCCACTGTCCGTAAACGTCAGGATCTAATCACATTGCCTGACACCTCTCAAATGAAAGTCGATATCAAGGTACATGAATCGCAGGTAAACAAGGTCAAAAAGGGTCAAACCGCATTTGTTGTTCTTGACTCCATGCCTGATGAGCGATTCAAGGGCATTGTCAGTAAAGTCGCACCTCTTCCAGATTCAGCGTCATTCTTCAGCGACCCTAACTTAAAGGAATACAGGACCGAAATACTGGTTACTGATCCATTGCCGGATCTTAAACCAGGGGTGTCGGCGCGGGCAGAAATTGTGATCACTAACATTGCCAATACCCTAAAGGTACCCATCCAATCTGTAACCACTGTGAATAGCCAGCAAGTGGTTTACAAGTCCTCCATTGGAGATCCAGAACGTAGTCCAGTCCAGGTGGGGCTGTTCAATACGAAATTCATTCAGATCCTCAATGGAGTTGGAGAAGATGATCGAATCCTGCTGGCACCTCCATTGAAGATGGAAGAGGTAGATCTGGCTGGTGAAATTTTTGATGATGGGGAAAAAATGAGTGACTCTGATCTTAAGCCTGATACCAAGGCGTTGGAAAAACTCAAACCCAAAGCAGGTGAGCGCGGTGGTCGTCCTCAAATGCAGGGAGGTCCTGCCGGCCAGAGAGGCGAAAGCAAGCCAGGCGGTCGGGGCGGTGGTGGCTTTAATCGTGAAGCCATGATGAAACGGTTCGATACCAATGGCGATGGGAAAGTAAGTGATGAAGAGCGCGCGGCAGCCATCAAACAGTATCAGAAATCGCAGGGCGGCGGTGGTGCACCCGGTGGAAAATAATGTTTCGATTAGAGTATTTTTTTAACGAAAGGAAACCGTTTGGATTCAGGACCGATCATCAAAATCGAGGGTATTGAACGCAAATATGTGATGGGGGATGACATTGAGGTCATGGCTTTGCGGGGTGTGAATGTTGATATTCATCAAGGTGAATACGTGGCGATCATGGGGCCTTCGGGATCAGGAAAATCCACCATGCTCAATCTACTCGGATGCCTTGACCGGCCCACTGCTGGTGCTTATTGGCTCGGCGGTGAGGACGTAGCGCAGATGGGGGATGACGCCCTGTCCGACGTGCGCGGCCGCCGTATTGGCTTTATTTTCCAATCATACAATCTGATTGCGCAGTTGACCGTTCTCGAGAACATTCAGGTGCCCTTATTCTATCAGGGCCAGAGTATGCAGGAATCCTATGAGCGCTGTGCTGAATTGGGTAGGCTGGTTGGATTAGGTGATCGACTCACTCACCGGCCTAATCAACTTTCGGGTGGACAGCAGCAGCGGGTGGCCATTGCCAGATCGCTCGTCAATGACCCATTGATGATTCTCGCTGACGAACCAACGGGTAATCTGGATTCGAAAACGGGTCTGGAAGTTCTCGATCTAATTGATGATCTCAATGACAGCGGGAAAACAATCGTTCTCGTCACGCATGATAATTATGTTGCGGAGAGAGCGCATCGAGTGATCCAAATGAAAGATGGACTTGTCGACCGGGTGGAAGTCAAAAGAGCCTCTGGCGAAGCCCGCAAGAAGGTGAACAAAAGACGCTGACGAACATGGTAGGATACCAACATTTCATGAGCACGGTGCAGTTGGGAATCAAAACCCTCTTGCTCCACAAACTTCGGTCCGGTCTCACCATGATGGGTATTATTTTTGGTGTGTGCTCAGTGATTGCCATGTTGGCAATTGGAGAAGGCGCATCCTTTGAGGCGCAGGAACGCATCAAAGCTCTAGGAAGTAACAATATCATTGTCAGAAGTGTCAAACCTCCCGAGCAGGCCCGCGAATCCAACAATTCAAACGGTAGAAGCAGAGGTATTCAATATGGTCTCAGCTATGATGACACAGCACGTATCTACTCTACTATACCAGGAGTGCAGCGAGTACTACCGATGCGCATCATACGCGAAAATGTTCGTTTCTATGAGATGGAATTACCCTGTCAGGTTATAGGTACCCTTTCTTTTTACCCCGATATTGTCAGTATCGATTTGGTCAGTGGGCGTTTCATCAGCCCAATGGATGAAGTGTATAAACAAAATATCTGTGTCTTGACCACCTCGCTTGCGCAACGTTTGTTTCCCTACCACGATCCGTTGAAGCAAATCATCAAGATTGCCGGCAATTACTATAAAGTGGTGGGTTTGGTGCGTGAAATAAATACTCCGGGTGATCGACCTCAATCAGGTGAAACAGAAGGGGAGACCATGGAGAACAACGTCTATATCCCCTTGGCCACAGCCAAGACGCGATTTGGGGAAACAATCATTAAACGCACGGGTAACACTGTTAACTCGGAAACAGTTCAGGTGCACGAAATCAGAGTTCAAATGCAAGACCAACCGTATGTTGAGTCGGCAGACCCTCAAATTCGAACCTTGCTTGCACGATTTCACAAGGAGGAAGACTATGAAATCACAGTCCCATTACAGCTGCTGCGACAAGCGGAGGCAACCAAGCGTATGTTCAACATCGTGCTTGGATCGATCGCAGCCATTTCTCTATTGGTTGGTGGGATTGGCATCATGAACATCATGCTTGCGAACGTGACCGAACGCACCCGTGAAATAGGTGTAAGGAGAGCTCTTGGTGCGAAGAAAAACGATATCACAATTCAATTCCTTGTAGAAACAATTGTCCTGTCTGTAGGTGGTGGTTTAGTGGGAGTAATCGTTGGAGTCATCACTCCCTACATTGTCACCGCTGTGACAGACATGAACACTATTGTGACGCTTTGGTCCGTTATACTTGCGTTTGGTATTTCCGGAGCTGTAGGTGTTGTTTTTGGTCTTTATCCGGCCAACGCAGCTGCGAGTCTCGATCCTATCGAGGCTTTGAGGCATGAATAACCCATACCCAGCGGCATCAAGGTCTCAATCTGGTTTTACAATGATTGAACTGTTTGTCGTCATTGCCATCATCGCCATATTGGCCAGTATGCTGCTTCCGGCACTCAGTGTGGCAAAAAACAAGGCACATCGTGTAAGCTGTATCAATAATCTGCGTCAGCTGGGGATCGGTAATTTCCTCTATGTAGATGATCATGAGAATGCTTTATATCCTGCACTCTTCAATCCTGAAAAACTGCCCCAAAGCAAGCCCTGGTGGTCTTATCGATTGTTTGGTGGATCGGATGGGCAGCCTGCGGGTATGACAAAACCAACCGGAACCCTGTTGGGTTGAATGTGTTGTGGGGAGACGCCCACGTTTCATTCTCAAACACACGCCAAGCCTTTGATCCATCACTATGGGATGATCACGAAGATAGCAGAAACCGTAACCTTAATCCGGGCAACACTTCAGGAAGATTCCGACCTATTTTCGGGTGCTTGCGTCCCTGACCCACAGGGGCTGATCCCGACTGATCACACATTTGCGTTCTGGCTGGTTGGTGTCAGTCGGATGCGTTAAGACGCAGCATCGATATAATGCTTGTTTGAGGTGCCGCACAGAGATAACTTCAAATGACCAATGACCTGGGTCTTTGGTTTGATCTTTTACATCCTTAGTATGTGCTCATTTTAAAGCCCTACTTATGCTCGTGTTGAAATACTATCCTTGAACCGTAATAAAAAACATGGGACACCACGCCTTAGGAGTCGATCCACGTCAGGCCTTGACTGGAAGTCGAATGTCGGCGGGCCAGTCCCACTTTAATGTAACACGTTCCAAGGAACTGTGGCCCACGGCACTAGCGGGGCTTTTTTCTAGGCCTGATCATTTATTCAACGATGCATCCTGACCTGCCTCCGCACATGCAGCTCACTGCTTAATCGAGGAGCAGGTATTGAAGAGATCTCGCATCTGTTCGAATTGGAATCTACAATGGTCTCATGAGCCAGGGTGATCTATTTCAGTCTACTCCCAAATCCAGTCCCAACGATGTCAAATCGGTTGCTGGCAATGATTCCAGTTCGCTGGAGTCAGCTCCATTGGCTTCCCGCATGCGTCCGCGTACCTTGGAAGAGTATGCCGGTCAAGAGCACATACTCGCTCCCGGGAAATTGTTGCGGCGGGCGATTGAAGCCGATCGAATCCAGTCACTCATACTTTATGGGCCTCCTGGGACAGGTAAAACAACCCTTGCTCAAATTATCGCTCAAAGAACGCAGGCTCATTTTGAAAGGCTCAGTGGTGTGGAGTCCAATGTGGCTGAGATGAGGCGCGTGCTCAGTTCCGCTGCCAATCGATTGGCTAACACGGGAACGTCCACACTCCTCTTTGTTGACGAAATTCATCGATTCAATAAATCTCAGCAGGACGTGCTTCTGCCTGATGTTGAAAATGGTGTCATCAAACTGATTGGAGCTACTACTCACAATCCGTTTTTCTTCGTTAATTCTCCTCTTGTTTCCAGATCTCAGATATTTGAGTTGCAACCTCTTGGTGAACACTCCTTGAGAACTTTACTTGAGACAGCGATCAAGGATGAAGAGCGGGGTCTGGGCAGCATGAACTTGCATGTGGAAGACGCCGCCGTTCAACACCTGGCCAAACTGGCTGATGGGGATGCGCGTAAGGCTTTGAATTCTCTGGAGATCGCCGCCTTGACCACACCGAAGGGAGAGGATGGTTTGGTCCATATCGATCTGGATGCCGCCGAGGAATGCATCCAGAAAAAGGCTGTGGTTTACGATGGTGACGGTGATGCCCACTACGACACCATCTCCGCCTTCATTAAATCGATGCGTGGTGGAGATCCTGATGCTTCTCTCTATTGGTTGGCAAAAATGATTCATGCGGGTGAAGATCCCCGGTTCATCACTCGTCGCGTGGTGATCTGCGCTGCGGAAGACGTCGGACTTGCGGACCCAATGGCATTGGTGCTTGCACATGCGGCACACGAAATTGCTTCATTTATTGGGTGGCCCGAAGCACGTATCCCTATTGCCGAGGCAGTGATCTATATCGCATCTGCTCACAAGAGTAACAGTGCAATGGTTGCGATTGACAAGGCTCTGGATGATGTGCGTTCAGGAAAAACCATTCCCGTTCCAATACACCTCAAGGATGGTCATTACCAAGGTTCCAAGCGGCTTGGCCATGGCAAGGACTATCAATACGCGCATGCCCATCCCGACCATTTTGTCGCACAGGAATACCTGGGTGTGGAGAAACAATTTTATGAACCGACAGAGCAGGGGAGCGAGCGCAAGATCCGGGATCGGGTTTTGAGATGGCGTGAACAATTTCAGGCCATGAGGCAACAACAGAAAAGCAAAAAAAGATGAGGTCACAGCGAACAGAGGCATCCATTCAATCCATGCTGGAATGTGTGTTCAATAAGTTGAAAGATTGGTCTGTGATCTGGGGCTACACTCTCTTGCCACGGACCTTGAACATTGAATTCATACCGGCGGAAGATCCTGATCTAGGCAAGTGCCATTTTGCATCCAACACTGTTTTTCTCAATGCTTCTCTTCTGCAGTCTGGTAAAGAATCGTTGTTACTGGAAACGCTTTGCCATGAGGCGGCGCACTGGATGGCGTTCAGGCGCCATGGGTTGGGCATTGAGTCACATGGGCCTGAATGGGAGGCTTACATGCGAAAGGCAGGTTTTGAACCACGGGCACATTACCATGATCAATAAACCTTATTTTGAACGGAACTGATCTTCTTTTCGTCGGAACAGTATGTTGAAAGTGGTCATCGAGCCATAGCAACGTGAAATGTACTGTTGCATGTCAAACTTGTCGGTCTCACTGAGTTGCTTCGAATTGTTGACGCGCTGCTCCAATACGCGAAGGTTATTGCGCATCATCACAATCTTGTGGAAAAAGGTTTCAAGATCGATTTCCTTGGGTTGGAGCTGTGGATCTTTCGGATGCAACACCATCCGACCGTCCTGCCATTTTTGCGCCAGATCCTCAACTACTGTCTCAGGCCTTTCCAATTCCAGACAGTCTATGGTTGATTGCACGACTTCCTTCATCAATTCGTCCAGCGGCATCTTCAGTCCATTCAGATGCGCCTCAGACTGTAGCGGTTCGATACCGCTGTTTTCAGGACTCAACTCTCGTCTGCCTGTTTCAAATTCAATCTCAGCCATCCCGCGCCCCAAACCAATCACTTCGCCCACTCCCAGGTCAGGGTGGGTGATGTGCATCCCAATATGCATATCTTGTGTTTTCATATACGCTCTTTCTTCCCAACAGCTTGTTTTTATCACGTGCAATCGAATGCTCTCGAATCCATCATTAGATAACGACACCGGATCAGTCCGATAAATTCATCTCTGGTTTAGGATCTATGCCTGATGCGTGATCCATCGGCAATAAGATACCACTGGATCTGGCGTAATTACCTGACAATTCGAATATAGAAGAGACTCCTGTTTTGCGCTTTCATGCTCGAATATGAGGCTGGAAATACCCAGAAAGTAAAGGTAATCAGATTGCGAAATGCCATGGTTCTGCTGCGTTTTTTTCTTTTTAGCAGATGGGTAGTGAGGAAGAAATGCTGTGTCTGATTGGTTGAGCCCACCTAATTTTGTCAAAATAGTCTGCTTCTGGAAATGACTAGCAACAGTTTTCGCATTCCATTTCGATACCCAAACCAAGATTTTTCCTTGGTCAGAGATTGATTCTTTCAACAGAATGAACCTGAATGGTGTCAGGTTTTCCAATACGGCCAAAGAACGGATGAATTGATGATAGAGGTTGAACAATTGACCAAGCGCTACGCGGGGCACACCGCATTACGCGCGCTTTCCTTTTCTGTGAAGAAGGGTCAGATAGTGGGTTTTCTGGGACCGAACGGTGCAGGAAAGAGCACGACCATGCGCATCATGTCTACTTTCATGCCTCCCACTTCAGGCAGGATTCAGATTGCCGGTTACGATGTGGCCAGAAAACCCATGGAAGTTCGAAAACGCATCGGCTACATGCCGGAGAATAATCCTCTGCATCTTGACATGAGGGTCGAGGAATATCTGCGTTTTCGAGCTGGATTGAAGGGTGTCTCCGCTGATCGTCTGCGCACAAGGTTGGGAGAAGTGTTGGATTTATGTGATTTATCCAACGTAAAACGCAAAATCATCGGTCAGATGTCCAAAGGTTATCGTCAGCGTGTGGGAGTGGCTGACGCGATTCTTCACCAACCGGAGGTGATCATTCTGGACGAACCCACGATTGGACTGGATCCACATCAGGTCCGCTTGTTTCGAAAGTTGATCTGTTCACTTGCCACCGAGCATACCGTCCTGCTTTCTACCCATATCCTGTCAGAGGTTGAACTCACATGTGATCGCATTTTGATTCTGCATGATGGGAAGCTTTTGGCGGACGATAGCAAGGAGACAATCCATCGACGTTTGGGCTCATTGACTCATGTGGTTGCTGAGATCGCTGCTCCCTGGGAGGGACTGTCTCAGTCTCTGGAAGCGATGCCATCCATTGCTGATTTTAAAATGGAAGATTTAAAGCATGGGTTTTTGAAATGTCATTTGACAGCGAGGGATGAGATCGATATACGCCCTCTTCTATTTGAGGAAATTAAGCATCGAGGATGGACGCTTCGAGAATTAACCCGTCAGCAACCCGCGCTCGAGGACCTGTTCGTTCACTTGACCCATGTGCGCCCCAATCAGAAGGATGTCTGAATGAACGTGCGTGTTTTTCAAACCCTCTTGAAACGTGAATTGGGTTTCTATCTGACAACCCTGACCGGTTACGTCATCCTCAGCATGGTGATGTTTCTGATTGGTCTGAGCCTGTTAACGGTCATACTTGCCTACAACGGTCGTGCGATGGATGCACCCCTGACGGAAGCATTTTATGCGACGCCTTTTTTTTGGTTTATTGTCCTCCTCGCTTGCCCAGCAATCACCATGCGCAGCTTTGCGCATGAGAAATCCACCGGCACCTATGAAGCATTGATGACCACACCTGTCAGTAACCTGCAAATTGTGTTTTCAAAGTTTTTGGCTTCATGGATCTTTTACGGTTTGATGTGGTTGCCGCTTTGGGGGTTCATGGTTTGGCTTGGACAATTTTTTAATGATCCGGAATACCTGGATGCCGGTATTGTGGGTGGTACGGCTTTGGGTGTCATGCTGCTCGGGGGCTTGTTTCTGGCTATTGGATGCCTTGCCTCCGCAGCCACCAAAAGCCAGCTGATTGCCGCCATGCTGGCACTCACGCTTGAAATGGTACTGTTCATGTTGAGCTTCGTCATCGAGCTACTACCCGATCAGTCGGGTTGGCAGGCGACTCTATTCGGGCACATCTGCCTGTTTGATCACATGGGAGATTTCGTGCGCGGGATCATCAACGGAAGCCATTTGATCTTTTATTTCACAGGAACAGGTTTGTTTCTATTTCTGACCTGGCGATGGGTTGAGAGCAGAAAATGATATGTAAATATGGATCCCAGGAAAACCATACCTAATTTATCTCATCGTCGCTTGATGGCGGGAGGTATGTTTTGGCTGGATCTCATTCTTGCCGGTTTGGCGGTGGTGGTGATCGCTGCTTGCTTGAACTACCTCGCCGTCCGTTATCCCGTTCGCATGATCTGGCACAAGGACCCATCGATCATGCTTTCACCTCTTACTGAAAACTGGGTGCGATCTTTGACTAATGAAGTGCGGGTTGTAGTTTTTCATGATCCTGATGATCAGGATACCCCTCATGGGCGTGTGATGGGTTTATTGAAGGAATATCGTCATGCCAATGCACGCATTCAATTGGAGGTAGTGGATTATTTGCGTGAACGCAATAAAGCTCAGGAGATACGGCAGCAGTATGAGATGGATGCAGAGCAGTCAGGGGAAACTGTTCTGTTCGCCGTTGGAAAGCGGCATCGTGTCGTTTCGGTCAGCGAACTGACGCAGTATGATGACCTGCCGATAGAGGCCTCGGGTCAGCTCAGGATGAAGGCCGTGGGTTTTAAGGGAGAAATGTTGTTTACATCGGCACTCATGAACCTCGTTGAGGGAAATTCACCGGTAGTTTATTTCATTCAAGGCCATGGTGAACACGATCCAAAAAGTCGGAAACTGGACGGTTATGCGGCATTTAAACAGGTGCTTGAGGACAAGAATATCCAATTTGAAACACTAAACCTTCGTGAAACCAAAATCTTTCCATCGGACGCCTCGGCGGTTGTCGTCGCAGGTTCTTTGAATCAATGGACGCCCGAAGAAATTCAGCAGTTGGATCATTACATGAAACGAGGTGGACGCCTTCTTGTGTCCTTTCATTTTCAGACTTTTGGAAAACGGACAGGTTTGGAAAACTGGTTGAGTAGCTGGGGAGTGCGTGTTGGAAACAACGTGGTTGATGATGATCAAACCTATTCTGGCAGTGAACTGCTTATCGGTAATATGGTGCCACACCCGGTAACGAATCCCTTGCTGGGATCACGTACGCCCCTGGTGCTTTCTCTACCAAGATCCATTGAGCCAGCCAATACGAAGCCGATGGAAAATCTGGAAGTGGAAGTAGGCAAACTTGTTTTAACCACAACGAACGGTGTCGCGAAATCCGAATTTTTCAAAGGGGCTTTTGTGCACAATCCCATCACTGATTTCAGAGGTTCCATTTCTCTCATGGCAGAAATGGTCGCGACTCCCTCAATCGAAAGCGGATTGAATCAGCCCGCCTCGCGCATGCTGGTTTTAGGCGACTCGCAATTCCTGAGCAACGTTCACATTCAAAAACAAGGGAATCGCGACTTTGCAGGCTTGGCGCTTAGCTGGCTGCTCGAGCGTGATGCGATGCTGGGAGGCATAGGACCGAGACCTTTAACAGAATTCCGACTGGATGTACCTTCCGCCTCGTTGCGACTGCTTCAGTGGTTCATGCTGGCGATTCTACCACTGGGAGTGTTCGGAATCGGGTTTCTCATCTGGCTTAAACGACGTTATTAAAGTGGCGCGACTGCACATTCATTAACCAATTCTTGAAGAATTCATCACACATATGATGCGAAAGCAAACCACATTATTATGGATTGTGGCATTTGTCCTGTCGGGATTCATTCTGATCTTTGAGAGGCCCTGGAAGAAAGAGGTCTCGGATTGGGTCGAACAACGGAGCCTGCTTCCCCCCTCGCAATCAAGCAGTTGGGAACGCCTGGCCATTCACAATGATCAAGCTCATCTGGAATTCGTTCGCAACGATGTGACCTGGAGTCTCACGCAGCCCATCAAGGACATCGGTCATCCCACCTTGATTTCAGGTTTATTGGAAACCCTCTCAAACCTGAAACCCAAAACCGTGCTTTCCCTTGCGGATATTCAGAAAGCAGGTGGCTGGAAAACGTTTGGATTGGAACCCGCTGCCACCACTATGATCCTTTCCAAGGGAGAAAACACCGTGCGTGTCCAGCTGGGAGATCGTGAGTCAGTGGGCAATCATGTATACCTTCGTCTCAACGAGGAACCCGATGCCTGGGTGGTGGATGCGTCCTGGCTGGATAGTTTGCCGGATCAGTTGCAAGCCTGGCGAGACCCAAGGATTGTGTCGGCAGACATTGAAGACATGGATCATATTGAGATCAGTCATGTCGATGCACGCATTGTGATGGATAAAAATCCAAATGGCAAAGCCTGGCATTTTTCCTTACCCGACGCACTGGTAGATTCGCGTGCCAATATCACGAGGATTGAAACCTTACTGACTAAATCGCTTCCCACACTTCACGTGCATGAATTTTTATCCAAGGAAGAGGCTGGAGAATTAAAATGGTTGGGCTTGGAAGATCCCGTGTTGGAGCTTTACCTCAGCATGGCGGACAGGAAACCACTTCATCTTTCCTGGGGATTCAATGTTCCTGACAAGCCCGGTTTGCGTTATGCGAAATTGGAAGGTCGACCTGCAATCATGCTTGCTCCGGATGTGGTTTTCAGGGAACAATTGAACGTTCCTGCCAGTGCATTCAGAGATCCTTACTTGATTGATCCAGCTTTCTCTTTCAATCGGTTGGAATTTGTGACCAAGGAGCCATTTGCGCTTTCTTATGACGCTTCCCAAACGAAATGGAAACTAGAAAAACCTGCTTCGCTTCCAACCGATGCCTTGCTTGTTAGGAAACTCTTCCAGACGCTGGCGAATATCCAGATCAAAGCCTACCACGATTCAGTGAATTCCGAATTGGAAGAGAATATGTTTGCTGCTCAAACCTACCAGATGCGCTTTTCCACCGTGACCGATCAAACTGAATCTTCCATGCTCACCGTGGAGCTCAGCCGATCCTTTGGCGCTTCCATGTATGCAAGGCGATCCGATGAAAAAACAATTTACGAACTACCTGCAAGCCTGCTTCTTGATCTTCCTGCGCATCCTGTCGACATTCGAAATCAGGAATTATGGAATGTTCCTGTTGAAGAAATCATACGCATGAGCATTCGCGAAAAGGATGCGGAGATCCGTTTGGACAAATCTGCCAATGGAATTTGGTTGTTGGATGGCGACATACTGACTGAAACCCAACAGGATTTTAACCAGAATTTCCTCGAAACTGTTTCTCATCTGAGAACAAGTAATTGGGTGGACGCCGGTGATGCCCAATATGCGCAGTTTGGCCTGGACATATCGGGAGATGGCCTTCAATTGACCGTTCATTTTGAGCGAGGTGCAAGCTCTGTGAGTAAACGTATTCTCTTTGGCAGGCAGAGCCCTCGATCTGCGATTTATGCGGGTGTTGACCTTGAAACTGGGCCCGTCATCTGCGAAATTTCCAATGCGTTGACCTACAGCATACGCCACATACTTTCATGGAAAAAAGCAGTCGATCGAAAATGAACGCAAATATTCCCCCTCAGAAGGGAATGATTCAGCGGTGGCTGCGATTTGGTATCAAGTGGGGGACACTGCTGATTGTGCTCTTTGCCATTCTTATTTTTGGATCGTTATGGTACTTGGGGCACCAAGGATTGCCTGATTTTGCCAAGCTTAGAATTCTCCAGAATCTGCAAGCAAAAGGACTTGAACTTGATTTTGCCAGCATGCGATGGACCCCTGCGGATGGAATACTAGTTGAGGAAGTGATTTTGGTCGCACCAAAAGATCTCAACGAACCTTCCTTTTCAGCGGAAGCCGTTCAAGTAAGATTAAGCCCCCTTCAATGGTTCTCTCAGGAAATCAATATTGAAGAAGCCATTATTCGCGGTGGCCGAGTCACCATGCCTATCGATTCCGAGCTTGCAGGGGTTGAGGAATTTGAAGCGGTTGGTATTGACACCAAGATAAAGTTACATTCCAAGCATTGGTGGGAACTTGAATTTTTAAACGCAGAAATGCTCGGACTGCAGATAGCATTTTCGGGAAGCGTCACCAACGCTTACGCTTTTTCGGAATGGAGTAAGGGGCAAGGTGCTGCTGATACCCCAATGAAATTCGAGCGCGTGGTTAAACAAATTGTGGAGACCAAAGAGCGCCTTCAGTTCAGCATACCTCCGGAGATTCAAGTGCATGTCGAGCTGGATGCAAAAAACCCTGAAAAATCGACGGCTCAATTTAGTATTGAATCAGATGTGATAACCACTGAATTTGGCGAAATCCAAGGAGCCATACTTACAGCTGAAATAACAACCCGTGACGACGAAAAGGATTTTTGGAATGTTGAATGGAATCTCTCATGGGACGCTGCCACGTTTATTCAAGGCATCCAAGCCAGCGCCAATCTAAATGGAGCGGTGCAGTTGGTGACACGGACCGGGGCATTACGTAACGCTTTATTCGCTGGAACAGCTGAGTTTCAAATGCCCGATCAACTTCGACTGGACCCCATCCTTATAACGGGTCGACTCGAAGCACCGACTCATGAGGATGCACACTGGCATGGTGAGACAACAATTGTCACCGACAAGGTAGAGTGGTTGGAGAAGTATTCCCTCCAACTGGAGCGTTCTGAATGGAAAGCAAATTTTCAGTGGTTACCCGGTTCTGATCTGGATTGGGATAGTGGTCTCGAAATCAACATTCAGGGATTAGACTCACCTTGGGCCTCCATTGATCAAGCTACCTTCATCACCCATTTAACTCCGAACAAAGAGGCTGGAGTACTCGAAGCATCCACTGAATCGTGGGCCTGGTGGGCTGCTTTGCTTCCCTACAGCATCGGTTTGAAAACTGAGATCAATGGAGTTGATGGTCCCTGGATCAAAGCATCTGAATTTGAGACGCAATTGCAATGGAAAGCTCCGTCTTTGCACGTTCAGCAACTGAAAAGTTCCCTTTATCGTGGCAGTGTCGACCTTCAAGGGCTACTAGATATTCCAAGTCGTGAGGCGACACTGGAAGTCATATCCGATTTCGATGCACGAGAAATTCGGCACTTGCTACCGCCCAACGGACAAAAATGGATTGATCAATATGTCTGGGTGAATCCACCTAGATTCAAAGCCACTTTAGGAGCCCGCCTGCCTGACTGGACCGATACCCAGCCTGATTGGCGCGGCGAAGTCAAGCCGACCTTGCACATCAATGGTCATTTTGACGTGGATGAAGGTGGCTTTCGTGGAGTACCTGTAGAGAAAGCTTCATCAGATATTTTCTTTGAAAACATGCTCTGGCGTTTGCCGAATCTGACCATCCACCGACCAGAGGGTATCACTCGTCTGGGGTATGAATGCAACGCGAGCACTCAGGATTACGTGTGGCAGGTAGATAGTGTGGCTCAGCCCAAAGCTTTGAAACCGCTGTTAAATGCAGCTGGCCGAAAAGTTCTCTCACAATTGGAATTTGAAGACCCTGTTGAAGTCAAAGGCAAGATCTGGGGAAGATGGCATCATCTCGATCGATCCGGGGCTGAGGCCAGGCTCAAGACCGGGCGCATGAGCTATCGCGATCAAGACGCCCTGACAGTCGAAGCTCAGGGCAGTTACACGAATAAATACTTCAAGATTTTCAATCCTTTTGTTCAAAGAGAAGAGGGAATAGTTCAGGCAGAAGCTCTGGGTATTGATGCGGCGGAACGATTCATCACCATTACCAACGCTCTGAGCCATGTGCAGCCCATGGCTATTGCTCGAGCAATAGGGCCAGTAACTGCCCGCACTCTGGCACCTTACGATTTCAGCATGCCACCTGAAATCAAGATGAATGGTTTAATTCCTTTTGACGACATTGAGTCTGCCGACGCCTTTTTTGAAGTGGACGGCGGCCCTTTTTCCTTCTGGAAATTTCACGTTCCCACCATCAGCGGCCACATTCAATGGGACCATGAAAAGCTTACAATTGGCAATGTGCAGACTCCTTTCTACGAAGGTAAATTGAAGGGAGAAATGCGTCTTCGTCTCAAAAAGAAGGGTACTACCACTTTCGAAATGGATGCTGATCTTGAAAATGTACACCTTGGACCTCTGATGAGGGATGTCGTCGCAGAGACACGAGAGTCGGAGGGAATCCTCAATGGTCAATTAAGAGTAACCGATGCAGAGACAGGTGACTGGGAAAGTTGGCAGGGCTTCGGAAAAGTTGATCTGCGAGAGGGTCGGTTGTGGGACACGCCGCTGTTTGGGGTTTTCTCCAGATTGATGAATGCATTTTCTCCCGGACTAGGCAACAGTCGCGCTACGCACGGTCAAGCGGATTTTACCATTACGGACAGCCTGATTGAAACAAGCGGCCTTGAAATCAAGGAGCGTACGGCTCGATTGAAATACAAGGGATCGGTTGATTTTGATGGCAACCTTGATGCAAGGGTGGAAGCCGAATTACTCAGGGATGCGCCCATGCTTGGCAAAGTATTCAGCCTGGCACTCTGGCCAGTTTCCAAATTATTTGAGTATCGAGTGACCGGCAGCTTGGGCGAACCTCAAATCAAGCCACTTTACATGGTTCCCAAATATCTGCTGCTTCCCTTTCAGTCGCTTAATTCCATGGACAACTCGTTATCATCCGAAGATAGCTTAATCCCGGTGCAGCGACTTTGGAAATCGAAAGAAAAATCTGAACTATTTAAGCAAGAGCAAGATAAAGGTTCAATTAAGGAGCTCGATACGAACTAGGGTTGAAAGATTCCTTGACCCTTTGCGTGGAGAGCTTAAACCAGAATCTACCCTGACGCCTGACGACACATGTCATGAACCGTTATCACAGGCTTCATCTTGGTTTCAGAATCAGGGACTATTTAATCATTGATCGAAAATTGTATGAATAAATCATCACTTACCCGACCTGTCGTTGGCTTCATTGTCGCGATAGCCTGTCTAGCTGGCGCTTCCATTGAGGCCGCATCCAAAAACCTGTTGGTTGTTACCGTAACTAAAGGGTTCCGTCATTCTTCCATACCCACCGCTGAATCGGTGCTGGGAACCCTGGCTGATCACTCCAAAGAATTTGATGTGGATTATGCGCGTAACGATGAGGAACTTTCGGAAAAAATGAATCCAGAAGCCCTCAAGCAGTATGACGGCGTCATTTTTGCCAATACGACGGGTGATTTGCCTATCCCCAATCGCGAGTATTTCTTGGAATGGCTTCAAAGCGGCAAAGCCTTTATTGGCATGCATTCTGCCTCAGATACATTTCATGGATTCCCCAAGTTTGTCGGCATGATTGGTGGCGAGTTCCAGACTCATGGCGCACAAGCGACAGTGATTGCTCGGGTTGAAGATGGTCATCATCCTGCCTGTCAACACTATGGGGAAAACTTTAAAGTGCATGACGAGATTTATATTCTCAAAAACTTCCATCGCGATCGCGTGCACGGTCTTTTGAGCCAGGATAGCCATCCAAATACCACCGCACCCGGAGATTATCCCATCGCATGGTGCAGCGAGTATGGCAAAGGCAAAGTTTTCTACACTTCTCTTGGGCATCGCGAAGATATCTGGACCAGTGATCACTACCAGAAACACATCCTTGGAGGAATCCACTGGGCGCTTGGTCTTGCCAAAGGTGATGGCAAACCCATTAACAACCGCTACGAAGTGAGTGCCGAAGAACGTGCAGCCGGCTTCAAACCTTTGTTCAATGGCATTAACCTTGATGGTTGGAAACTCCGTCAAAAAGACGGTGCCAATAGTTGGAATGTGCAGAATGGCATGATGGTCAACACAGTAGGTAAAGGTGAGCATGGTACTGATATTGTAACCAATGATAAATTCTGGAACTTCACCGTGCGCTACGAATACCTGATTCCCAAAGGCAGTAATAGTGGCTTTTATCTCAGAGGACGCCATGAAATCCAAATCTTCGATGACTACGGTAAAAAACCTGCAATGGGTGGAAATGGTGCCATATACAGCGTGAAGCCTGTTTCACTTCAAGCTTCCCGGCGCGCAGGTGAATGGCAGGAAGTAGAGGCCACCATCAAGGGTAATCGAATAAGTGTGACTCTTAATGGCGTCCAAGTACACGAAAATGTTGAAGTAAACAGGGCTACTGGCAGTGAGTTGGATGCCAATGTTGATCAGCCCGGCTCACTATTCGTTCAGGGAGACCATGGCGCCGTTGCTTTGCGCAACATTCGCATCAAAGTACTGGATTAAACACCAGCCTTGACCCAGAGTGATTAAGTGACAATTTTATGGTAATTACTCAATTGAATGAGCGCCCATAAGAGCAAGGATTTATGACAGATCAGACAGAAAAAATGGACTTAAATCGCCGCGACTTCCTCAAGGGAGGTTCCATGGCCGGCATGATGGCCATGATGGCCAGCGGCGCGACCGCCTTCAAACCTGCAGATGCAAATGCGCAGTCAAGCAAGCCTCCCATCGGCCCTCCCGTAAAATTCGGCGTGATAGGGTGCGGTTACCACGGTCGCGATATCGTTGGCACTTTGGCTGTTCTGCCCAATGCACCCGTTGTCGCCATCTGTGATCATTACGGCGCTTTCCTGCGACGCACTGGCCGTTCTGCTCCTGAGGCAACCAAGTATGAAAATTACAAGGACTTGCTTGCCGACGAAAATGTCGAAGCGGTGGTCGTGGCTACCCCAAGTCATCAGCACAAAGAGATCGTCATTGATGCGTTGAAGGCTGGTAAACATGTCTATTGCGAAGCACCCATCGCTTCCTCCATTGAGGATGCCCGAGCCATTGCCCTGGCTGCGAAAAATACGCCCAAACAGTATTTTCAAGCGGGACTTCAATACAGAAGCGATCCCCAACGCCATTTCCTAGTGGACTACGTTCGAACCGGAGCATGGGGGCATTCTATTTTTGCCCGTGCCCAGTGGCACAAAAAGACCAGTTGGAAGCGTGCTGCTCCCAGCAATGAACGTGAGCGTGAGATCAATTGGCGTTTAGATAAAAAAACGTCGTGTGGTATTGCAGGTGAAATCGGTATTCATTTGTTGGACGCCAATAACTGGTTCCTCTCAGGTCGACCTTCGGCTGTTTCAGGATTTGGATCCAACCTTCTCTGGAAGGATGGACGTGATGTTCCCGATACGGCTCAAGTCACTCTGGAATACCCCGATGGTGTTCAATCCTACGTTGACATCACACTCTGTAATAGCTTCGATTCCGAATATGAGATGTATCACGGTACGGATTCGGCATTAATGGTTCGCGGATCTCAAGCCTGGATGTTCAAGGAAGCTGATGCTCCCATGCTCGGTTGGGAGGTTTATGCCAAAAAGGATACTTTCCACAAGGAGGTTGGAATCTATTTGGTCGCGAATGCGACCAAATTGACTACCGTGACTGGTTCCGGTGAAGAAGCTGCAAAGGCGAGCCCCTTCACCGACACTCCTTTGTGGTATGCATTGGAAGCATTCGTGCATAATGCATATGTCCACCAGTCGGGTGTGGAAGATTTCATTGCAAGTTTCGGTGATACTGACGATGAAATTCTAGGTGAATATCTTGCTGAGCTTGAAGGGTCCAAGAAACCAGCAGCTGGATATCAGCTTGGATTCGAGGCTAACGTGATCGCTGTTAAAGCACATGAAGCGACCATGAACAATAAGCGTGTCGAACTGGACGACAGCTTGTTTGACCTCGGATAATTTTAAACCTAATTGAAGAAGTATATGATACACAAATTAAAAGGACTTATCTGGAATGGTTGTTTGGCAGCCATGCTGTTGGCCACATCTGTCTCCGCTGAAACCGTCAAATATCGAGGCATGTTCAAAGGCAGCTCGATGAAGATTGATGGAACTTCCACCGTGCACGACTGGACCGTGGAAAGCAAATTGATCTCCGGTAACATGGAGTTTGAGGGGGGGTTCCCTTCTGACCTTTCGCTGGAAGCGGTTCCAGCATTGTCAGTGACTCCCAAGGTGAATGTCAAAGTGGCAGCCCGATCCATGAAGAGTGGAAAGCCTACCATGGATCAAGTCATGTTGACCGCCATGAATGCGGATGACCACCCTTGGATTACTTACAAGCTCACTGAAATGACTCCCTCCAAGGGGGAGCGTAAAATCGGAGATGCTTTGAAATACGATACCAAAGGTGAATTGACAGTTTCCGGTGTGAAAAAGGAAATTTCAATGCCAGTGAATATTTCACCAACGGACAAGGGATTGAAAGTTGCGGGCAAAGTCATTATCAAGATGTCTGACCATGGCATCAAGGCACCTGCTCCCAAGATTGCGCTTGGTTTGATCACAACCGGCGACGAAGTTTCGTTGTCTTTTGAATGGTTTACCCAGAAAAGATAAACGAGCTTCTGAATGATAATCAACCGAAAGGCCTTCCCAAATGGGAAGGCCTTTTTTATCGCCGCAATTTGCGGTCGTAAAATTGTACTCCCTTGGGTGGTCGCACGGGTAGTACTAAGCCTCCTGATGCATCCAACTCCTGAAACAATTGGCTTCGCATGCTCAGAATCTGCTCTTGGTATGCAGGAATTTTGATCAAGTTGACTCGTTCATTTGGATCGGTCTCAAGGTCATAGAATCCATTGCGATCCCACACTCCGTGGTAATAAATGTATTTGTAGCGATCTCCTCTTATGGCCAGTGTGGTTGGTGTTGCCGGGAAGTTCCATTCCCAATGGTATTCATACAATATGTGATCCCGCCATGGAATGGTTTCACCTCTTAACCAGGGGAGGGCGGATTGACCATCCAATTGCATGCTTTTTTGAATATTGATATTTGCTGCTTCTAGGAGGGTAGGTGCAAGGTCCATGTTAAGCATCATGGCATCAATTTTTGAACCTGGTTTGATGAGCCCGGGTGCCATGGCAAGCATGGGAATGCGGATCGATTCTTCAAAAGCATCGCGTTTGTCATAGAACCCATGCTCGCCAAGAGCAAACCCGTTGTCACCCAGATAAACGACGATGGTGTTTTCCATGAGTTTACTGGAGTCGAGGTAATCCAATACGCGGCCGATGTTTTCATCCAATCCATGCACGGTTTCACAGTAGCGATGGTAAAGGTCATCGAAGGAAGGTACTGGGTCTTTGTCAAGTGGCCCGGTTTCCATGTGGTCGATTCCATGGATGCCATACCGTCGCTCCCGAATCCAGTTGGATTGAGTTTGGTAATTGCTTTCGGTATTGGCCATGGTCATTGGGTAATCAATGGCCTTGTCTTCATAACGTCCGTGGTGGCGTGGCGCAGGTTGAAAAGGGTAATGCACTGCTTTGAATGAAAGGTAGAGCAGGAAAGGATCTTCATCGCTGCGTGTCTTGAGCCATTCAAGCGCTTGATCAGCTAATATGTCTGTGGTGTATCCTTTGAACGACTTTCTGGAACCGTTAAGATTGAGTTCGGGATCGAAATAGGTTCCCTGTCCCTTGAAACTGACCCAATGATTGAAACCTTTGCGAGGTTCATCATGGTCGTGACCCATGTGCCATTTGCCCACGAAACCAGTTGTGTATCCGGCTTCCTGGAGGTACTCGGGAAAGAAGCGTGTCCCTTCTGCCACCGGACGTTGGTTATCAACCACACGGTGGTGATGCATGTACTGTCCGGTCAGGATGCTTGCTCGACTGGGGCTGCAAAGTGAAGTGGTGACAAATGCATTCCTGAAGTGGGCGCCCTGCGCGGCCATGCGATCGAGGTTCGGCGTTTCGAGAAAGGCCGGCCCTCCTTCCATGAATCCCATGAAGTCATGCCGGTGATCGTCGCTTAAGATAAGCACGATATTTCTGGGAGCTGCCCAGCTTGTCCATCCGCAAGGCATGACAAAGCACGTCCACAGAAACAACAGAAAAATTCGCATGCCACTATCCACTCAAGAAAAACGGATCATCGCAAGGCAAGAATGGTGAGAAGGATTCCGATAGTTGCAATTATCACTGCGGAAAGGAACTTTTCTTTTTTACCGCAGAGAACACAAATAATTCAGAGTTAAGATTTACTCATCTCTGAGTCTTCAGTGTGCTTTTTGAATTTCAGTAATCTTGTGTCACGGAAAAAATCACGTCGGATTCGCTTATTTCAACGCCACTTTTCCGGTGTGCATGTTGTAAATGGCACCCGCAATCTTCACACTGCCGCCTTTGAGGCTCTTGCGCAGGTCGGGAACGGGTGAAAGGCGTTGCACCGGTTGTTCGACGTTCTGATGAACCGTTTGCTGAATCTGTTTTTCCCGTGATTGTATAGTATCAATGACTATAATAGCAGTCCACTACTTCGGCTTGTTCTCCATTGGGATCAGGCAAGTAATTCACTGCAGCGCGTACGGCTCCGCAGCTGGTATGGCCCATGACCACGGTCAATTTGGTGCTCAAATGGTCAGTGTCGTATTCAATGCTTGCTGTGACGTCGACGTCCACCACATTGTCCGCTGCACGAGTTACAAACAGATCCCCCAGCCCCTGATCAAAAACAAGTTCGGGTAGCACACGTGAGTTGCTGCCTTCCAGAACGACGGCGAACGGATGTTGTCCTTTTTCCAGCCGTTGCCTTCTTTCAGGTTCTTCAATGCCTCATCCGCACTGACCACCCTTGCAGCGTCCAGTCCAGATTGTCGGGTTCTTCTGATTGAATTACAAATATGCAGGTCAACAAAACGCATCCGACCCAGGCGTTCAGCCTGGGGAGGATCACAAGGTATTTATCTTTATTTTGCTGACGCACCATAAATGATCCCAGGTGCGGATGAAAATATCGCCGTCGGACATGGCCTGAGTAGAGTTACACATGGCCTTGTCGAGCGGATTGATAGCAATTAGATTGAACGATGGGCTTGCTTCCAGAATGACCATTTCCGAGCTTTGATTCAGGCAGTATAAGTGTTCACCGCTGCGAATCATAGTGGACCAGCTGGAGCTTTTTCGTCCCTGTCCGCGGGCTCGTTCTTCCCAAATGGTTTTGCCAGTCTTCAAATCCTGGCAGCTTGCGATTCCGGATGAACTGAGGAAATAGATATGGCCCTCATAGATCACTCCTGATCCTATGTTGTTGCCTTCTCCCACGTTTTGCCAGAGTCGGTGAGAGCGGGTGACCTCACCCTTTCCGCCCAGTTGGACACCGATGGTGGAACCTTTGTATCCACCCATGCCAACCGCCATGCCATCTCCAACGATGGCGGAAGTGTAAACGAGAGGATTCATGCCCGAAGCCCACCAGATCTTTTCACCATTCGCAGGATCAAAAGCCACCATGTTGTTAGGAAAAGTCATGATCAATGCTTCACGATCTTGATAAGCCATGGGGAGGGGCGTACTGAAGGAGCCTGTATTACCATTTTCATTGCCTCGAAAGCCATCGGTCCTGCCTTTTTGGTTCACTTCGGGCTCTACATATTTCCAGACCGTTTTACCGGTTTCTTTGTCCAAGGCATAAATCGCGGCATGAGGGCCGGGACCGTGGTAGATAATACAGAGATTATCGTGGAAAACGGGAGAAACGGCGCTGCCCCAAATGTGAACCTGGGGGCCAAGATCTCGATTCCAGAGAATATTTCCGTTCAAATCATAGGCATAAACACCAGCTGATCCGTATGTTGAAACAATGCGTTTACCGTCGGTAGTAGGCGAAGCAGCGCAGTAAGGATTTTGTTGATGAGTAGTTTCCTTCTGGTCGTAAATAACTTCCTGTTGCCAGAGGCGCTTGCCGGTTTGTCTGTCAAAAGCCAGCGTCATGCGTCGATGTTCTTTTTCGATGGCCTGAGTAATGATTACCTTCCCGTCTACCACGATGGGTGAGCTGTTCCCACGATCAGGTAAATCGACTTTCCAGCGTATATTGTCCTCGGCGGACCATTGGACCGGAAACCCGGTTTCTTCAATTGCGTTGCTGGAATGCGGCCCGCGCCACTCTGGCCAGTCTGCGGCTGCCAAGCTAAAAACTGAATTCATGAGAGTAGTTGAAATCGCCCAGAATGAACCATGGGCAAGGAAACGCAGAGTTTCGAATGAAGACTTCATGTGAATTAACCTTAAACACTTGGACATTGACACCTCAAGGAAAAGGCAACTTTGTTTTGATTCATTTTTTCAGTTACATTTTTCTTTTTTCTAACAGCAATCGAGCGCGGATGCTTCACTGCTTTGAATTAAGCCTGAGATAAACTCCATGACACTCGGCCGACATTGTCAGATTCTTCAGATAATCAATCAGTGATGCCGGAAATTTTGTGACCATTCGTCTTATCCAAGGGTTGATTTTCGATGCTGATTGTCAATCTCCCGTCACCTTCTTTGTGAATAACCTATGAATAACCTTCCAAGAAGTCGTGTTTGCCTTTTTCCCCTGATTGTCTTTTCCTTGGTGAAGATGCCAGACAACGCCGCCACAGAGACCCAAAGTGACAAACCCGATCTGAAACGAACCAAGCGCCAAACTCGTCGCAAGGAAGAGGTGAGCCCCTTGGATCGTTTACCGCCTCATTCCATTGAGGCTGAACAGGGTGTATTGGGTTGTGTGATGCTCAATCCCAACGAAAACATGGGCACCTGCATTGAAAAATTCAAGTCAGGTGCTGAGGTTTTCTATGACTTGCGTCACCGGGAGCTTTATGACCTTATCGCTGAACTTTACGATAAAAAGCAGCCTATTGACATATTCACACTCTCTCAGAGTTTGAGAGATCGCAAACAACTCAACAACGTCGGGGGACTGGCCTATCTCAACGATTTGATGGACAAAGCGCCTTCCGGGCTCAATCTCCCTTACTATCTGGAAATCGTTCGAGAAAAATATGTGTTGCGCAAAATGCTGCATACCTGCTCTGACATCGTCGGCCGTGTTTATGAAGAGCAGGACAATGTTGATTCTCTTCTGGACACAGTAGAACGAGACGTCCTGTCCATCAGTGAAGAGCGCTCTGAAAATGAAGATAAGTCGATCAAAACCCTGGTGCGTGATGCCATTTCCACCTTGGAGTCTTATCACAAGAATCAGGGGATGCTCACCGGGCTATCCTCAGGATTTCACGATCTGGATAAGATGACTCACGGGATGCACCCGGGTGAAATGGTCGTGATTGCTGCTCGCCCCAGTATGGGAAAAACTTCTCTGGCGATGAATATTGCAGAACATGTTGCTCTGGAACAAAATGAACCGGTTGGCGTGTTCAGTCTGGAAATGACTGCCGAGTCCCTGATTCTCCGCATGCTCTGTTGCCGTGCCCGCATCAACCTTCGTGCGGTGAGAGACGGATTTTTTGCAGAACGAGACTTCCCAAGAATTACTCAAGCTGCGACCGAGCTTGCCAAGGCTCCGATCGTGATTGATGATACTCCCGGTTTATCCGTTCTCCAGCTTCGAGCCAGAGCCCGTCGCATGTCGCAGCAGCATGGGATTAAGCTATTTGTCATTGACTACCTACAGCTGCTCAACTCTACTGCGCGTCGTGCAGAGAACCGCCAACAGGAGATATCCGATATTTCCAGCGGTGTGAAAGCATTGGCAAAAGAACTCTCAGTGCCAGTCATCGTGCTCAGTCAGTTGAACCGTGAGCTTGAAAAAGACAAAAGTCGCAAGCCCCGAATGTCTGATTTGCGTGAATCCGGGGCGATCGAACAGGATGCGGATCTGATAGGTTTGCTTTACAAACCGAGTCAAGGTGACGATGATGATGGACCTGCCCAATCAGAGCAGGAGTCCATTGGTGTGAACATGTTAATCGCCAAACAGAGAAATGGTCCCACAGGGGACGTGAATCTAACTTTTTTCAAAGGATTTACACGATTTGAAAATGCGGCCAAAGTCAGCGAAGAAGACGTCCCGGCGGGCGTATAAATTAGTGCGTCGGTTGAAATACAAATGGCCTGTCTGGGCATTTCTGGCATGTTGGTTGCCACAGGTATCCGGTCAGAACGTTCTCTCGAACAAAAATATTGAAGCCGTCAAGGTTGCTCATGTGGGCCCCGCCTCTGTGAGTGATCAAATGGTACTCGTCAACATCCAGACGCGTTCCGGTGATGATTTCTCTGCAGCCCGCATCAATCAGGACGTCAAAAATCTTCTGGGCACGGGTTATTTTTATAACGTTGATGTGTCCTGGGAAGTCAAAGACTCCGGTATCGACTTGGTCTACTCTGTGCAGGGTAAACCCAGGCTAACCGAAATTCGTTTTGAAGGAAATGAGCGATTGAGTGATCGTCGCTTGAAGAAGAAGGTCAGCTCCAAAGTTGGAGAACCTATCGATGAAAAAAAACTTTTCACCGATGCGCGAGAAATCGAAACATTTTACCAGAAAAAAGGCTATCAAAACACAGTAGTCGTTTATCAGGCCAGTATCACCGAGGAACGGGGGCAAGGTAATGTTACCTTCAAAGTGACAGAAGCTCCGAAAGTGCGCATCCAGGAGGTCAATTTCGTTGGTGCATCTGCTTTCAAGCCAAAGAAACTTCGCAAGGTGATCAAAACCCGTCGTCGCTGGGCATTCTCATGGTTAACGGGTAGCGGTGTGCTCAAAGAAGAGCAGTTTGCTGAGGATAAGGAAAAGCTCCGCCAACATTACTGGGATAATGGATATGTTGATTTTGCCATCCGTGATATTCAGTTCGAATATCCCGAGGAAAACAAAATGGTGATCAACATCGAAATCTTCGAAGGCAACCAATACCGGGTTGGGGATCTCCGAATTCAGGGGAATGAAATCTACCCTGCACAGGAAGTTCTCTTCATTGAAACTCGCAAAGGGCCACTCAAACGCCTCGCGATGAACAAGGGAGATGTTTTTACTCCAGGCGGTCTTGATGACAATCGTGGGGCTCTTGAGGATCTCTACGAGGCCGACGGCTATCTGACACCTCGCAACCAAGGTCAAACCCGCATCCGAGAGACCAAATCCGCCAACACTGAGAAAGGCACGATTGATCTGGATTATCAGATCGACGAGGGCGATCGCGATTACATCGAGAAAGTTGAAATCCGTGGAAACACCAAAACCAAGGACAAGGTTCTCCGTCGGGAGCTTGCTGTTGCGCCGGGTGAACCTTTCAACATGGTGCGCGCCAAACTTAGTCAGGAACGACTTCGAGGTTTAACTTACTTTGAGACAGTGGAAATTGCAGTTGAACCGACTGATATTCCAGACCGAAAAAACCTGGTGGTTTCTGTTGAAGAAAAGAACACGGGTAATTTTGTAATCGGCGCTGGATTCAACTCCATTGAAAACTTGGTTGCATTCGTTGAACTTTCGCAGGGTAACTTCGATCTGTTCAAACCACCTCTCTTTCAGGGGGGTGGTCAAAAGCTTCGATTACGTGCTCAAGCAGGAACAAGATTGCAGGATTATCAACTGACTTTCATCGAACCCTGGCTGTTCGACAAAAAACTGGAGTTCCAGCAAGACCTCTACCATCGCGAACTCAGTTATGTGAGCAGTGTCTTTGATGAGCGACGTACGGGAACTCAGTTGGGGCTGCGCAAGACTTTGGGAAGTGACTTTATCATCGGGGGTGTTGATTACACCCTTGAAAGCATCGGGATTCAAAATGTGGAGCCAGGAGCTTCCTACTTTTTCCAGAATCAGGAAGGTGACTCCATGATCTCCAAGGTTGGTTCCTCCATTTCCTACGATACTCGCAGCGGGGGGTTCCTGCCCAACAGTGGTCAGTTAACACGATTGCGAGGACAATTATCAGGGGGTCCTCTCGGTGCTGAAGTGGACACATACAAGCTTGAATTAACCACGAAGCATTACTTCAAGGGGTTTGGTTCCGGCCACATTCTGGAAGTATTGGGAGAAGTGGGTGTTGCCGATGCCTACGCAAATACTGATGAAGTACCCCTGTTTGACCGTTACTGGTTGGGTGGCCTTCGTAACCTCCGAGGTTTTAAATTCCGTGATGTGGGTCCCAAAGATGGGCAGCAGGAGCCATTTGGTGGCAGCACTTACTGGTTTGCATCCGCTGAATACAGTCTACCAATCATCGAGCGACTGCGATTTGCCCTGTTTTATGATATCGGAATGGTCTTTCAAGATTCCTACAGCTTTGATTCACGTGTGACCAATCCAGATCCTGCAGCCAGTGGTGCCACTCTGTTTGATACTGGCGCCTACAACGATAACTTTGGTCTTGGGCTGCGCTTGAACCTTCCCATCGGTCCACTTCGTCTCGATTATGGTATTCCGATTACTTCGGATGATTTTAATGATGCAAGCGGCCGATTCAACTTTGGTGTGGGATGGGAACGTCCATTCTAGGGACAATTCAGAGGGACCTTCTCATTTCCAGCAAGAGATGCAGTTTTTTAACAAATCTTGAGAAAACATCATTGAGGAAATGTCTCAACTTGAGCAACATTTCTTCCTTAGTTTCTATTGATCATAACAACGACAGATAAAATAAGATGAAACAAACCATCCTATCGCTCGCTCTTTTACTTGGAATCATTTCAAGTCCGCTAACTCAGGCGCAGGGCAAGATTGCCACCATTGATTTGCAAAAAGTCTTTGACGGATACTGGAAAACAAAACAGATTTCGGACAATCTTCAGACGCAGGGTAAGGACTACCAGATACGTCGGGAAAAGCTCATCCAGCAATATCAGGCGATCAATGAAGAATACCGCAAAATGCGTGAGAGCGCCGACGAAGGTGCTCTTTCAAACGCCGAGCGCCAGAAGCGAGGCAAGGAAGCGGACACAAAACTTGTCGAAGTGCGCGGTTTGGAGAAAGACATTACCGATTACGACAACACCACACGCTCTCAGATTGCCGAAACACAAGCTCGCATGAAGAAGAACATCGTGCGGGACATACGCGAAAAAATCGCACAAATTGCAAAAGCAGACGGATTGTCTATGGTTATTGACAGCGCTGCGGTAGCAAGAACTGAAACACCGATTGTTCTCTACAACGATGGTTCCAATGATTTGACGGACAAAGTGCTTTCTCTTCTCAATGCGAAGGAAAATGTAGGTAATTAACCCTGAGTCATTCCTTATGAGTTTACCATTGCCTGTTGAAGATAGATTGGCCGTCTGTACTTGGTCACTCCAGCCTGAGACGCCCGAAGCGCTGCTTGCTCACTTAAAAACGATAGGTATTTCAAAAGTACAGATTGCCTTGGATCCCCTGCGGGAAAACCCTGCGATCTGGGGAAGGTATGGGGATCTGTGCCGCGAATCTGACATTTCGCAAGTTTCTGGTATGATGGTGACGGTCGGAGAGGATTACTCGACCATGGAGGCTATCAAGGAAACGGGAGGCGTGGTACCTGATTCTACCTGGCCTGAAAACCTTGCCAATTTCAAAGAGAATATCCTTGTTGCCAAAGATCTGGGTTTGAAACTCGTTACTTTTCATGCGGGATTTTTACCCCATGAGCCGAGTGATCCAGCGTTTGCCAAGTTGATGAATAGAATTCGTCAAATCGGTGAACTTTTCGGTGAAAATGAAATGGACCTTGGTTTTGAAACAGGTCAGGAGACCGCTGAAACACTCAAAGATTTCCTCGATCAACTCGCATTGCCTAATGTGGGTGTCAATTTTGATCCTGCCAACATGATTCTTTACGATAAGGGAGATCCTATTGAGGCACTCAAGGTTCTGGCGCCTTATCTCAAACAGTGTCACATCAAAGATGCGACGCGCACCCTCGAGGCCGGTCAATGGGGTGAAGAGGTTCAGTCCGGGACTGGTCAGGTGGATTGGAAGGATTTCTTCGCCACGCTCAATCAACTTGAATATACAGGTACCTTTGCTATTGAGCGTGAAGCAGGCGAACAGCGTGTTGAAGATATTCTTGCAGCAAAAAACTATGTCAGCGATCTGGTAGGTTGACGCATCGAGATCATGGATAAAGTCAAGGCAGGTATCATTGGATTGGGTTTCATGTCCGTGGCCCATATCAAAGCCTATCGTCAACTTGAAGACGTGGAGATAGTGGCCGTTTGTAACCCAAGTGGACGAAGGTTGGACGGGGATTTGAGTGGTGTTTTTGGAAATGTCGGAGATCAGGAGCCAGTCAAACTGGACATGGCAAAAATCAAGGGATACAAAGATGTCGATACATTCCTTGATCACCCCGGGCTTCAGCTGGTCGACATATGCTCTCCCACCGATACCCATACTGATCTTGCGATTCGATCCTTGAGCAAGGGCAAGCACGTACTTTGTGAGAAACCCATTACGCGCACACGTGACGAGGCCGAAAAACTAGTCAAAGCAGTGCAAGCACCCAAGACACATTTCATGCCTGCCATGTGTTTGCGCTTTTGGCCGGAATGGGCTTTTTTGAAAAAAGCCATCGATAAAAATACCTATGGAAAAGTTTTGGGAGTTCGTTTCCGACGAATCGCGGAACCACCGGCGTGGAGTCAGCAGAATTACTTGAATGGTGAAAAATCCGGAGGAGCCCTTCTTGACCTTCACATTCACGATACGGATTTTGTGCAGTTCTGTTTTGGTGTGCCCAAGGCCGTTTTTTCCACCGGATTCACCAAAGTCAGTGGTGCTGTTGATCATGTCGTGACGCAATACATGACTGATTCAGGCGCCTGTATCTCAGCAGAGGGAAGTTGGGCGATGACACCCGGATTTGGTTTTAATATGGCCTACAACGCCGTTTTTGAAAATGCCACAGTGGATTATGACATTGCCCGTGGTGATGATGCCTTGAAATTGTTTGAAGCCGGGCAAGAAGGCCGCACCATCAAGATGGAAGGTCTCGATGGCTACGCTGGTGAAATCCAGCATCTGGTGGACTGTATTAATCAGGAGAAACGGCCCAGTGTTGTCACCCCTGAAGATGGATTGAATGCGATTCGCATTTGCGAAGCCGAAGCTCGATCTGTTTACTCCGGACAGATCGAATCTGTTTAATTTTCAATTCCTTCCCCTTTTGATCCATGGTCGGCCAATCGATTACGACCGAACTCTCCGTCGGTTCAAGACTTCCTTTTAATTGGCGAACTCTTTCTTGCGCATATTTAAATCTCATCACATTACTCCTGCAGACCCTCGGGGCCGGTTGATAATTTCAAGTGCTTCTTGCAACTGAATAACAACAAGATCCATGCCATTCTTAAAATACAATAAGGGTCAGTCCTAACTATTGACACCTGGTCCGCTGAGTAGTAATTTATTCTCATGGCTCGAAAACTCCGTGTCGAATATGCTGGGGCTGTTTATCATTTGATGAGCCGCGGCAATGGCAAGCAAGACATCTTTCTGGATGCAAAGGATCGCAAAATGTTCATCAAGGCATTAGGGGAAACTTGCGAAAAAACAGGCTGGCGTGTTACCGCATTCTGCTTGATGGGCAATCATTTTCATCTCTGTCTTGAAACACCTCAGCCCAATCTGGTTGCGGGTATGAAATGGCTTCTTGGAACCTACTCCACCCGTTTTAACAAACGGCATAAGCGCGTAGGCCACCTTTTTGCAGGTCGATACAAATCTTTGATCGTCGACGGAAGCAATACGGGATATCTGCACAAGGTTTGCGACTACATTCACTTGAATCCTGTACGTTCCAATCTATTAACTCGGGAGCAGGCACTCAAAGATTACCCTTGGAGCAGTTATCCGCTCTATCTTCTTGAACCCACTCAGCGTCCCATCTGGCTGGAACCACGTCCATTGATGGCAGAAAAAGGTGTTCAAACGGATAATATGTCCGGTCGTCATCGCTTCGAACTGTTAATGGAAGACAGGAAACTACAAGAACTTGCTGGCTCGCTTCAAGACTACGAGGCCATTCGAAAAGGCTGGTTCTATGGGGAAGAAGCCAATCGAAGGGAGCTTCTGGTAAAATTAGATGCCGCAGCGGACGAAAATGAAGCTCAGTCAGGAGTCATTTTCAGGGAATCGCAGAGAATGAAAGCCATGGATTTGCTCAAGGAACTCTTGCGCAGAGAAAAGCTTTCTGTTTCTCATCTAAAACAAATGCGTAAAGGCGATCCAGTTAAAATCAAGCTGGCTGCTGAAATACGAAAACGAACAACCATGTCTCTCAAATGGACGGCTGAGCATTTGCATATGGGATCATGGACCTATGTATCCAACTTACTGTCGCTGGAGAGATTACAAAAAGAAGAAATAGTCGGGACCCATTCCAAATGAAGTGGCTTGTGCTATTGGTTTTTTTTTGCGGGTCACTTGCAGCAGAGGACCCTTTGTTGTATTGGCCGCAATGGCGCGGACCCTTGAACAATGGGGTTGGGCCCAAAGCCAATCCTCCGGTGAAATGGTCGGAGGATTCAAATATTCGGTGGAAATCCTCGCTTCCCGGAAAGGGGCATTCGACTCCTGTCGTATGGAAGGATACCGTTTTCGTGTCTTGCGCGATTCCTGTTGGACCTGAAAAGCCACCCATTCACAATCAAGCTGATGGCGCTCATGACAACCTCCCTGTATCAAAAGACCATTTATTCAGTATGCTGGCTTACAATCGTCAGAATGGTTCTCTCCGTTATCAACGTGATCTGCATCGCACCTTTCCGCATGAAGGCGGTCATGACACCGGAAGTTTAGCCTCAGCCTCGCCCGTCACGGATGGGGAGCATGTCATCGTGTCTTTCGGGTCGCATGGTCTTTACGGATTGAACATGCAGGGTGATCTCATATGGGAACGTGACTTCGGTCAAATGCAGACTCGTCACGCTCATGGGGAAGGCTCCTCGCCTGTTTTACATGATGATCGACTGATCGTGAACTGGGATCACGAGGGAGAGTCAGCTGTATATTGTTTGGATAAATCGAATGGTAGTGAGATATGGAAAGTATCGCGAAATGAGTCAACTTCGTGGTCCACGCCCTTGATCGTTGAGGAGTCTGGTAAGCCTCAGGTCATTGTGAGTGCGACGGGTAAAATCCGATCATATGATTTGCTGACCGGGAAAGTAATATGGGAATGCGGTGGTCTTTCTCGCAATGTGGTTGCAACTCCTGTTGCCGGCCATGGTCTGCTGGTGGCATCCAACAGTTACGACTGGCAAGCCATGCTGGCGATACGGCTTGAAGGTGCCACTGGTGATTTAACAGATACGAATCAAATTGTCTGGAGTATGAACCGCTTGACTCCTTATGTTCCCAGTCCGCTGCTCTATGGCAAGAAACTTTATTTTCTCAGGCATCTTCAGGGAATTCTATCCTGCGTGGATCTCATGACAGGCGAACCCCTGGGTGGTCCCTATCGGTTGCCATTGGTCAGGGTTCTATTCGCGTCTCCAGTCGGTGCGGCTGATCGAATTTATATCACGAGTCGTGAAGGTATCACTCTTGTCATGAGTAATGCGGAGGATTCGAAACTTCTTTCGGTAAACCGACTCAACGACGTTTTCAGTGCTTCGCCTGCACTGGTGGGAAATCAACTATTCTTACGGGGCGAAAAATTTTTGTATTGTCTTGAAAAAAATGTATCCCCCGCCACGTTCCAAAACGAAGGTGAACCAAGCTCTCAGTCACAAAACAAATAATCAAACGTGTCGGCGGTTAAATTCCACCGCCTCCTCGTAAGTAAGACCCGTCCCTCCAAAAATATCCAGAGCTGAGCCGATGGTGAGATCAACCTTTCCTTGGCTCTCATCGTGAACTGACTGTAAATCTTCCATCGAGCGGGCACCTCCTGCATAGGTGATCGGGATTGGGCTCCATTTACTGAGTTTCTTCACTAATTCTATATCTACGCCTGCACATAAACCTTCGACATCGACTCCATGAACCAGAAATTCATCACAGTAGCTTGCCAGATCTTCCAGAACAGAACGACTTAATATCAAATCTGTAAAGGTTTGCCAGCGGTTCGTGACGACGTAATAGGAGTCATCTCGCAATCGACAGCTCAAGTCGAGCACGAGTTGTTCGGCTCCGACCGTTTCCATCAGGGCATCCAAACGATCGCGTCTTAAAATGGGGCCATCGAAGATCCAGGAGGTGACAATGACATGAGAGGCACCAGCTTCTATGAATTCGAGTGCGTTGTCAGCGTGAATGCCTCCACCGATCTGAAGGCCATCAGGATAGGCTCGCAGGGCAGCACATGCAGCTTCCTTATTGCCCGGACCCAGTTGGATCACATGCCCACCTTTCAGTTCATCTTTGCGATAAAGTTTGGCGAACCAAGCGCTGGATCGTTCTGAAACAAAGTTGGTTTCCAGCTGGTCACCTTTGTCGGTCAGCGTGCCGCCTACGATTTGTTTTACCTGGCCATTGTGAAGATCGATACAGGGACGAAACATGGTTTATCCTTAATCTGAGATTTGACTTATTTGCTGCTCTTTTACCGAACTTAATTTTGCATGAGCTTCGCGATAACGATTTAAACGTTCCCCGTCCTGCTGTGTTATGTCTTTCATGCGGCGAATGTCCATGTTGTCCTCCAAATCGGCAAGCTTTACTTGAAGGGCGAGGGGATTGAGCGCGGCTCGCTCGATCAAGGAATCATATGGTTCACCTTGTCGGCGTGTGAGTGCATCGATAGCTTCTATGATCTCTACTGAAAATTTTTGAGCCCTCAATTGCTTGCAGGTCCATGCGCTGTCCTCAACCACATCATGCAGGATAGCGATTTGCTGGAGGACCGGGTTCCTGAAGCGGGCCATGACCCGAACGGGATGCAAAACATAGGGGCGGCCGTATTTATCAATCTGGTCCTGATGTGCTTTAAGTGCAATGCCAATGGCCTTTTCCAGCATATCCATGTCAACGTTCTCTCGCGTTTAATTTCATATCCGATCAGGTATCCTGTATTTGTTCATCGCTCCTTGTATTTCCTCCCATTGGTTTCCAAATTCGGATTGGAGCATCGATTCCTGATGTCCTCTCAATGGAAAAAACTTGGCTGATCCAGAGGCTGCCTTGGCGTCGTCCATCAGAAGCTGTGCGCTTGCCAAAAAGAGCTTTCCACGCCGGTTTTCATCAAGATTACCAATACATTGGATCTTCATACCCGGTTCGATCACCTTGTGATAGCGGATGTTCATATCGACAGAATAGGCAAATTTACCTCCCAGAATTCCACAGGCCCACGCCATCATTTCATCAATAACCGTTGCAATGACTCCACCGTGTACAGCGTGACTGAAACCTGCATGTTCCTGACGAGGTGTCCAGTCGGCATAAACCGCCTTTCCATCCGTTCTCATCTTGAGTGAAACACCGGCAGGATTTCCATGTCCACAGCCGAAGCAGGCCGTGGTTTGTGGCAATGTCTCCATGCGAAGAACCATGTCACGCATTCCAGATGAATTCAATCATCCAGCTGTTATGAGTTCACGTCAATCATACGTAAGAATATACGGATTTGTTCGGGGTCAATATGGTGGGATTTGACGGGATCAGCCTTTACTGAACAGCACGGAATCTTTTATCTGTGTTGCGGGATAGTAAAAGGTGGCTTGTTCTTGAAGATTTCATGGGATCCCAAGTTAGCATGAGCAGAAAGTATGAAAACCACGAGGGTTGCTCGACGGGATATCCCGCAATTATCTGTGTATGGCAGATCAGTCAACTTCACTTTGTGATCACAAAATACTCCAGCAGTCATTGAGAGTGCACCCATCTGGCGAGGGCACCTGCCATTTTGCGGATGGTATCCCCTTTACCGGTTTTGGCAGCAAGGCTAAGGATAAAGCGCGTGTTGGAATTCTCATCCGCAATATAGGCTACATCCAGCGTGTAATTGCTGATCATTCCTGCTTTGTGAAAATAGCGTGCCTTTGGAAATATTTTCTTTAAATCACTTTCCCATGCATAAGGCCCGGCTTCTTTATTCTCAAGGCCGTAAAGGCCGCCACCACCGTAACGGATGGCGTCCACTTGTGCATTGGTCAGTTGATAGCGCTCTGCTTCAGGAATGGATTCATGGAACATGATGCGGCGCATGCACTCAGCGAGTTCAGCGGTTGATGTGCAGTTCCCGGTCTTCGAACTCAAAATCGTGGCGCCTCGTTGTTCGGCAAAAGAGATACCAGACCAGGTGTGGGTGAGGGTCATGGATTCCTGTTGGGAGGTAATGATATGAATTCGCTGGGGTTCGGTATTTTCATACACTATCGGTCTGTGTGTGACATAATCCCGCATGAGTGCAGAATGAGGGAATCCTTTTTCGGGAATGAGGAATTGTGTGTTGATTCGATCGATACCGACAAATCGAAGAAGCAAGCTATAGTCTTCATTTGAGGATCGACGGAAAACCTCACTGATCATCTCACGCATCGTACGTGCCGTATCCAAATGCCAAAGATCATCAGTTTGTCTCTCGAATACCAATGTCGAATCCAAAGGTCTTTTTAGTTCGTTCAAGTATTCCAAAGCAGCCACGACAGTGTAAATTTTGATCGTGCTTGCTGGCCAGAAATCAACAGTTTCACGACTGTTGCGGTAATAATGCCAATCGAATTCAGTTTGGCCTTCAGTGTTATGAGCGATGACCAGAGAAGCCCATTTTGAAATGTCTGGATCAATGGAATCGATGATTGAGTCAAGGGAACCACCGCACATCCTGTCTTGAAAGACGAGGGCGAAAATGCACGCACACAGCGCGGGGATTTTCCTGCACAAGATTGCGATTTGGTTCATTTCTCTGGTAGCTTTGCTTCTTGATTGGAATCGGCTTCTTGCCCAGTGTTTTCTCCCGGTTGAAAATGTTTCTGAAACGCTCCGAGAGTTTCAGGATTCTTTTCAAAAAAGTCAGTGAGAGAGGTGAGCATTTCCAGTGTCTTTGAACTAAGGTGGTGCTCAATACCCTCAATATCCGACTGCTGAGTAGCTGCATCAATCCCTAGAAGTGAGAAGAAACGCGATAACATTTCATGCCTACGCTGAATTCTTTGTGCTATTTCGCGTCCGGCATCCGTTAGAACGAGGCCACGGTATTTTTCATAATTCAGATAGCCCAATTCATCCAGTTTTTGAACCATGCTTGTCACCGAAGCCTGGCGAACGGCGAGTGAGGAAGCAATGTCAACGACTCGAGCATACCCTTTTTCTTCAATGAGTTCGTGAATACGCTCCAAGTAATCCTCGGCAGTTTGGCTGGGTTTTGGTGGCATAGTTGGCGTCAGTCTTCTACAGTTTTGGCAACCTTTTTGCAAGTCATTGTGCGATGATAAAACTGATTCTATTTGATATTGATGGTACCATGATCCGGTCAGCCGGGGCTGGTAGCATGGCCTTTGGTCGAGCTTTTGGGACCTTGTTCAATCTGCCAGAGGGTGCAGCCCTGCTGGATTTTGCAGGTCGAACGGACACATCCCTGCTGAAGGAGTTTCTGGATCATCACTCCATCGAAGCTACCGAAAATCTGGAATCGTCCTTTTTTCATGTTTATACCCATTGGTTAGGAGAATTGTTGCCTCAGGTGGAAGGTGTTGTATTGCCCGGTGTGTGTGGGTTATTGAACGCATTTACGGCTCACGATGCAACGGTCCAGCTTGGTTTATTGACAGGAAATACGCGGCTCGCTGCAGAGGTGAAATTACGTCATTTCGATTTGTGGGGTCGATTCAAGCTGGGGGCATTTGGAGATGATCACACCTGTCGGAATGAACTCGCCTCCATAGCTGAAAGGCGAGCCAAGCAAGTCATAGGTGACTCCCTTCTATCGGAGGAGATTCTGATCATTGGTGACACACCGCGCGATGTCGAATGCGCTCAAAGCATTGGTGCTAAATCACTTGCAGTGGCCACTGGAAACTTTGATTCAGCGACACTTCAGAATTGTGGAGCTACAGGGACCGTCGAAATGCTCGCCGACATACACGCCGAAGAGATACTGCGTTTATGAGCGGGAAGCTTCAGTCCGTCACGGTAGAAACAGTTTAGGCAGCCACAGAACCAGTTCGGGAATGAAAATGATCACCAGCAGAGTGGCGATATTTGCAGAAAGGAAGGGAAGTGCTCCCAGAAAAATGGTTCCGATTCGCTGACCTGAAATAAGTGCACAAACATTCAAACAATTCCCTACGGGTGGAGTGCAGGCGCCTATAGCCAACGATGCCACAAAGACCACACCGAATAAAACAGGCGAGATTCCGGCCTTCGTAATGACCGGTAACAATATAGGCGTCAGTAAAAGAATGGCTGGACTGACGTCAATCACCGTACCGATTACCAGCACGATGACCATGATCAAGAGCATGAGCAAAGTAGGTGTCAGTTCCAGAGAAAGCATCAATTGAGTCATACTCTCGGGTGCTCTTTCCAAAGCAAGTATCCATACAAACACCTGAGAAAAAGCAATGATGATCATAATATATGCACTTGTTCTGGCAGCAGAGAGCAAGGATTCGTAAAAAGATTTCAACGTTAGAAACCGCATGAAAAAGATTCCAATGCCCAGTGCATACAAGCCACCTAATGCCGCAGACTCAGTAGCTGTTGCGATACCAAAAACCACTACTCCTACGACAAACACAGGCATGATCAAAATATGAACAGATTGACTGACCGCAGTGAAACAACGCTTCCATGATCCTTCCGCATTTTCTTTAGGATAATTGTTGCGCTTGGAAATCCAAACCGCAATGCAGAGCTGCAGAATGCCTACCATCAGACCCGGTATGATGCCGCCTAGAAAAAGCTTTCCCACCGATACCTGCGCTGACACGGCGTAAAGCACCATGGGAATACTTGGCGGAAGAATCATACCCATCGTCGAGGAAGCCACTGTGATTCCTGATGCGTAACTCAGTGGATAACCACGTTTTTTCATTTCCGGAATAAGCACTGATCCGATGGATGCCGTATCTGAAGTGGAGGATCCGGATATGCCGCCGAACAGCATGCTTGTGCTGACATTGACCATGCCAAGTCCACCCGAAAACCTGCCTACGAATACAAGGCACAAATCGACCAGTCGTTGGGTGATCCCACTGGAGTTCATCAACTGGCCCATGAAAATGAAGAGAGGAAGCGCTATCAGGGCGTAGGATTGCATGCCCGCAAATAAACGCTGAGGTAACACTGGCAACAGCTCGGGTTGCGCCACAACAAAGTAAAGCAAAGAGGCCATCCCTAGTGCATAAGCTATGGGAATACCCAAAAGCAGAAGGAGGGCCAAGGTGATCAGAAGGACGGTCATAACTTAGATCCATTTTCAGATGGATTGGCTTGTGATGCGTTTTTCATCTGTTGCTTAAAACGTAATGAAATAAAAACCAGTCCAAGGATGCCGCCAATTGGAATGCTGATTTGTGCCACCCACCGCGGCAATCCTGTGCTGGGCATCAGGAAATGTCCGGTTTTCCAAATCCAATAAAAACTCAGCACAACAATGGTTGCATGAAGCAAGCAGAGCAATGTGGTTTGCAATAGATTAATGTAGCAACGTAATTTGCCGGATACTTTCGCCACGGCAAATTCGATCGACAGATGCCCACCTTTTCCAAATCCCAGAGCCGCTCCCAGGGAGGTTGCGTAAACGAATAAGATCACGATCCATTCATTCGCTCCCGGAATAGAGCTGTTGAAGACATAACGCAACGTCACCAGTATGACAATCGTCAGCCAGATGACGAACACCAGTCCTGACAAAAGGATCTCGATGGATTTGATCAGTTTGTTTTTCAATCTTGGCTTGTCTCAGTGGAGGTTGATGTCATCTGGATTCTGTTGTTCTCGATGATACTTCTGCCTTTCGAGCCTCGCGTCTGGCTGATTCAACATCATCATAAGAAAAATCGCCCTTGGAAACAAAGTAATCGTAGACGGGTTTCACCGCATTTTGAAAAGGTTTAAGTTGTTCTCCGGAAAGAAAATTAACTTCCAGGGAATCATCGAGCATCTGAATGTATTCTTTTTCCTTTTCACGGTTCAACTGATCGCTCAGAAGCATGGTTTCCCGTGCCACCTCGTCAAATATTCTTTTTAGATCCTGAGGTAATTCTTCATACCATTTCAAATGAACCATTAACGGATCTGGACCGGTGGAATAATGGGTGATCGTGAGATATTTCGACACCTCGTGGATTTTATAGTCCCAAATGTTGGAAGGTGGATTATCCTGGCCGTCCACTACACCAGTCTTTAGGGCTTGGTAGATTTCGACGGCAGGTATTTCCTGAGGATTGGCACCAAAGGCTTGTGCGGTGCGCAGATAAACCTCCTGCGGTGGAACCCTCATTTTGAGACCCTTCAAATCGTCTGGATGAGTGATGGGCAGTTTGCTGTTGGTGTGCGCGCGAAAGCCTTGAGATATGCCTGTGGCCGGGATGTGGAAGCCACGTTCTTTTGCCTTGCGATTTATGTCAGCCGTGAATTCACTCTGCATCAATCGCAGGGCCTGATCCCAATCATCGACAAGGAAAGGAAGCGTGAATAGTTGGAACTTTGGATTGGCATCTGCGTAATAGGCACCACGAGTGCCTTGAAGCACTCCCATGGTGACAAAGTCCATCAATTCACGCTCATTTCCCAACACCCCTCCGAAATAAAGTTCGACCAGAATCCGGCCCTGAGTGCGCTTCTCAAGCTCCTTTTCGAAAAACAGCATTGATTGGCTGCGCAATGCTGCTTTGGGTTGACTATTTGAATAACGGAAAACGATGATGTCCTGTTGTTTTTCACATGAAACTCCCAACGTCAAAATGACTAGAATAAGTAGCCCAAAGAGGCCTTGGCCCAGCTGGTGTTTCAGAAATGCCATGGCAGGATGCGTGAACCGAATCAGCCGAAAATTCGTTTGAATGCTTCGACGGATCGCAGAAAGCCTCCTTCGAAACTTCCTTGTTCATCACAATGAACACTTTCAAAAGAAACAACCCCGTCATAACCGTCTTCCTTGAGGCCGCGCGCCATGGGTTCAAAGCTATCAGCAAGCTGTCCTTCTCCCATGCGGCAAAAAGTGACGGTTGCTTTATTCATCTCCACGATCGCGTCCTTGACGTGCAAATGTCCCATGAATCCGCCCTTCAGAGCTTCCCAACCATCTGGATATGCAGGTTCGTTAGCACAAAGGCAGTTGCCTGGATCCCATAGAATCTTTAAATGTTTGCTGCCCATATCTTCGATCAGCTTTCTACCGAGATAAGCAGAGGGAACCATTGCATTGTTGCCGGTTTCAAGTACGAGTTGGACTCCCTCTTTTTCAGCAAGCTCTACGGGTGGTTTAAGGAGTTCAAGCAGCTTTTCCCATGCACCATTGGCGGCGACCCAATGTTCCGCACCCCCTTTACCAAACAGAATCATTTCCCGGCGGAAACTCATGATACGTACTTTGGGGCACTCCAGCTCTTGTGCCATCTCAATGCACCTTTTCAATCCATCCATGTGACAGTTGTATTCTTCGTCACCCACCTCTGTCTGGTTCACTCCCATGCCGACAAAATTATGCCTTGAAATACAGGCCACCTTGACTTTGTAATCGCTAACGAGCCGCTTGACTCGTGCTAATTCATCCGCATCAAGATCCCCCACTTCCTTGTCCCAGAGAAATTGTAACTCGGCATATTCAAGCCCAGCCTTGGTCATTACCTCAAGTGCACGTTTGAAATCCCGGCTGATTCCATCGGTAATGACCCCTAATTTTGCTTTGTTATTGTTCATTGTTGATTTTTTCCTCTTACCATTTGACTTCCGTTCCGGCGATTTCTTCCAGTACTTTTGTAATGGTCCAGTTGTCCTCTTCAGGGAATTTAGAAATACCAGATTGAAACAATTGCTGTGCCGCAGCAGTGGTGAACATCGGGACCCCATTTTGACGGGCCAGATCCATAGTGATACCCAGATCCTTGTACATGGTACCTATCTGGCTTCCTGTATCTTTGAATTTTCGGTCCATGATCAGTTTCGCGCAATTTTTAAAGAGAGGACTGCTTACTCCACTGGCGCTGAAAACTTCATAAAGTACCTTGCCGCTGACGCCTGCTTTGCTTCCGAGAACAAGTGATTCAAAGATAGCTGTGAATGTGCATCCTATCAGAGCTTGGAGGGAGGCCTTGACCGTTTGGCCGATACCGATTTCCTCACCGACATGAAAGATATTTTCACCGACTGCTTTCATGAGGTCCAGATTCTCATCCCACACCTCTTTGTCTGCTGCGGCCATCAAAGCCAGCGTGCCTGATTCTGCCCCGTTCTGCCCCCCGCTGACTGGCGCATCGATCAAATGGACCCCTTTTTTGGCAACAGTTTTTCCAATGGAGCGGGCTTCATGGGGTTCAATGGTGGCTGTCAGAAGGATCGTCTTGCCGGGGTTCATTGTTTTCAGCAGCCCATCTTCTCCGCTCACAATGGACTCGGCCTGCTTACCAGTCATTACCATGATGAATACCGCATCAGCAACCTCGCCTACTTCAGCGGGAGAGCTGGCCCGCTTTCCTCCCAAGGCCTCCAGCATCTCCAACCGCTCTTCACGCAGATCAAAACCTGTCAGTTGATACCCAGCCTTGAGGATATTCCGGGCCATTGAAAATCCCATGTCACCCAGCCCTATGATTCCTATATGTTTTTTCATAATTCCGAAAATATGCGGTTGGCTTCTTCCAGAGTTTCCTTAGACCCAATATCGTACCAAAGACCCGGAAGACTCCAGGTGAAAACGGGGATACGCGGGTAAAGCCATTGTACCAAACGCCCCGGCTGATCTGCGTTATGACCATCTTCCACATACTGTTTGATGGTAGGAATCAGGTCTTTTGGATAGTAGTAAAGAGCGATACCGATCACGGTGGTGCTGGGATGTTCAGGCTTTTCCTCGAATGAAGTGATATGGCCATTCATGTCAGTATGAACTTCACTGTATTTTTTAGTGTCTTCCAGACGGCCAACATCATACACACCTAAAACTGGAGCCTTTTTTTCCAGACAAAATTCTCCAAAAGCCTTGATGCTCTGACTAAATAGGTTGTCACCTGCAACCACGATCACGTCTTCATCAACGGACTGGTCATTCATGGCAAACACCATATCGCCTATCGCTCCCAGACGATTTTTTTCATCCGTTGATTTGTCATTAACGACTGTGATCGGAATGTTTTTTCCACTTATCTGGTAATCACTCGCCCATTTCTCAAAGTGTCCATGGAATTTCTCATTGGATATGATGATGACGCCCGTAAGTTCTGGAACATCTTTCAGGTGATCTATCACATGCTCAATCATGGGACGTTCAGACACCTTAAGTAAGGGTTTTGGCTGGTTGATTGTCAGTGGATAAAGCCGCGTGGCGTAACCCGCTGCCAAAATAATCAATTTCATCGTTTATAAAAGGTACTTAATTTACAATTTCCGGAGCTACACGCTGCATCAATGTCCTTGAGGCTTCAAGAATTTCGTGACTGTATTGCATGGTCAAGGCCTGTTCGGCCAAGGCTCTTGATTCCTCAATTTTTAGTCGGCGTATCAAATATTTAACCTGTGGAATCAGGGGAGCTGAAGCGCTTAATTCATCAACTCCCAAGCCAAGTAAGAGCGGTACAAAATCTGGTTCACCCGCCATTTCGCCGCAAATACCCACATGGATTCCCGCTTTGTGGGCGGCGACGATCACCTGTCGAATGGATCTAATGATGCCCGGGTGAGTTGGATTGTAAAGGTGGGCAATTTTGTCATTAGTCCGATCGACGGCCAGCGAGTATTGAATGAGGTCGTTGGTACCAATACTGAAAAAATTTACTTTGGAAGCAAGGGTGTCTGCAATCATGACTGCCCCTGGTGTCTCGATCATGACTCCCACCTTCATCCCCGCATCAAAAGGTTTACCCTCCTGCCGCAATGATTGTTTGCTCTCTTCCAGCAACTCCAAAGCTTGATCCAGTTCACTCAGGGTAGTGATCATCGGAAACATGATCTTTATGTTTCTTTTGGAGCCAGCTCTCAGGATGGATTTTAACTGGGTTTTAAATATTTCCCGGTGATCGAGGCAGTAGCGAATCGCCCGCCAACCCAAGGCAGGATTGGGTTCCTCACCATTCGTTCGGGTCAATGTTGATAGTTTGTCCGCGCCCAAATCAAGCGTTCGAATGATAATCGGATCTGGGCTCAATGCTTCCGCTACCTGCGCATAAACACCTGTCTGCAAATCCTCATCCGGCCATGTGCTGCGGTTAAGGAAAAGATACTCGGATCTGAATAATCCTACTCCCTCTGCACCGTATTTTGTGATATCGGTTGCTTCGGAAGCTTGATCCAGGTTGGCTGCAAGCGTGACTTCATGTCCATCCAATGTGACCGCCGCCAATTCGCGAACCTTGGCAAGTCGAACATCTTGATCTTCGTTTTTGCGGATGACATGGCCGTATTCAAATAAAGTTTGATCACTCGGGTTTTCAATGACTTTTCCATTATGCCCATCCAACAGGATACCCTGTCCGCTTTCTATTTTAGACGATATATTGTGCAGCCCCACGACAGCAGGAATTTTCAATGCTCGAGCAAGAATAGCGGTATGAGACGTTTTGCTGCCAACGTCGGTTGCAAAGCCCAACACCATCTTGCGGTCAAGCATGACCGTGGTACTCGGAGTCAAATCATGCCCGACGACAATGCAGGGTTCTCGCATGTTATTGTAGGGATAATCTTCTTCGGCATGACCCAGCAAATGGCTGAGAAGCCGGTTCGAAACATCCCGCAGATCCACCGCCCGTTCTCGGAGATAATCGTCCTCCATGCTTTCCAGAGCTTTGGCATACTTATTCGTGACCTTCTGGTAGGCGTATTCGACATTGCAAAGATCGCACTCAACCAACTTGGTGGTCTCATCGATCAACGCATGATCCTCAAGAACCAGGAGATGGGCTTCAAAAATATCGGCGTCATGAGAACCCACCTGCTCGCGCAAACTCTGATGCAGGTCTGTCAATTGCTTGCGTGTCGAAACAATGGATTCTTCCAGACGTTTCAATTCCTCGTTGACGTCGTCTTGAGTGATCATTCGGTGTGGAACATGCAAGTGCCTTCTGCCCAGCACGAACACACGCCCTCGACAGATACCCCCCGAGGCAGCAACGCCCTGGAATATGATTTCACCTTTCTCGCTCATCTAAAACCTGGGAAAACTCTATTGCATATGGGACATTTGGAAAATAAATTTGTTTCTTTCGAAAAAATTCAAGGTTTCATTGGAATGGATACCCGATTGACCAAGCCCATCGATTTCCCTCATACTTTTGCTTATGGCAAACAAATCTGCGATTATCACAGGGGCTTCCCGGGGGATCGGACGGGGCATCAGTCTTGAATTGGCCACGATCGGCTATGATCTGGTTGTCAATTACGCTGGTAACAAGCAAGCAGCGGAAAAGACGGTGGAGGATTGTCAGGAAGCGGCTCAGCTTGCGGGGCATTCGATTACCGCCCTTGCTGTCAAAGCTGATGTCGGACAGGCAGAGGAAAGGGATCATCTGGTTGAAGCCGCCCGCATACAGTTTGGTCGTCTGGATTTGCTGGTTAATAATGCAGGGATCACCTCCATTGGTCGTGCAGATATTCTGAAGGCCAAGGAAGAGAATTTTGATCAACTCATGTCCGTGAATCTCAAGGGGCCTTTCTTCCTTACCCAACAAGCTGCGAATTGGATGATCGAATTAACCAAACAAGGAATCGTCGAATCACCCAAGGTCGTGACTATTTCTTCAGTGAGTGCCTACACTGTTTCTGTCAATCGTGCTGATTATTGCATGGCCAAAGCAGCACTCGGAATGATGACGAAGCTTTATGCCGTTCGTTTGGCAGAGCACGGAATCCGTGTTTATGAAATATGTCCCGGTATTATCGCTTCGGATATGACCGCTCCGGTGCAGACAAAGTATGACAAATTGATTGCCGAAGGGCTTACGCCAATACCTCGATGGGGGCAGCCGCACGATATCGGTAAAACCATCAAGGCTATTGCTCTCGATTATCTGCCCTTCAGCACAGGAGAAGTGATCAACGTGGATGGCGGTTTTCACTTGAGGACATTGTAGTATTTTTTAATTCAGTTAAAAATACGTAGCATCCGGTTCAGCCATGAAATCCCTCACTCCAAAGTTTGCTTTCCTCCTGGCCCTTTTGTGGATGTTCTCACCGACCGGCCTACTCGCAGAATGGCCTGCATATCGGGCTGACAGCGCAAGAACCGGTTTTGTGGATGTGGATCTGAGACATGATATGAAACTGCTCTGGTCCTTCAATCAAGCGAAAGCACCTCAACCTGCCTGGCCCCAAGCTGCCCGCCGTAGTTATTGGCAGAGATTGGATTCCATCATGCCACGGGTAACAGACGATGCGACTTTCCAACCCATCATAGTGCAGGGAAAGATCTACTTTGGTTCGTCTGCGGATGACCACCTTTATTGTCTAGAGGCGACTTCAGGACGGGTGCTTTGGACTTTTTGCACCGATGGCCCCATTCGATATGCGCCATTCTATGCAGACGATCGTTTATTCTTCGGAAGTGATGATGGCAGTGTTTATTGTTTGAACGCTGATAAGGGTCATCTTTTATGGAGTCGTCGCATTTTCCAAGAAGATCGCCGCGTTCCCGGTAATGGCCGCATTATTTCTTCGTGGCCAATTAGAACAGGCTGTGTGGTAAAAAATGGTATTGTGTTTGCCACTGCCGGATTATTCCCTCAGCAAGGAGCAGTCGCATTTGCCTTGAGCATTGACCAGGGGAAGGAGGTTTGGCGCCAAAAGATGACAGATTCTCCCCAAGGTTACCTTGTCGCGTCCACTGGGCATCTCTACATACCTACCGGTCGGGGTAACCCAATTGCACTGGATTTGAAAGATGGTTCCTTCATCAAGCGTTTTACTGGTGTTGGGGGAACATTCTCGGTGGTGGCGGATGAAGCATTGATTGCAGGACGTGGCAATGATGGAACATTGAGCGTTTCTGATACACGATCTACTGAGCGGATTGTTGAAATACGCGGGACTCAATTAGCGGTAACACCCCAATACTCGGTTTTCTATCAGTCTCCATTTGTAACAGTGCTTGACCGGGTCCGATTTTTTAAGACCAATCGAAAGATCAAAGATTGTGAGGTGAAATTAAATGCACTGCGCAGTGAATTAAAAACTGCTCCCTCCAGTTCCAAGGAGGAGTCTCTGAGACTGTCCATATTGAACGTTTCCAAGACACTGGAGGACGCTCGGCTGGATCTGTCCGATTGCGTGCGCTTCAAAAAAGAGATTGGTGAATGCAGTGTCCTGATGGCAACAAGCACTTACCTGGTCACGGGTTTCAAAAACGGGGTGAACCTCTACCGATTGGACACAGGGATGATCGAGGCAAGTTATTCCTGTGAGGGGACACCTCTCGGAATGGCCTTGAGTGAGAACTCGATCGTCATCAGCAATGAGCGCGGAAATATTCTCTGTTATGGCTTACCTGATTCACTGAAACTTCCCATTCAATCCATGGCTCAACCACGCCCTGCCGTTGATTGGAAGAGTCAAGGGTATGCATTGGTGCTGGGCATCCCTACGCAAGATCAGCTTGCGCACATGATGGATCGTGCAACCCGGCAGTTGCTGGTCATAGACCCTGATCCGGAACAGATCCAAAAGCTCAGAAAGCGACTCATGCGCATGGGATCTTACGGCCCGCGTATCACCGCTCATTGTGTGGCTTCTGAAAATTTACCCTTTACCGACTATCTAGCCAATGTGATCTACTTATCAGGCAACGCTAGAAAGTTGTATTCTGAAGAAGCCGTCAGCCGAGTGCTCCGTCCGCACGGAGGCGAGCTGAGGTCATTCGGAGGTGACGTCTTGTATCGGCGGGGAGCCCTTCCGGGTGAAGGCAGTTGGACGCACCTCTATGGAAATCCGGGAAACACCAGTCACAGTGGTGATGAGTGGATAAGGCAGGAAATGAGTCTGCAATGGTTCGGGGGGCCAGGGCCTCAGCAAATGGTCGACCGCCACTTGCGTGGCTCGGCGCCTCTCTATGAAAATGGCATGCTCATCGTGCCAGGGGAAAACGTCCTCGTGGGCGTGGATCCTTACAACGGAACCGAACTCTGGTCCAGGAAGCTCGAACGCTCTCAACGATATTCCATGCCATATGACACTGGCTACATGAGTCTGAATTCAGGTCGCCTGGCAATTGCTGTCAATGATGCTTGTGATGTGCTTGATGCCTTATCGGGCAAACGACTTGAATCCTTTGATATACCTGGGAATCCAGTCGGCAAGCATTGGGGTTACACCGTCATCCAAAAAGATCGACTCATCGGATCCATCCAGAAAGAAACCGCCTCCCGAACCACTCCCGGTTATCAGCAGATTGACTCAGACTATCGAAATAACCAGCCTCTCGTCACGAGTGAAGCACTGTTTGGAATGTCAATCAATGAGCCGAAAGACCAATGGGTATATCAGGGTGGCGTGCTTTTAAATGCTTCATTCACGCTTTCGAAGGATAGAGTTTCTTTTGTAGAAAGCCGAAGTCCATCGGCTCTGGCCGATAACGGCGGTAGGATCACATTAAAGGACCTTATGGATGGGCCCGTTTCACTTGTAACGCTTTCCTGTGAGACTGGCAGGGTGCTATGGAGGAAGCCTCTTCCGATATCCATTTTGAAATCCAGAAACATCCTCTACCTGCAGGCATACGAAAATCGATTGATCGCATGTGGATCTCATGGTGATGCCAGGAACGATACGACTTACAGCGTGGCTTGCTTTGATCATTCATCTGGATCCTTGAATTGGGAAGCTTTCCATGAAAAAGGCAAACCCGGTCAGATGTTTCATGGAGAGCAGGTCCACCATCCGGTGATCATGAAGGACCTTTTGATTACCGAGCCAGTGATTTACCAATTGGAAACTGGAGTGCCGGTTGCCTCGTTTCAATCGAATGATCCATGGTTTCTTGATCGCCCTGGACATAGTTGTGGGACACTCTCCGCAGGAGGAGATTGTCTGTTTTTTAGAGCGACTAATCCAACGGTTCTCGACTTATCGGAAAATCTGGCCTCGGGTGAATCATCCATCAAACTTTCACCCAGTCGGACTGGGTGTTGGATCAATATCATTCCTGCTGGAGGTTTGGTGATGATTCCGGAAGCCAGTGCTGGTTGCGTTTGTCATTTTTCCTTGCAGACTTCCATGGCTTTCCTGCCTCGCCGATAAGCGTAATTCAAAAAACTTTGGTGACGCTTTGAGCGTTTCTCGCTAGTTTGATCGCGTTGCAAGCTACTTCGTTGAGTGATCCACCAGTATTTGATGCAGGGAGCCTGTTAATGATTGATTCGTACAGCTCGAGATTATGGCCATTAAAATTGATACAAAATTGACGCCCGGGAAAATGGTTCCGGCTTTGGAGCGTATGTTCGACCTTTCTGGGAAGAAGATCCTGAGTATCGAAAAAACCTGGAAATCTACGCAGGGCACGCCGGTGTTTACCGTACGCGGCAAATACGCGACACGTGGTTGGACTGAGTGGACCCAAGGATTTCAGTTTGGTTCTGCAGTTCTGCAATACGACGCCACCAACCAAAAGTCATTTCTCAAGATAGGTCGTACACAGACCGTTCAGCGCATGGCGACTCATGTTTCCCACATTGGGGTGCATGATCATGGGTTCAACAACGTTTCAACCTATGGCAACTTATTGCGCCTGATACGCGAAAACCGCATTGTAAACAATGAATTCGAACGCAACTTTTACGAGCTTGCACTCAAAGTGTCGGGTGCGGTGCAGGCCTCGCGTTGGACACCCATAGCCAAGGGGGGAGGATTTGTCCATTCATTCAATGGTCCTCATTCTCTTTTTATTGATACCATCCGATCCATGCGCGCTTTGGGTCTGGCACATCGTCTGGGTCATGTTTTGATGGCTGAGAATGATCAGCCTGTTTCGTTATTGCAGCGTCTCATCGAGCACGCCCAAAGCACGGCCGACTACGGTGTGTATTACGGTGAAGGGCGTGATTTTTACGACATTCGAGGTCGCACCGCTCATGAAAGTATCTTCAATCTGAAGGATGGCAATTACCGCTGCCCGAATTCACAGCAAGGGTATTCCCCTTTCAGTACATGGACGCGCGGATTGGCGTGGGCCATCTGTGGCTACGCCGAGCAACTTGAATTTCTAAAGATAATTTCTGACAAGGAACTCAGACCTTTGGGTGGTCGCAAAAGCATCGAAGCCATGATGCTGAAGGCTGCAACTGCGAGTTCCGACTTCTATCTGGCTAATACTTGTGCTGACTGCATCCCCATGTGGGATACCGGAGCGCCAAACTTACATCGACTGGGTGAATATTTAGACCACGCCTCGGATCCGTACAACGATTGGGAGCCCGTGGACAGCTCTGCGGCTGCCATCGCGGCTCAAGGGTTGGTTCGACTTGGAAAATACCTTCAATCCAAGGGAAAAAAATCCGAAGGGAAGCGATATTACCAAGCCGGGCTCACGGTTACTTCCTCATTGCTGGAAGAGCCTTACATTTCAACCAATGAAAAGCATCAGGGACTGCTTCTCCATTCGGTCTATCATCGACCCAATGGTTGGGATCATATCCCTCGTGGCGAAAAGATTCCATGTGGAGAAAGTTCCATGTGGGGGGATTATCACCTTCGCGAGTTGGCATTGCTGGTGCATCGCCTTGCCAAGAAAAAGCCATATCTGACGTTTTTCGGTTGTCTTGGTTGAGGCATTCAACCAGCGGTGACTTCAAATCCAATAACCTGAATCTTTGATAATTAGCATGGCTGAACCTTTTAAAATAACTCGCATTCCGACTCTCAAGACAACGGAGGCTTTCAGGAGTCATGTCCAGTCACTTGGCTTGGATATTCGTTGTGACGATAACCTGGAAGCCGGGACTGCTTCGCCATTGACACAACCCGTCAACAACGTGGTCATCAATGGCAAGACGATAGGTAACCGCTGGGCCATTCATCCAATGGAAGGCTGGGATGGCACCACAGAGGGTCAGCCCACAGAAGAAGTCGTGCGTCGGTGGCATCGTTTCGGTGTCAGTGGCGCCAAACTAATATACGGAGGGGAAGCCATGGCCGTTCGCCCCGATGGTCGTGCGAACACGAACCAGCTGATCATTCAGAAAGGACGGGAAGCGAGTCTTGGCTCGCTGGTCCATACCCTGACCAAGGCGCACGATGAACGTTATGGCAATACGGATGACCTCGTCATTGGGTTTCAGTTGACACACTCTGGTCGTTTTTGTCGTCCAAACGACAAGACGCGATGGGAATCACGTATTGCTTACAGGCATCCCATTCTGGACAAAAAATTCAACGTGACCTCAGACGATCAGATATTATCCGACCAGGACGTCCGAGACCTCATTGTGAAATACGTTGAGGCAGCACAAGTGGCCAGAGATGCAGGCGCTGATTTTGTAGATATCAAACATTGTCACGGTTATTTGCTGCATGAATTTCTCGGGGCTTTCACTCGGCCGGGAGACTTTGGTGGTTCTTTTGAAAACAGGACGCGTATTCTGCGAGAGATCATCGAAGGGATTCGAAGCACGGGAAATAATATTGATATTGGAGTGCGCTTGAGCGCGTTTGATTTTGTTCCATTTCGACCCGACCCTGAGCTGTCCAAACCGGGTAAGCTGGGGCCGGGAATTCCAGAGTCTCATGACCATTGTATGCCCTATCGATATGGTTTTGGTGTGAACCCAGACCATCCTGAGGCGTATGATCTTACGGAGGCGTTTCAGTTTATTGAATTATGTGCATCTCTTGGAGTAAAGATACTCAATGTGAGCGCGGGCTCGCCTTATTATAATCCGCATATTCAGCGGCCGGCGGCTTATCCTCCATCAGACGGTTATCAACCTGCTCACGACCCTTTGATTGATGTTGATCGTCAGATCCAGGTGGTGCGGCAAATCAAATCCAAGGCCCCCGCATCCATGGTGTTCGTAGGTACCGCCTACAGCTATCTTCAGGAATATTTACCTCATGTGGCCCAGCATAATGTGCGTGAAGGATGGACTGATATGGTAGGCCTTGGAAGAATGACCTTGAGTTATCCGGACATCCTTGCTGATGCGACTACAAAGGGAACATTAATTCCTAAAATGATCTGTCGCACCTTCAGTGATTGCACAACTGCGCCACGCAATGGAATGATCAGCGGTTGTTATCCTCTCGATGAACATTACAAAACGAAACCTGAATTTACTCAACTTAAGACCATTAAAAAGTCCGTTGGATCCTGAATCATGAGCACTACTCAACCATCCAAAACAGTCAGTCGCAGTGGACGCTTCACCAAGGGCCCGGCTGCTGAAGTCATGGCTTTCTCAGAATCTGTTTCCTACGACTGGCGATTATGGAAACATGATATCATCGGTTCCATGGCGCACGCACGCATGTTGAAATCGATAGGCATTTTGACAGCAAAGGAGCTCGAAGAGATCATTGAAGGTCTGGGAAAAATAGGTGAGGAAATCGAAGATGGAAATTTCGAGTGGAAGACGGAATTGGAAGATGTTCACATGAACATTGAAGCTGAGTTGACCAAGCGGTTTCCCGCCGGAGCCAAGCTGCACACAGCTCGATCACGCAACGATCAAGTTGCTCTTGACATGCGTATGTGGATGCGTGAAGAGATTGTGGATTTGATGGGTGAGTTGCATGCACTGCAGCAGGCTCTGACCAAACTCGGAGAGCGAAACAAGCAGACATTGATCCCCGGTTATACCCATTTACAGCGTGCTCAACCGGTATTCATGGCCCACCATCTGCTGGCGTATGTGGAAATGCTGGATCGCGACAAGGGCCGGTTTCGTGATGCCTTCGAGCGGGTAAATGTCTGCCCGCTGGGTAGCGGAGCGCTGGCGGGTTCGACCTTGAAGCTGAATCGTAAAATGGTCGCAGAAGAGCTTGGCTTCGTTGACATCGATGATGAGCCTCAGATCACACGTAACTCCATGGATGCTGTCAGTGATCGAGATTACATAGTTGAGTTTTGTTCAGCGGCTGCATTGGCGGCTGTGCACTTATCCAGGCTTTCCGAGGATTTGATACTATGGTCGAGTGCCGAATTTGATTTTATCCAGATTTCGGATGAATACACCACGGGCTCTTCCCTCATGCCTCAAAAGAAAAATCCTGATATGGCGGAGTTGACCCGCGGTAAATCGGGAAGGGTTGTGGGCAATCTGGTGTCCTTGCTGACCATGCTCAAGGGATTGCCAATGACCTACAATCGTGACCTTCAGGAAGACAAGGAACGATTATTTGATACAGCAGACACCCTGCGAGCCTGTGTTCGCATCATGACGGGGATGATAGCGCATACCAAAGTGCAGGAGGATGTATGCAATGCTGCTGCTGAAGATCCTGCGTTGCTGGCGACAGACTTAGCGGATTGGTTGGTTGAGCAGGGAGCGGCATTCAGGGAGGCCCACCATTTGGTGGGAGCTGTTGTCGCTTTATCTGAAACGTTGGAGCGTCCTCTTGACAAGCTGAAGATCTCCGAACTCAAAAAAATCGACAAACGCTTCACTCGACAGGCGCTTGAAGTTTTCAGTACCGAGCGTGCGATGGAACGTAGACAGATGGTTGGATCTCCAGGGATCAAGGAAGTGAAACGCCAGCTTACTTTCTGGAAAAAACGTCTCAAGCGTTAGCCGCCGGAATGTCATGGATATTAGATTGCATGACTCATGTTTAGTGCCCAGTTTCAATTGAGATGGATCGTTCATTATTATTAACCGATTTACTGAGCCGTGTTTCACGCTCCTTCTATCTGACACTGCGCGTGCTTCCGTCGGTCATGCGCGAACCCATCGGGCTTGCTTACCTGCTGGCACGCGCTTCCGACACGATTGCAGATACAGAGCTTGTCCCCTCGAGTCGTCGACTTGAATTATTGCGTGCCTATGGCAATGCGATTCAATCCGAGTCCGCCGCGGCGCCTGTGATGAAGGATCTGGAGAAACATCAGCAGGACGACAGCGAGGCGGAACTCCTGCGGGTATGCCACGAAGCCATTGATCTGTTGCGCCAGACACCTGAGCACAATCGGCTTCTGATCCAGGAAGTTCTCGGGATCATCATTTCTGGGCAGCAACTTGACCTGGAGAGATTTCACAGCAGCACAGGCGAAGGAATTATCAGTTTGGATACTTCCGATGAACTGATGGATTATGCTTATCGTGTTGCAGGTTGCGTGGGGGCTTTCTGGACTCGCGTAAGTCTTCTTCATTTGAAGGGCAACCCCTCCGTGCCTCCGGACGAACTCGAGCGGCTTGGAATCAGGTTCGGGCAGGGGCTGCAAATGGTGAATATTCTACGGGATTTTCAGGGTGATTTATCTATGGGACGTTGTTATCTTCCCAAAGAAAAATGGGCTCCCACGGGTTGGACGCCTCAGCATAATAATGGCGATAATCCTGCTTTTAATTCTCTTTGGAAAGATCACATAAAGCTGGCGATGGATTGTCTAAACGACGGATGGACTTATACTCAGGCTCTTCCATCATCCTGGATTCGGGTGCGTTTATCCTGTTCCTGGCCCATTCTCCTAGGTATTCGTACGCTGCAGCCATTGGCCAATCCACCTTTACCTCAGTCCAAACCTGCCAAAGTTCCTCGGAGTGAAGTTTATGAAATCATGCTGCGAACCATTGTTTCGAGTCCTTTTCCAAGCGTATGGAATGGATTATACAATCGGTTCTTGGAGCAGTATCAACTGCCTGAGCATAAGGCTGAAACAAGTTCTCCGTGATTCCTGCGGTGGTAGTAAACGCTTCTCTTTCTGCGTTGTCTTGAGGTCAATGTATGCGATGGGGATGTGGACCGGGTCTTGATGCTTGTTTTTTCATCACGAACTCTGCATGGTTAACCCATGAAATTTCCCAGAGTCTTGTTGAGTGCAGCAGCACTGGTATCCGCAGTTTTAGCCCATTCTGCATTTGCTGATCATCATGAGTCCCATGACACTTCGATCAAAGCGTTACTCGTCACAGGTGGATGCTGTCACAACTACAAGGCACAGACCGATGCGCTCAAAGACGGTTTAACACCTTACGGAGAGATTCTTTGGACCGTCATCAATGAAGGTGGCCGTGGTACTCAGGCACAAATTGATCTTTACAAAGATCCAGATTGGGCCAAGAAGTTTGATGTCGTGGTGCACAACGAATGTTTTGCCAATACCAAAGACGAGGCTTATGTGAAGAGTATCACTGAAGCCCACAAAGCGGGTGTTCCCGGAGTGGTGATTCATTGCGCGATGCATACTTATCGAGCCGCTCCCTTCGATGATTGGCGTCAATTTCTTGGAGTGACCAGTCGTCGTCATGACCATCAAAGTGAATACCCCGTACAGGTAGTCGCTCCCAATCACCCCATCATGCAGGGTTTTCCAGAAGATTGGACTTCACCCAAGGACGAACTTTACATCGTCGAAAAACTCTGGCCAACAGCTCAGGCCCTCACCATTTCCATCAGCGAACGAGATGGCAAGGCGCACCCGGTCATGTGGGTGAATGAGTTTGGAGGCGCGCGCATCTTCGGAACGACCTACGGACATAATGATACGACCTTCCACGACAAGGCATTCATCCTTGCGGTCGGGCGTGGATTGTTATGGGCTTGCGGACGACTGGAAGAAGAAGGTCACTGAAGAGAGATCCTCTGCATTTACAGGAACACAAAGGTAGCTCAGATCGTTCCCGATCCTTGTTGCGCCCACTGAATAAAATTAAGGTGAGGATGATACTTTCTGATGCCAATTCGTGCGAGCTTGGCGCGGGCATCTCAAAAGGGAGCGCGTTGACATTTCACGGGTTACCTATTCCTTAAGTTGAAAGCACCTTGGGCCGTCAGCACTCCAGCGGATTACCTGGCTTGGTCGTGCGAACCTCTGTATTTGGGTATTTGGATCGGATCTGTTCTGCGAACCATTCTTTGGAGGCAGGCTCTCCATGTCCAAGAATCACGACCTTGGGATCGACCTTGCCCACGAAGCTCAATAGCTCATCTCGGTTGGCGTGGGCTGTGAGGTCGTATTCTTCCATTCTGCAATTCCGCGTCAACTCCCCTCCGGAAGCACTGAATAAAAACGGCTTGCCAGGTTCAGCCGCGCGCAATCGCCCTGCGGGAGTGGATGGGTCGGCATAACCCACAAAAAAGATGGCGTGTTGCTCCTGTCCGGCGAGGCGCAAGGCCAGCTCATGTGCGGCGGTGTTTTCATTCATCATGCCAGCTGTCATGACGAATAATCTTCCTCCCTTGAGCCGGATTTTTTCGAGTTTCTTGTAATCCAGCACAGTCAAATTCAATGCTTCATGCAATTGAAGGTTGGTGTGGTTGCGGTGCGCGCGATGGGATTCCTGATCATATATTTCAGTAAACACGCGTCCCATGCCACCGATGAAGATGGGTTGTTCCTTGAGTTGTCCCTTCTGCGTCATCAAGGATAGGAGAGCAAGGATTTCCTGAGTACGACCTAAGGCAAAAGTCGGTATGAGTACGCATCCATTTTGCTCGATGACTTCCAGAATATCATGAGTCAATCGCTCGATTTCTGTCTCACGATTTTGTCCTTCGGCTACTTCTCTTTCACCACGGGTGGTTTCCAGAATGAGAACATCTGCTGAAACATCATCGAACCTTGCTCCTTTGAGAATGGTTTGATCCTGAAAGCACACATCACCTGAATAGAAAAGTGTTTCATGGGAAGATCGCAACATGATACCCGCAGACCCCAGGGCATGACCGGCATCGAAAAACTCAAGTGTTGGCGATTGTTTTCCCTTGCGGTTTTTTCCTGGATTGGTCCATTCAATTTCTCGGTTGTAACGATAGCCCTGGAAAAGATGAGCCATCTCATCGAGTTCTCGATGGCTGAAAAATGGGTATTCTTTGACTCCTATTTCTTCACGCTGCCTGTGCATGACATTCACTGAGTTATGCAATACGCGTTCAACTATAAAATAGCTCAGCTCGGTCATCATGACGTTCGCCTGTGGAAAGTGTTTCAATGCGACGGGGAGTGAGCCCACGTGATCGTGATGACAATGCGTGATCGCAATGGCATCGACATGTTCGTCCTTCACCTTGTCAAAAAGAGGCAGACTTGCATGACCGATTAACTTCGGATTGATACCAGCATCCATCAGGATACGGAAGTCATCCATTTCTACCATCCACCCACTTGCGCCTATACCCTCGGATGGGTTTAAATCGGTTATCAGCATGGTCTTATTCTAAGGACAATGAGGGTCGAATCCAGTGCAATTGCCGATTAATTACTCCCAGGGCGAATTCATGGTCATTACCGGAGAGCAAGCACCTTGCCCCGGCCTGCAGGTTGGGTTTGTTGGATTAAATCTTTTGTTGGGATGAAAGGGCTTCTTTACTTAAAAGAAGGGATTGTGCGACTGTTCCTCCTTCAATGTGGTTAAAGGCCCGTGTCCAGGACAGATCAGAGTAGGTTGGTCCAGGCTCAGGATTACCTTACGGATTTTGGTTTTGGCCAGTTCAAAATGAGCTGTAGCGCCACCCATCGAACCTGCAAAAATGGCATCACCCACGATCGCAGCTCTAGGAAAATCGCCTGAGAGCCCATTTATCACATATGTCACCCCATCTGATGCATGTCCTGGCGTCATGCGTGCATGGATTTTCAGTGTACCCAATGAGAACATTTGCCCTTCGGAAACCTGGTTTTTGGGCGGTACTCCGTGGCCCTGAGCCTGGAGTTGCATGGAAGGATACAGCTTGCGCAGAGGAGTCATGGCAGCAATATGATCATGATGTTGATGGGTGATGAACAGGTTTTTCAGCGTGAGACCTTCTTGCTGGATGCATTTTTTAATGGGGTCTGGGTTCCACCCTGTGTCAAACAAGGCTGCTTCACGGGAATCGGGATCCCATACCAGATAAGCATTCACCTCCATGCCACCGTCATCCGTCGCGATCTGCCTGATTTGAGGCATACTCTCACCTTGAAGAGGTCTGGGTGTCCATCCATCCAAAATAGATTTGAATTTTTCAGGATGAAGCTGAAGTCGCTCGCACAGTGGTTCCCATTGGATTTCTTCTTGCACGCTGCCTTCGGATTCAAATTGTTCCAAAGCCTTTTGAGAAAGTCCTGTAACTTCCACTACATCGGCTTCAGAAACACCCAACCCCATTCGAGATTTACGCACGATATCGCCTGCATGATCTTCAAGTCCTGACATGACCTCATCATAGCGAAAGACGTTCACACAAGTCCAGAAAGTGAATGATCGGCTAAAATTTATTCTAAACCGCAACTTGGCAGCACTTATGCTGTTACAACATTCTGGAAAATGAATATTCGGAATTTGATATTTGGAGGGTTATGGATAGCTCTCATTATTGGTAGCATTGGGTGTGGCAAAATCGTTCCCCCGGTGGATACCTACGGCTTTAATGAAGCCTTTGAGGAAAAGATCGAACCTTTGAAAGGTATGGCGGCTCTCGGGGAAGATTCCATCAAACTGGCCCATGAAGTTCTCAAGGCGGTCTCGGATCATGATTTGGAAATGGCTCTTTCCAAACTCGAAACACTGCGCGTTCAAAATGATTTGAGCCCACGTCAACGTATCGAAACCAAATCACTGCACACGGTCATCTTGGATTATTTGAATGAATCCAACAATTCAAGCTCGACTCAAAATGCCGTAAAAAAAGTGGAACCCTCCGTCAACGGCCCAGTTTAGTTCATTTATTGGAAACAAGGAGGGAGTCGGTCCCAGCTGTTCCCATATTTCTGCCTGAGCAGGATGCCTTTTTCAATTGCGCGCAGCCTGTAAAATATGGGGGGCAGGGGGTTTACTTGCTATTTGGTTTCAACTTGCTCTGAATAAGTACTTTGAAAGATTTACCGAAATGCTCGGGGTGCATGAGCGTTCGAAACTGTGCCATTTGTTTGGGAGACAGTTGCATCCCCTGAATGAACGCCTTTTCAAGGCAACCGTGCATGAATTTTTCCTGAGAAATGAGCCCTTCTGTTTTCAGTCCCTGATTTTCTCCGATTTTCTTGAGCGAAGGAAAATCGACATGAGCGGTTAAATCTACTTGCCCTGGGTTGTTCAGTACATCATCTCCAACGCGGTGTCGGCTGTAAGTCCGCAAGGTTCCGTTGCTGCGTTGCGGTGCAAATTTATCAAATTTATCCATAAAACCGTAATCAATGGTGACGAGATGCCCGCGTTCAAGATGCTTCGCCGCTTTATGCCACCATTTTTCTGCGATCAGAGATCGTTCGATTGTGTAATGATCCGGCAATATGGTTTTCAATTGTTCGAATTCTGCTTTCGATAACAGGGTTTCAGGAATCTTCTGGTCCGTTGGCTGCAAGTACCATTGAAATTGATCTTGGTTGCCACGAACGAAAAATTCGCGCCAGCGATCTGATGATGAATCCCATTCAAATCTTTTGGTTGGAAATGCATCGAGTAACTCATTAGAAAAAATCACACCTTGCCTGAATCGAGTCTTCACTTCATCCCACTTGGACACCCAGCTCACATTGGAACCAAAGCGTTTCAGTCGTTCCTGTTGGATGGAACGGCGTTTGCTTGAAGGTTCAAAGATCAGGTAATTTATTTGCTGAGCTTTCTTAGAATCCATGCTTGCCACGGTTTCAAGGATGTCTTCAGCCAGCTGACCGTGATGAGCACCGCATTCCAACCACTGAGTTGTTGAATCTATCACGGACCATTCCAAGAATTGTCGAGCGAGTAGTTCTCCGAAAACCGGTCCATTACTGACGCTTGTTTGAAAGTCGCCTCCTTTTCCGATAAGGGTTTGCTTTGATTCATAATAACCCCATTGTGGATGGTACAAGGCTTCGTTCATGAAACGATCAAAAGGGATCGGTCCATTTTCCTGAATCAATTGATGCAGATATGACTCCAGCGGAGTGTGCATATGATCAGTTTGACGGATTCATGCCTTCGAGAACAGAGATAACTTGAACACACCTCAGTAATATTCATAGTCAGCACCATGGATTGGGGACTGCTGATATCGCAACCAGATACACCGTGGATCAACATGGGGACGGATGAATGCCTGCTCCAATGGGTGGGGCAGACAGGACGGCCCATCATGCGCTTTTATTCCTGGGACAGGGAAGCTGTGTCATTTGGATATTTTCAAGCCTATGAAGACATCGCCTCGTGGACACCTGTTCGACCTCTGGTTCGCCGTCCTACGGGGGGCGGATTGGTTTCTCATGTGGCGGATTGGACCTACAGTGTTGCCATCCCCGATCATCATGAATGGTATCGGTTAAAAGCCTGCGAAAGTTATTGCCGGATTCACCGCTGGGTAAATCAGGCTTTGAATGACCTGAACATTCCATCCAAACTGGCCAATCAAGCCATTCCCACCGGACCAGGGCAGTGTTTTCTGGGTGCTGAGGAGAATGATATATTATTAAATGGATTCAAAATTGCAGGAGCTGCTCAACGCAGAACCCGCAAAGGGCTTTTGATCCAGGGGTCCATTCAAATTCCAGATCAAACTATTCCGGACAGGCAATCTGCGTGGTCAGAATCGATGAGAGAGACCGGTGCTAAATTACATGGAATCAAATGGGGCCGAATGAGCTTAGACAATCAGCACAAACAAACGGTTAAGCGTTTGGTAGAAGAGAAATTTCAAACCGAAGTCTTTCTTAAAAGACGGTAAACAGGAAGAAGTGTTTTCAATTCGTTTATTTAAAGGCGAATCATTTCGCCCCCTTAATAAATAAAATGATAAATCGGATGATCTGACTGCTGAGAAAGAGATATTAATTAAAAATGGGTCTTTGCGTTTTTGGAACATCTCGCAACCTATGCATTACGTCGGGTGCTGACGATGGACGACCGGGATCAGTTGACAGAGGTGTTTGATTCCACTTTTGTGATGGAACACGATCAGGCCAGCGGATAATGAATGGGACCCGAATACCACCTTCATATTGTTCATGTTTTCCGCCACGTAATGTGCCTGCGTAACCGAGCATGTTATTTGAATATGTCCGGGCACCTTTCTTGCCTGCAACAACAGGTGCTGGATCATGATCACTGGAAAACACGACGATGGGATTATCTCGTATTCCAAGTTCATCGATTATGTCGAGCACACGCCCGACGTTTAAATCCAAGGCATATACATCAGCAAGGTATGGACGCATCAAGATCGCCCCCAATTCTTACATACTCTTCAAATTTGTGTTGCATCGTAAAAGAAAAATCCGACCGTTTGATCCGGGTTGCGCTGAAAAATGTGTGCTGTGGCCCCATATGTTGAGGTAAAATGGCTGGCCTTCGCTGGCTGCCAAACGACCAAGATGGGGTGTCTTTGTATAGGGGTGCTCGTAGCAGCTCTAATGCGCATAACCCAGATCATACTCAAACATGAATACGATGTTGGGTGGATTGGATTCCTTTCCTTTGACTGGATTGATTGTAGCAAGACCCAGGGTCAGGATGAGGATGAAAATTGGTCCAGGCAGTTTCACAAAAAAGATACCCTTAATTTTTCTGTCTTCGTTTTTTCCATGCCGGATACTCGTCTTCAATCAATCGCTGCGGCCATGTACCATACCACGCATAGCCATTGCGTCTTTCATAACCGATGTCAGCCAAATGATCCTTTGGGATACCATCTCGATCGACAAACATTGGTCGTGATGATTCCAGGGAATAGAAACGTGCCCACAGAGGAGGGGCGTTCTTTTCATTGACAACGATCCTGTCGCGTCCTTTGGGTGTTTTGGGGGCATCCAGAGTGAGTAAACGAATTCCTGTCAATTTTGCCGATTCAAACCAATCAATGGCCGATTCAATCGCATCGACCATCTCAGGTGATGGTGACTTGATACTCATCAGAAGCCGGGTGATACCCACAGATTCAGATCCGCTCAACGATATCAATTCATAGCTTCGACCCGATTGTGGATGGAAGTCTTTTTCATCATGCTGTGCGCACCACGCAGTCCGTCTGCCATTCAATTGAATCTGACACTTCAGAATACAGCTAATCCCCTTCTCAAAAGCATTCCTTGTTTGTGTCTGATATTCTTTGCTCACAAATTGATACGTTTCTTTGGTGTGAACCCCACGCAAGAATTCCAGAATTCGAACCATTGCATTGTCATTAAAAGTTATATGTCGATGGTAGCCTTTTCCTGGTGGGTGAAACTGGGGCCATCCGCCATTGGAATACTGGCCTTTGAGGATGTAGCTTAAGCCACGGTCAAACGCTGCTTTGAAAATAGGTTTCTTTGTCGCATTGAACATACGAGCCAGGTAACGCAGTTCATCTGTTGTGGCACCGTTGTCGTAGGTTGGTCTCAGATTCTTACGATCACCCTTATAAGGGCCCTCGGTTGTGGAAACATTTTTTGGCCAACCTCCAAGGTCTGATTGAAAGGATAGGATATTTTGTGCGATTGCCAGGGCTTCCTCTCCTCTAAACCAATGATTTTCTTTTTTCAAAAAAGATCCAGGGTCTGCATGACATGCATGGTGGCTCGTCAACATGAACGTCAGACTGACTATTATGAGAGGGCGAATCATGATTTTACCATTCAAAATATGACTCAACGCCTGCGCCTATTGGACGATCCATGGAAAGCAACAAAGCCAGCAATACCACAGCCTTTTTCGCTAACGAGAGAAACGACTTGATCACTGAGAAAACCCAATGTGAGATCAGCTGTAAGTTTTTTTTCAGTTTCTGGAAATGCTTCCCGATTCAGGTTTTTTATGGCGTCCTTATCCCAGAACGCTGCTAAATCAATTTTCATGCTTGATGTTTTATGTGAAAATGACGATTCCCATTATCAATACCTTTTTTTATTCAAATCGTTCTTAATGCTGTTTGCTGGTTTGAGTAAGACGGCGGTACCTGATGCACTCACCATAAGCATTGTTTCGGCAACCGTTTCATAATCAATATCAACACCAACAACTGCGTGTGCTCCAAGATTCTCTGCCTCCTGCATCATCTCTCTAATCGCTATCGCCCGGCCTTCGCGAAGTTTTCCTTCATATGCGCCGGACCGGCCACCTACAATATCAGTGATACCTGCAACAAGGTCCCTCAGAATATTGGCACCCATAATAGCTTCGCCACAAACTAGCCCTTTTGACACATCAACTGTTCGCCCAGGTATCTGAGGTGTTGTTGAGCATGCTATATCAGGCATGGGTGGATAGGAATGAGGATGTTCTTTTACCCAGTTCGGAGGAGGTTCACGACCGTCCTGTCCTGTTCCACAACTCCAGCAGGAATCAAAATCCTTTTCAATTTCTTCACTACATGAGCTACATGTCCATTTCATGTCTGTACAATAACTATTACCT
>MDTB01217334.1_pt1 | contig 77127 bp, 71 predicted proteins | sample 811161 | NCBI WGS metagenome assembly MDTB01 (sample SAMN05326650, study PRJNA326480) | marine metagenome | isolation source: seawater | place: Mediterranean Sea | collected 2009 | reverse complement strand
GTCTTCTTATTTGATTTGTTTTTCTGTCCTTGAGAGACTTTCCAAAATAAGATGAAGTCCTTTTTTTAAGATTTTTTGCTTTGCCAATATAAATTAGTTCTTTTTTAGAAAAAAACTTATAAACACCTGGCGATTCAGGAATATTTTTAATTTTATCTTTCAAATCTTACAATTGCTTTTTGGTATTAATTTTACCTAATTCGACGCCCCATTGGTCAAATGCATTTGTATTCCAAAAAATGCTATTAATAATAGTTTTATTTTCCCATAGCGAAAACAACTGCCCTATTGAATAGGGAGATAGGTCGTTTAACTCAATTTTGGTAGCTCCAGAAATATTTGTTTTTTTATGGATATCTGTTTCTTGCTCATTCCCTTGAACTAAAGATTCAATTTGAGCAGCCATCTGCTTGTAATTAAGTTTATTTGACTTAGAGCAAATAAAATATTTATTTGACTGCTTTGTTCCTTGAAATACATGTTGGAAGAATGAGTGTTGTGATTCAGGTCCATAACCGCCCCAAATAATTGAGCCAGTTTGATAATCAACTTTCTTATTGCTTGAGTCAATACTTTTGCCATTTGATTCCATTTCAACCTGTTGTGCAAAACTTATAAAATTTCTAAGCTTAAAGTCATAGTTAACTACAAGAGTTGTTTCTGCATTCAATAAATTGTTATAAATAATATCTTGAAGAGAAAGTTGAAAAGCTGGATTATCTTCTGGGCTTTTCAAACATGCATCATCCATTTCCTTGCCGCCTTTCAAAAATTGTTTATATCCTTTTTCTCCCTCTAATAAGCATAAAACTAAATTTATTGGACTCCATATTGAGAATCTTCCTCCTGTTGAAGCGTCAAAAGAAACTATATTCCTTTCATGAACACCAAAATCTAAAGCTTTAGATTTATTTGCCGTAATTGCGAAAGTATTATTATAAAAATCACTACCACAAACCTCTTTATATGATGAAAGTGTTTCTAATGTTCCAAAAGATTTTGAAGAGATAACTAAAGCATCGCTATCTTGTATCTGGATTTTAGAATATTCATCAGGGTCGCTTCCTGTTATAAAGATAATATCTAAATCATACTTATTAAAAATATCATTCATTAAAGCAGGTCCAAGATTAGATCCACCAATACTAAAAATTATAACTCTTTTAAAGTTTCTTCTTATTTTGTCTGCTAAAGATAAGATTTGTGCTTGATCTTCTAAGAATTTTTTTTTGGTTCCTTTTTTATATTCAAAATGAGTTACTGATTTTTTTTCTGTAAAGTTACCTATTTCTCCTATTACGATATTTTTAAATCTTTCAATTACTTCGTTTACTTCAGCATATTTATAAAATAACTTTCTTCTGTCATTATTAATAGGGTGAGAAATTTGATATATGAGGATTGACTCAGTGGATAATTGATTATCACAAAATTGCGAAGCTCCAATTTCTTTTAAACTTTTAATAAGCGAGTTGAATGTCATAAGAAAAGCTCCATGGCTTTTCTTGGGTTCTCAGATTTAGTTATAGGTCTTCCGACAACAATGAAATCAGCACCTTTTTCATAAGCTTCCATAGAGCTCATTACTCTTTTTTGATCATCATCTGAGACATCATTCCTTATACCGGGAACAATCTTAAGTTTATTAAAATTCTTTAGTTTATCGAGTTCATTTGCTGAACAAACTACTCCATCGATATTCGTATTAGAAGCAATAGATATTAAATTATTAAAATAAGTATCGAACTCTATATGAGTTATTTCAGAAATATCATTCTTTGACAGACTTGTAAGTATGCTAACCCCAAGGATTTTTATATTTCCTTTTTCTGAAGAAGCTGCTTCAATCATTTCTTTGCCGCCATTGAGATGAATAGTGGTAAGAGCTACATTAAAATTAGAAATCTTCCTAACAGAATTTGCTACTGTATTTGGTATGTCATGCAGCTTCAAATCTAGGAAGATTTCAAACCCTCTTTCGGAGATTAAATCTAAAATTTTCCATCCTTCAGAAATAAAAAGCTCTAATCCAACTTTTACTAAGCACTTTTTAGGATCTAAATTTTCTAACAATTTTAATGCTAACTCAGAACTATCAAAATCAAGAGCAACTATTAATTTCTTATTCATAATATCTTTGTTAACTTTTTTGAGGGTTTAAAATGAATAGTTTCAGTCTCTCCAAGGTATGAAACCTCTTTTGTCTTCGGATTCACAAATTTTCTGGGTCTTACATACTTTTTAGAAAATGTTCCAAATCCTCTTATCTCTACTTTTTCATCCATGGCAATAGCTTCAACTATTTGATTTAAAATAAGGTCTATTGAAAGCTTGATTTGGTTGTCAGGTATATGCGGAAGTTGTGTTTGAATATATGCTTCTATATCAGATCTATTAAGCCTATTTGTTTTCTTATTCACTCAATTTAAGAGAAATTCTCTCTCTATCAGAATCAATTCCAAAAATAACACATGTAATTTTATCGCCCTTTGAAAATTTCTCTAAAGCTTCCTTGGCATTATCTTCCTCGGAGATATCTGAAAGATGAATTAAGCCATCTATGTTGCCTTCAAGACCAATAAAAATTCCAAAATCAGTGATAGATTTAATTTCGCCCTCAACATTGTCTCCAAGATTATACTTATTATCGAATTCAACCCATGGATTTGGTTTAGTTTGCTTTAATCCTAGAGATATTCTTCTTTTTTCTCTATCAATATCTAAAATCATGACTTTAATCTTTTCATCTTGAGAAACAACTTTTGAAGGATGTATGTTTTTTGATGTCCAATCTAGTTCTGATAAGTGGATTAAGCCTTCGATACCTTGCTCAAGCTCTGCAAAGCAACCATAATCTGTGACATTGCTAACCGTCGCCTCATAAATACCACCTGAGCTATATTTGGAATCAATTTCTTCCCAAGGATCGTTTTGTATTTGCTTTAATCCTAAAGATACTCTTAACTTTTCTTTATCAAAGCTTAATACTTTAACTTCAATCTCTTCCCCTAAATCTAGTGAATCTGCTGGATTGATCACTCTTGACCATGAAATATCTGTTATGTGCAATAACCCATCAAGTCCTCCGAGATCAATAAATGCACCATAGTCAGTAATATTCTTAACTACTCCTTTGACTATTTGTCCCTCTTCTAAATTTTTAAGCAACTCTAACTTCTCAGCAGAATTTGCTTCTTCTAGAACAGCTTTTCTTGATAGAACAACATTATTTCTTTTGTAATCAAGTTTAATAACTTTGAAATCTTGAATAGTATTTTCAATGTTAGGTGCTTCTTTTAAGGGTCTTGTATCTACGAGTGATCCTGGAAGGAATGCTTTTACAACATCAACCTCAACTGCAAAACCTCCCTTGACTCGATTTAATATTTTTCCAGTAACAAATTCACCAGTTTCAAGAGCATGTTCAAGGTTTTTCCAAGTTGAAATCTTTCTTGCTTTCTCTCTGGAAATTCTTGTTTCACCATAACCATCTTCAACAGCTTCTAAAGCAACTTCGATTTGATCACCAACTTCAATATTCAACTGGCCATCATTTGTTCTAAATTCATCAATTGAGATTACACCTTCAGATTTAAGACCTACATGAACTGTGACCCAATTTTTATCTATATCCAAAACAACTCCAGATACTATTGATCCGGGCTGCATTTCAAGACTTGCAATACTTTCATCTAAAAGGTCTGCAAAAGATTCACTCATAAAATATTCCTTTTTCCAACATGTTGAAGAGCCTCATCTAAGATAGATTCTTGATCTAAACTTGTAGAATCTAATAATATAGAATCTTCTGTTTTAGTCAGTGGAGACAACTCTCTTGTTCTGTCTTTTTTGTCTCTTTCAACAATATCATTTATTAGGTCGTGAATATTAACTTCTTGTCCCCTTTTCTGCAACTCTAAATGCCTTCTTTTTGCTCTAACTTCAGGAGCTGCATCGAGGAAAAATTTTAAATTTGCATTAGGGAAAACTACGCTTCCCATATCTCTGCCATCTGCAACAAGATTACTGGTTTCTGAAAAGAATCTTTGTATTGGAAGAAGTATTTCTCTTGTTGATGACAGAGAACTAATTTTCGATGCATGAATGGCCGTCTCTTCAGTTCTTAAATGCCTTGAGATATCTTCATTTTTAAATAGAACTTGAATACTATTATCTACGATATTAAAGCTGATCTTCCTTAAATTTTGTTCAATTAATCTCTGATCATTTTCGCTTATTGAGAAATATGCAAAAGCCCTATACAAAGCCCCACTATCTAGTATTTTCCAATTCAATCTATCTGCCAATAGGATTGCTAAAGTACCTTTTCCTGATGCTGAAGGTCCGTCAATCGTAATTACCTTATTCATGCTATTTTTATATCTGCTCCTAAAGATGAGAGGGTTTCAAAAAAGTTTGGAAAGGATGTATCAATATTTTTACAATTCTTAACAGTGATGCCATTTTTTGATCTCATGCCTGCTATTAAAAAACTCATAGCAATTCTATGATCACCATGCGAATCAACTTCAGCACCATCAATATCTTCATTGTAATTTCCGTATAATTTTATTGAACTCTCTCTATCAGAAAAATATTTAATCCCTATTGCATCAAAGCCATCACAAATTGCAGCCAGTCTATTGGATTCTTTAACAGTTAATTCCTCAAGACCACCAAGCATAGTGCTGCCCTCTGCAAAAGCTGCAGCAATACATAAGATCGGAATTTCATCAATTATATTTGGTATAACATGGTCAGCTCGAACATCTACTAAGTCATATACATTAAATCCTTTTAGTTTAGATGGTGAAATAGTAATATCTGCAACTTCTTCATTTGAAACCATTCTTTCATTACTTATGCTTATATTTCCACCCATTGACTTTAAAATTTTTATAAGCAAGCTTCTTGAAGGATTCAAACCAACATTTTCGATTATCAATTTACCACTCTTAGATATTAAGCCAGCAACAATTAGAAATGATGCTGAAGAAAAGTCACCAACTACATCATAATGATCTGGACAAATAAGCTCTTTATGCTTGCATGTAATCTTATTGCCCATAAAGCTATTTAGTGATTTGGATTCATCCCGCCATATTGGTGAAATTTCTATATTTCCCTTGAAATATTCAATCATTCTTTCTGTATGATTTCTGGTAGGATTTTCCTCTATAACTGTTACGCCTTTTTTTGCAGCAATTGCTGCTAATATTATTGAAGATTTTACTTGAGCGCTTGCTACAGGCATCTCATAAACAAAATCATCGATTATTTTTCCTTTAGATATTTTTATTGGAGGTATCCCGCCTCTATTTAATCTATTTGAAGCACCCATTTCTTTTAAAGGATCAGCTAAACGCCTCATTGGTCTTTGTGATAGTGAATCATCGCCGATTAAGGTTGCCTCTATTCCCAAGCCGGAAATTAAACCAAACATCAATCTCATGCCAGTACCAGAATTGCCTAGATCAATTGGATTATCAGGATTTTTAGGTTCAGTGGTTCGCTCTTTGATAATAACTTCATTTCCATTAATTTGGATTGAATCTGAAATTTGATTTAATGCATTCGCAGTTGAAAGAGGGTCTTCTGCATTTAAAAAACCACTGATAGTAATATTTTTATTAAGAAGCCAACCTAAAATTAAAATGCGTTGAGAAATAGATTTATCTCCTGGACAAACTATACTTCCTTTAATTAATTCTGAGTTAAAAGATTTTAAATTCAAAACTTATCTTCTTTAAAAGATTTAATTTCTTCAAGCTCTTGCTTTAGCATTTCTAAATGAGAGAAAACATCTGGGATTTCTTTTGTTTCTGTTATTAATTCTAATAAATTATTAATAGAAACTTGCATACCAGCTAACGCCTTTATCAAATCTACTCTATTTAAAATAAAAATATCTCTCCACATTTCAGGATTAGACCCACTCAATCTTAAAAATTCTTTTAATCCTCCACCCGCATTATCGTCTACCTCTGATGCAGATAATCTAATAGAATCAATTAATGCATATGAAATTAAATGAGGTAAATGACTCGTCATTGCAAAAATTAAATCATGTTCACTTACAGACATATATGAAATTCTCATTTGAAGAGCATCTTTCCAAAAAATTTCTACTTTTTCTAAATGTTCTTTATCTGCATTAAATGGATTGCATATGACATTTTTTTTATTTGTAAAAAGATTAATATCTGCAGCATCTATTCCTGACCTATCTGAACCCGCAATTGGATGAGATAAAACTATATTAGAAACATTTTCTACATTTATATGATTCTTTACGCTTGATGTATCGGTAATAGTTACACTTGTATTCCACAACATCTCCAATTCTTTTATTACATCTAATGTTTGCTTTGGAGGTACCGTAATAATTATAAGATCTACTTCATTTGATGATTCGCTAGAATTTATTTGATCAATAGATTCTATGACTTGATCAATAATTCCTCTTTTTAGAGCTCTTTCAGAAATAGATTTTTTTACATCTAGGCCGTAAACTTTAATTCCTTTTAATTTTGATGATAGAGCTATTGAAGATCCAATCATACCTAGGCCAACTATAAGAATACTATTTACATTTAAATTCATACATATTGTGGATAAGATCCAAAGTTTCTTACAATTGCACCGGTATCAATAACCTCTTTTGTCGCTAATCTAAGCTTTTGATCTTTTATGTGCCCTTCGCAATCAACAAAGAAATCATGAGAATTAATATTTCCTCTTGAAGGACGAGTTTCGATCTTGCTCAAGTTTATTTTTCTTTTATCAAAAGGCTTTAATACAGATAAAAGTGATCCGGGCTTATTAGTTGTTTGAATTAGGAAGGATGTCTTATCTTTTCCAGTTTTATTAACTTCATGCTTGCCTATGACAAGAAATCTAGTTTTATTCTCAGAAAAATCTTGAATATTTGTTTTTACTAGCCTGAGTTTGTACTTCTTAAGAGCCATTGAGTTTACTATGCATAATATATTTTTATTATCCTTAGCATATTTTGCTGCAACAGCTGAACTGGGCATTTCTAATCTTTTAATATTTCCTAAATTCTTTTCAATCCATTTAGAACATTGGCCAAGCGCTTGAGGATGTGATGCTATTGCAAATGCCTCACTGATATTAAATTTGTTTCCAGAGGCCAATTGATGGTCAATATCTAGAAAAATTTCACCAATTATGTTTATATTTTGACTATCAGCTAAACAATTTAGGGTTGTATTTATAACTCCTTCTGATGAGTTTTCAACTGGCACAACTCCAATATTAACCTCATCATGCATAACTTGAAAAAAAACATCCTCGATTGTTAAAGCTGGTATTCTTTTTACCTGAGATCCGAATTGATTATAAACAGCAGCTTCTGAATGAGTCCCTTCAGGTCCAAGATATGCAACTTTTAAAATTTCTTCTAATGACAAGCACCCAGATATTAGTTCTTTATATATGGTTCTTATCTTTGAGTCAGGTAACAATCCCTTTTGATTGGCTTTTAATATATTTCTAAGAATTTTTGTTTCTCTATCAGGCTTATAAAAAGAAGAAGATGGACTAACTTTAGATTTAATTTTTCCAATTTCAATAGCATGAGAAGCTCTGCTTTGAATAAGCTTGTATATATCTTTATCGATTTTATCAATCTTATTTCTTAAGCTTTTAAGATTCTTGTCAGACATTTTTATTAACCATATTTTGATTCAAAGTAATCCATAAATTTTATTAATTCTTTTACTCCCTCTAAGGGCATAGCATTATATATGCTTGCTCTCATTCCTCCAACTGAACGATGCCCTTTTAAGTTCAGGAGGCCATTTTGTTCAGATTCCTTTAAAAAAACAGATTCAAGATCTTTATTGCCAAGCATGAATGGTATATTCATAATGGATCGGTTTTTGATATTAACAGGGTTTGAGTAAAAGTCTGACGTATCAATAAAATCATATAACTCAGAAGCCTTCAAATTATTTTGTTCCTTAAAAAAATCCAGGCCTCCGCATCTTTCTATCCACTTAAATACTTTACCAGCTACGTACCATGAAAAAGTTGGCGGTGTATTAAGCATTGAATCAAGCCTCGAATGCTCAGAATATCTAAGAAGATTAGGAAGATCGGTATTTCCATTATTCATGAATTCTTTGTCAATTATTACTATGGTTAATCCAGCAGGTCCAATATTTTTTTGAGCTCCTGCATAAATTAATGAAAATTTAGAAACATCTAAGGGCTCGCTAAGTATTACAGATGACATATCTGCAATTAATGGTTTATCTATTTTAGGAGCTTTATGAATTGCATTGCCTTGAATTGTTTCATTGGGGCAATAATGTACATAAGAAGCATTATCTGAAAAATTTAATTCTTCAATATCTGGAGCATTTGTAAAATTATTATCCTCAGAAGAATATATTTCTTTTAAATTCATTAATTTTGAACCCTCTAAGAAAGCTTTTTTTGTCCATGTACCAGTAGTTATATAATCAGCTGTACCCGAAAGGTGCTTAAAATTTATTGGTATCATTGAAAATTGAAATGTTGCTCCCCCTTGTAGAAATAATATTTCATGACTATCAGGCACTCTAAGAATTTTTTTTAAATCTTCTTTAGCTTCAAAAGCAACTTTTGTAAAAGCCTCTGATCGATGGCTCATCTCCATAATAGAAGTACCTAGATTATTGTATTCTAGAATCTCAGATTGAACCTCAGACAGAACTTCCTCTGAAATTACTGCTGGCCCAGCACAGAAATTCCATTTCCTCATAACTATTCCTCTTCGTCTTCTTCCTGAGGTATTGTTACGCATTCCATAAGTTTTTCACCCTCTTTTGGAGTAATAATTTTTACACCTTGAGTATTTCTGCTTAAAGTAGGCACTTGAGAAACATTGGTTCGTATCATAGTGCCTTTATCACTTATTAGCATTATCCCGTCATTTTCTTCAACTAAAGTCGCTGCAACCATCGACCCATTTCTTTCACTTGTTTTGATTGAAATTACGCCCTGCCCACCCCTGTTATGAGTTGGAAAATCATCTAACTGAGTTTTCTTTCCATATCCGTTCTCAGATACACAAAGAATAGTCTTTGCTGAATCTGCAACATTTAACGAAATTAATTTTTGATCTTTTTTTAATTTAATGCCCTTAACGCCTCTTGCTGTTCTTCCCATTGCCCTTACTTTAGACTCTTTAAATCTAATTAGCTTTCCAGCTGAAGAAGCAAGTAATATCTCTTTTGAGCCATCTGTAATGGCTGTTCCAATCAATCTATCATCGTCATCAAGATTTATTGCTTTTATGCCAGATTTCCATTTTCTTGCAAAAAGACTCAGATTAGTTTTTTTGGTAATGCCTTTTCTAGTAGCCATAAAAATAAAATGTTTATCAGAAAATTCTTCAACTGGAAGTATTTCACTAACTCTTTCATCGTCATCAAGATTAAGCATATTAACTAACGGTCTTCCTTTTGATGTTCTTGAAGCAACAGGAATTTCATAAACCTTTAACCAAAAAACTTTACCCTTCGTTGTGAAGCAAAGTATCTGAACATGGCTACTGAGCACATATAAATTCTGAATTAAGTCTTCTTCTTTAACTGCGGCAGCTGCCTTACCTTGACCTCCTCTCCTTTGTTCTCGATATTCATCAAGCGGTTGAGTTTTTGCATAACCACTTCTTGATACTGTTAGCACCCTTGTTTCTTCTGGAATCAAGTCCTCGTTAGTAATGCCTCTTCTAGTATCATTTATAAGAGTTCTTCTTTCATCACCAAAATTATTCTTAATTTCTTCAAGCTCATTTACCATCAAGGTTGTTAGCGTCTCTTTGTCGTCTAGAATTTTTTGAAGGCCAAGAATCTTTTCAACCAACTCTGTAAATTCTTTACTTAAATTATCTTGTTCGAGTCCTGTTAATCTTCCAAGTCTTAATTCTAAAATAGCTTTTGCCTGGTCTGAAGATAGCTTGTACTTTTTTCCTTTTAAGCCTAGATCTTTGCTAAGACCTTTTGGTTTACAAGCATCATTACCAACCTTTTTTAATATTGCCTCTACAGGTCCAGACTTCCAAACTTTTTTACATAATGCAGCAGCAGCTATTTTTGGATCTTTTGATTTTTTTATAATGGAGATAATTTCATCAATATTTGCTATTGCTACCATTAGACCTTCCACCACATGACCTCTTTCTTTTGCCTTATTTAAGTCAAACTTGGTTCTTTTAGTGATGATATCTTTTCTATGTTTTACAAATGCTTGAAGCATTTCTTTAAGATTAACTTCTTTTGGTTGGCCTTCAGATAAAACAGTAAAATTTATACCAAAAGATTGCTCAAGCTGAGTTTGAGCAAAAAGATTATTCTCAAGAACATCTACAGAATCTCCTTTTCTAACTTCAATAACAACTCTCAAACCATCTTTGTCAGACTCATCACGGATTTCAGTAATTCCTTCAATTTTTTTATCTTTGACCAGCTCTGCAATCTTTTCAAGCATCCTAGCTTTATTCACCATAAAAGGTATTTCATTGATTATTAATGATTGTTTACCTGATTTATCCTCTTCGATAGATGTGTTTGATCTGATATGAATAATACCTCTTCCAGTTTTATATGCCTCGTATATGCCAGCCTTTCCATCAATTGTTCCACCAGTAGGAAAATCAGGCCCAGAAATATCTTTAATTAATTCATCTATGGTGATTTTTGGATTATTAATTATATTAATGCACCCATTTAAAACCTCATTTAGGTTATGAGGTGGAATGTTAGTTGCCATACCTACTGCAATTCCAGATGAACCGTTTACTAATAAATTTGGAATCTTGGTTGGCAGCACATCAGGTATATGTTCACTGCCATCATAATTTGGTGAATAACTTACAGTCTCTTTTTCAATGTCGCCTAGCATTTGATCTGTAATTTTTGCCATTCGAACTTCTGTATATCTCATGGCAGCTGGCGGATCACCATCAATTGAACCAAAATTACCTTGACCTTCTACAATTGGATAGCGCATTGAAAAATCTTGAGCCATTCGAACCATGGCATCATAAACGGCTGAGTCACCATGTGGATGATATTTACCAATTACATCCCCGACAACTCTTGCAGATTTTTTATAAGGCTTATTGTAGTAATTTTTTAAATCATACATTGCATAAAGTATTCTTCTATGAACAGGTTTTAAACCGTCTCTTATGTCTGGAAGTGCTCTTCCGTGAATAACGCTTAAGGCATAACTTAAATAGGATTGTTTTAGCTCATCCTCAATATTTACTGAAATAATTTCTTTGGCAAAATCACTCATTTTTTTGCTTTTTTTACTCTTGTTTTATATACGAATATTTGTACTAAAATTAGCAAATATTTTAACATATTTATGGGGTATTTTATTCTTTAAATTCGGACACAATACCCCCTATAGAGTCTTTTGCATCTCCAAAAAGCATTCTTGTATTTTCTTTAAAGAAAAGAGGATTTTGAACACCTGCAAAGCCTGAGGACATTGACCTTTTAAGAACAAAAACAGTCCTTGCATTATGAACTTCTATGATTGGCATTCCATAAATTGGACTTCCAGGTTCTTCAGTTGCTGATGGGTTGACTACATCATTTGCTCCTATTACAACTGCGACATCAACAGTATCCATCATAGGGTTTATATCATCTGGCTCAACCAATACATCATATGGAACATTTGCTTCAGCTAATAAAACATTCATATGTCCAGGCATTCTTCCTGCAACTGGATGAATACCGTATTTAACTTCTGTACCATTAGCTTCAAGAAGTTCTCCCAACTCTCTAACAACATGCTGAGCTTGAGCAACTGCCATGCCATAACCAGGAACTATTAAAACGGAACTTGCATTTTCAAGGATCAAGTATGAATCAGATACATTTATAGGTTTTACTTCCCCTCTTTCTTCAGATTTTTCTCCAGCAGACTGAGACGCATAACCAACAAATAGAATATTCCCGATAGATCTATTCATAGCTTTAGCCATAATTACTGTAAGTATCAATCCACTTGCGCCCACTAATGAACCTGCAACAATCAGCACATTGTTCAATAATAATAATCCAGCAAAAGCGGCAGCTATTCCGGAAAAAGAATTTAGTAAAGATATAACTACAGGCATATCTCCACCTCCAATTGGCAAGACAAAGCCAATGCCCCCAAGTAATACTAACACCAGTAAAACAATAAAAAATTCGAAGTTAGGTACTAAGGAAGGTGTAATAAAGATTGTATATAGCAAGAATGCTAGCGAAACATAAAAAACTGTTGTAAATAATTTCGTAACTAAAGAAGTCTTTGGTATTTTTAGCTTTTCAGATAATTTTGCATAAGCGACAATACTTCCTGAAAAAGTTACCCCTCCTATATAAGTGGTAATCATTATTAACACATATTTAAAGTAGCTATCTGGGACAGACTCAAACTCAGACCAAGCTATAAAAAAAGTTGCCAAACCACCAAAACCATTAAAGAGCGCTACCATTTCAGGTATTGAGGTCATCTTTACTTTTAAAGCGATTATCGAACCAACCAATGCACCTATTCCTATTCCAGCTAAAATTATATATGGGTCGACTGCTATCTCTGGATCTGCAAATGTAATAACAACTGCAATAAACATAGCCAATGCAGATAAGAAGTTTCCTTTTACAGCGGTATCCTCTTTTCCAAGCATTTTTATTCCAGTTATAAATAAAATTGCTGACACTATGTATATTAAATTTTGGAATGCTGAAATATTTTCAATTATGCTCATGATTATTTCTTTTTAAACATTTTAAGCATTCTATTTGTAACTAAATAACCACCAAAAACATTAATTGATGCAAAAGTTATTGCAAGAAAAGCTAATATATTTTGTAATTGGCTATCACCACCCAAGACTAATGCGCCAACAAGGGCAACGCCAGATATTGCATTTGCTCCAGACATCAATGGTGTATGTAAAGTGCTTGGTACTTTAGAAATTAATTCGAGTCCAAGATAAACTGAAAGAATAAGAACAAACCCAAGTAATACATAAGTATCTATTTCCATTATTGAAACCTCTTATTTGTAATTGTTCCTTCATAGACCAGAACGCTGCTTTGTATTATTTCATCTTCAAAATCAAAATTAATTTTGGAAGATTCTTTGTCATAGAAATCAGAAATCCAATTATTGTAGTTATTAGATAAAGCCAGTGAAGCATGGTTTGAAACTTGTGATGCCAAGTTGGAGATTCCTATTATCTTTACTCCATTTCGTTCAATTATTTTATCAACTTCTGATCCTTCAACATTACCACCTGATTCAACTGCCATATCAAAAATAACACTGCCAGGACTCATTTTATCTATTGTTTTATTATCAATTAAGAGAGGGGCTGGTCTTCCAAAAAGTTGAGCAGTAGTAATTACAATATCTGACTTCTGACAAACATCAGCCTGTAGCTCTTTTTGTTTATTAATTTGCTCATCTGTTAATTCTTTAGCATACCCTTGATCGGTTTCACCAGTTTCACCTAAATCAATTTTAACAAATTTTGCACCCAATGAATTTACTTGTTCCTCAACAACATCTCTTGTATCAAAGGCTTCAACTCTTGCGCCAAGTCTTTTAGCTGTAGCTATTGCTTGCAGACCGGCAACACCAACCCCAATTACAAAAACCTTTGCAGGTTTTAAAGTGCCTGCCGCCGTCATCATCATTGGTAAAGCAGTTGAAAGATTTCTAGAGGATTCAATCACAGCAACATAACCAGCAAGATTAGCTTGAGAGCTTAATACATCCATCTTTTGAGCTCTAGTGATCCTAGGTATGAATTCCATGCTTACTAAATTAATATTTAATTTAGAACATGTATTAATTAAATCTTTGTTATTAAAAGGATTAACCATTCCTATAATAGTTGAGTTCTTTTTCATTAAGCCTATTTCTTTGCTATTAAGAGCTTGATTGGTAATAATTAGATCTGAATTCTTTAAGCACTCTTCTCTAGTGCGCATTTTTAAACCAATTTTTTCAAAGACATCATTGCTTGTATTTATTCCTTCACCAATGTTTTCTTCAAAACAGACCTCAATTCCCAGATCTAGTAATGTTTTAACAGTATCTTTGTGAATCGGTGACCTTTTATCACTTGAACTATTTGATTTTATTGCTGAAATTATCACTTTTTAAATTTCTTTGACTATGTAGTGAATTTAATATTAACAGTTCTCTCAAGTCAACAAAATTAAAATATCAGTCAAGATGCTTATTATTCTAATTCTGATTTATGGTTCTGCTACAGAATTTAAATTTTTATTTATTCTTTATTAAATTTATAAGGGTTAAAATAAACAAATGGAAAATATAGATAAGCAAGAGGTAAAAAAATTTTCTGACCTTGCTGAGGATTGGTGGAATCAAAATGGTGACTTCAAACCTCTTCATGTAATAAACCCACTTAGAGCTAATTATATTAAAGAAAAAATTGAACTGACTAATAAAAATATTCTAGATGTTGGTTGTGGTGGCGGTCTTTTATGTGAAGCTTTGTATGACTTTGGAGGCATAATAACCGGCATAGATGCTGCTGGTCCTGGAATAGAGGTTGCTAAGATACATGCGAAAGAGAATGACAAAAATATTTCATACTATGAAAAAACAGCTGAAATATTAAATGAAGAAAGTCCAGAATCTTTTGATGTTGTGACTTGTTTAGAAGTTTTAGAGCATGTGCCAGATCCAAGAAGCCTTGTCAAAACTTGTGTAAACCTTCTTAAACCAGGTGGGTTACTTTTTTTATCAACAATAAATAAAAGTCCTAGATCTTGGATTACAGCGATTATTGGTGCTGAGTATATTTTTAAACTTCTTCCAAAAGGAACTCATGAATTTAATAAATTTATTAAGCCGTCTGAACTGGCCTCCTTTGTTAGGTATGCTAATGCTGAATTAATTGAAACAAAAGGTATGTTTTATAATCCTCTTAATCATAAGGCTAATCTAAATAATGATCTTGGTGTAAATTATCTGATGTATGCAAGAAAGAACTAAAATTAAACTTGTATTATTTGATTTAGATGGAACTCTTATTGATACAGCTCCTGATTTTCTTTCTTCATTAAATAATGTGTTGAGCAGGCACAACAAAAAAAAAGTAACTTCTAGTGATATAAGAACACATATTTCAGAAGGTTCATCTAAACTTATTAAACATGCCTTTAAGATTAATGATAATGATATTAACTTTAATAAATATAAAACTGAATTTTTAATTGAATATAAAAAAAATCTTACAGAAAAATCAAAGCTCTTTGATGGGGTAGAAGAAGTTTTGAAATATCTTGATGATAATAAAATTATTTATGGCGTTGTTACGAATAAATATCATGAATATGCTGACCCAATAATAGAATCATTTCATCAACTAAAAAATATTAAAATAGTGATTTGTCCGGATGATGTAAAAATTGCTAAGCCAAATCCTGAGGGCATATTGTTGGCATGTAAGAAGCTTAATGTTAATCCTAATGAAACAATGTTTCTTGGTGATCATCAAAATGATATTCTTGCCGGTATTTCAGCAGGCGTATTTGTTATCGGATGTTTATATGGGTATTCTCTTTCAGAATCTTCAGGGAAGATATATGACTGCAAATATATAAATAATGCTAGTGAAATTATCTCAGAAATTAATCCATGAATCTTAAATCTGAAAATTTAAAAGGCAAAAATATACTCATTACAGGAGCTTCTAGGGGCATTGGAAAATATCTCACAAAAAAGTTTAGCAGTCTGGGTGTAAATGTAATTATGCTTTCAAAAAATGAAGAAACATTGGATTTAATCTATGATGAAATTAAAGAAAAATATAAAACAGATCCATGTATCTTAAAATGTGATTTAGAAAATCTTGATGAAAATAAAGCTCAAGAAATTGCAAATATTATCTCTGAAAATTATGACTGTTTGGATGCTTTAATAAATAATGCAGCAATTTTGGGCAAAATGTCTTCAATAATGGATTATGACTTAAAGACTTGGGAAAAAGCTATAAGTACAAATTTAACAAGTTCATTCCTTTTATCTAAATACTTAATTCCTATCTTAAAACACTCTCAGTTACCTAGATTAATTTTTACTTCCTCAGGTGTAGCTCTTGAAGGCAAGGCATACTGGGGAGCCTATTCTGTTTCAAAAGCTGGTCTAAAAGCATTATCTGAAATATTAAAAGAAGAATTAGAGACTATTCCAAAATTAAAGGTTTTTAACTTTAACCCTAAGGCTACAAGAACAGAGATGAGGGCTTTAGCATTTCCAGCAGAGGATCCAAATTCAATTAAAAAACCTGACAAATTAATTGATTATTATTTATGGATGTTATCTAACAAAAGTTCATCATCTTTTAAAACTTATGTTGAGTTTGGTGACAAAATATAAATCATATAGTTACATTTTCATCTTCAAGAACTCTCCACATGTACAGACACATATAGCTTCTATATGGACAAAATGATTCATAAAATTCTTTGTGATAAGTTTCTATATCAAACATCTTCAAATGAGCATTTTTAAGGCCAAGGTCTAAAATCGAAAAAACATCTGAATCACCTAAATAAAAAATCCTAGACATCTCTATCGACCATGGCCCAATTCCTTTTATCTTTATTAAGAAATCATAAAAATCTAATGGAGACATATCTTTTAATTCTTTCCTTGTGATATCTTTTAAATCTTGGTTAAAAATAATTCCATTAAGATACTCAATTTTTTGTCTAGATAAACCTGCCTCTTTAAATTTTATATTTAATTTTTCATTAGCTTTTTTATATTTGTTTTTTTTTAGCAATACTTCAGTTCTTAACCATATTGCTGCAGCCGACTTAACTGATAGTTGCTGCCCAATAATTATTTTTGAAAGATGGTCAACAAAAGACATTTTTGATAACTTAATTTTTAATGGTCCAGTTTTTTTAATATGTTTGGCTAGTTGTTTATAGTTTTTTTGAATAGCTTTTGTATATAAATATTCAAATGCTTTTTTATCTTCCATAATTCTTTAAAGCATCAATTTCTTTATTAGATAATTCTATACTTTTACCTTTCTTTAGGCTTGAAGGAAGAAAAATAGGCCCAAATCTAGTTCTCTTTAATCTACTTATCTCCATATCAAATGCATTAAATATTTTTCTTACTTCTTTATTTTTTCCCGACATTAAACAAACTGAGAACCATTGGTTTGAAGAGTGTTTTTCACCCTCTACAATGTCTGATAATTGATATTTTTTACCATCAATAGAAATCCCATCTAACATTTGTTTTTTCTTTTCATTTGAGAAATTACCTCGAGCTCTTACTAAATATTCTCTATCAATCATTGATGAGGGATGCATACAAAAATTTGCAAACTCTCCATCGTTAGTAAATAACATCAATCCTGATGAATTAATATCAAGTCTTCCAACTGATATCCATCTTGTCTTAGGCTTTGATTCAGGCAAAAAATCAAAAACTATAGGTATATCTTTCTCTCTCTTGGTTGATGAAAGAACGCCTTCTGGTTTATTTAATACAAGAAGCTTTATTTCTGTTTTAATAAAAGATATGGTCTTGCCATCAAACTCAACAATATCATTTTTATCGACTGAGCTTCCAATTTTTGCAATTTCACCATTAACAATAACTGCGTTTGATTTAATTAATGCCTCACACCGCCTTCTTGAACCTATTCCAGATCTAGCCAGAAATTTTTGAAGTCTTTCAGGCATAAATTAAATAACTTTAGAAAGAACATCATTTTTAGAATCATCAGAGATTTCTGGTAATTCAGGTAAGTCATATATATTTTTTAAATTTAGATCATCTAAAAAGTCTTTTGTTGTGATATAAAGTGTTGGTCTTCCTGGGACATCTCTATAACCTGAAACTTTTATCCAATTTCTTTCTAATAATGATCTTATGCTTCTGGTGCTTACAGAAACACCTCTAATATCTTCTATATCTCCCCTTGTAACAGGCTGTTTATATGCGATGATTGAAATCGTCTCCATCAAGGCTTTTGATATTCTTGGAGTCTTATCATTCCAGAGTGAGGCTAGATAAAAGCTATGCTCTTGTTTAATTTGAATCCTGTAACCAGAAGCTACCTCGAGAATTTGTATTGATGTGTCTAAGTATCTTTCTTCAAGGTAATTTAGTGCCTTTTTTATGTCAGATAATTCAATCTTACTTCCATTATTTCCTAGAATAGTTCTAATTTCAGAGAGCGTGATTGGCCTTCCAGCACCATAGAGCAATGCTTCAACAGAATTTATCAAATTAATATTCAATTTATATTCTCCCAGATGATTTTATAAACAATTCTTCACTTTTATTTTGGATTAATTCTACATAACCATCTTTGGCAAGCTCTAAAGATGCTAGCAAAGTTACGACAATACCCTGCTTACCTTCTGATTTTTTTAATGTTTTTGAAAATTTTATTACATTTGTTTTTTTTAAGAAATCTAAAATCATTTGAATGCGTTCTTTGGTCGAAAGTTCTTCAAAGTCTATTTGATGATTCGTTCTATAATTGGGTCGATTTATAATTTCTAAAAGAGAGGCATATATTTCCTCCTTTGTTATTAAGATTTCTTTAATTTTTTCTTTTTCAAGTTCTGGTAACTCTGCAGAGGCAGTAAAGAAATCTCTATCGATTCTTGGAATTAATGCAATTTTTTCAGAAACATTTTTAAATCTTTGGTACTCTTGTAATCTTTTTATTAATGAAGCTCTAGGATCTTCCTCTTCTTCATCAAATGACTCCCTCGGAAGCATCAATCTAGATTTAATTTCTGCTAATGTTGCAGCCATAACTAAATAGTCTGCTGCTAAATCAAATTTTAAAGAGTCCATTAATTCAATATATTCAAGATATTGATCTGTAATCTTAGATACGTCTAAATTGAGAATATTTATATCGTCTTTCCTAATTAAATATAAAAGGAGGTCTAATGGTCCAGAGAAAGACTCAAGAAAAATTTCTAAAGCATTCGGTGGAATAAAGAGATCATCAGGCATATCCTCAAAGCGTTGCCCCATTAGAGTAGGTAATTCAAGCTGGGCAAGATTGTTATTTTGCATATATAAACACTATATAGTGTAAGTTTCACCTATTTTAATACAATATCTTGTGTATTTCCTTAAAATATTCGATATAAATGACAAAATTATTAAATAATAAATTTAATTTAATTGTTTCTATTATCATGCTTTCATTTAATAATATTCATCCATTTCTAAATTAGAGATATAAAATATAGTTATATGAATTACTCAACTGACAATACAAGGATTATTGATAGAAGAAAAGTACCGGCTCCATATGAGCTTGTAAACAAATATCCAATCAATGATGATATTGCAAAACTTGTGTATGGCACCAGAAACCAGATTAGCCAAATATTACATGACAAAGATGATCGAATATTTGTTGTAGTTGGTCCATGTTCGATTCATGATCCAGAGAGTGCAATTGAATATGCAGATAAATTATCTAAAGAATGTAAAAAATATAATGAAAATTTATTAATAATTATGAGGGTCTATTTTGAAAAACCTAGAACAACTGTAGGGTGGAAAGGTTTAATTAACGATCCTGATATTAATGAAACATATAACATTGCTAAGGGAGTTGAGCTAGCAAGAAAGGTTTTGATTGATATTGCTAACCTGGGATTACCAGCGGGTACTGAATTTCTTGATCCAATCTCACCGCAATATGTAACAGATATTATTTCATGGGGCGCAATTGGCGCAAGAACAGCTGAGAGTCAGATTCATAGAGAACTTGCATCAGGATTGTCATGCCCAATTGGTATTAAAAATGGAACAGATGGTAGCCTTAAAGCTGCAATAGATGGTATTCAAGCAGCAAATCATTCGCATGTTTTTCTTGGTGCAACAAAGGAAGCTGACATTGCTATGCTTAAAACAGCGGGCAACAATGATGCCCATATTATTCTTAGAGGCGGAAAAGTTCCAAATTTTGATGTTGAATCAGTTGATAGCACCCTTATAGCTTTAAGAGAAGCAGAAGTTAATGAATCAATAATGATTGATGCCAGTCATGGAAATAGTCAAAAGAAATTTCAACAACAGATTCCAGTTGTCGAATCCATTTGTGACCAGGCTATAAATGGAAATAATAATATTAAAGGGGTTATGATTGAAAGTCATTTGAATGAGGGAAATCAAAAAATCTCAGAAAACTTAAAATATGGACAAAGTATTACTGATGCGTGTTTGGGTTGGGATGACACCTTGATATGTTTAAACATGCTTAATGAAGCTATCATTAAAAAAAGAGGTAAGTAATTTAATTGAACAAAGAAGAAGGCTTATACTTTTCAAAAGAAGTAGCTGAAACATTGGGATTGGAATGTGCAATTATCTTAAATTTATTTAAAGAAAATAAATTAAGTTATATTTCATCGTATGAATCAACCTTAAAATCTATTAGTAATGAATTACCCTTTATAGATCAATTTATAGTCAAAGAGTCATTTGATAAATTAATCCAATTTGAATTAATTGAATTAAATAAAGGGCTTAAAAAGAAAAACTATAATGTTAAGAAGCCAATTCAAAGTAGTGAATCTAGAAAAATTGAGAATGATTGGGAGCCCTCAGAAGATACTCTGGAGATAATAGAAATGGCTCAGATTTCTAATGATTTTATGAATCTTAAATTAAAAGAATTTAAAGTATATTGGTCTGAAAGAGGACAAAAAAAGAATAATTGGAATATTACTTTTATAGATTTCATCAGAAGAGAGTGGGCAAAAGAAAATAATTCTAATAAGGGTCTTCCATATACCATAGATGAGAAATGGTTTCCTGATGAAGATGTCTTTGATATTTTAAATTTATCAGAGATTACAAAAGATTCTGCGTTAAAATATCTAAGAGAATTTATTCTTTACTGGAAAGATAAAGGCGCTGCTTTTACAACATGGAATTCTAAATTTATTGATCATGTCAAAAGACGACATATGATTAGTGGTAATATAGGTAATAATGAAAAAAATAAGAAACATTCTGAGCCAGGACAATATACAAAAGACTTCAACGCCAGAAAAAATGATACAACGTGGGCAAACGAAATCAATCTCGACTAAAGAAGCTTTAATAAAATCAATTGACTCTTTATTTCTTAAACTTGAGCTTTCATATCATTATCAATTTTATAAAGTTTTTGGGACTGACGAAAAATTAAAAGAAGGTAAAAAATTGTGGGCAGTAAGTTTAAAGAATGTTTCATCAGAAATTATTCTTGAAGCAGTTGAAAATGTAATTGCTTCCCAGTCTTTTCTTCCAACTCTTACTGATTTACTCAAAGCTTGTGATGATATTGATAAAAAAGATGGTTTTCCCTCTGTTGAAGAAGCATATATAGAAGCGAGGAAATCATATCAACCTAGAAAAGAATTTAGTTGGTCTCATCCTATAGTTTATTATTCTGGTAAAAAAATAGGTTGGAATTTATTAAATGAAAGAGATAGCAAAGAAACTTTTCAGTTATTTAGAAAAACTTTTTTTTCTCTAAAGCGCCAAGCCCAAGAAGGAAAAAAGTTTGTTATTAAAAATATGAATGAAAAAGAGAAACTTGAGCCATTAAATAAAAATTTATTTAAAAAGCTTAGAAATAAGCATAAAGTTTAAAAAATAATAACTACGCGATATGAAAATAACAAAAAATATTAGAATATCTTTATATATAATTATTCCAATTCTTTTATGGATGGTCTCAGGATTTTTTAAAAATGATGATCCTCAAGTACAAATTCAATCAAGTGATCTTTTTAATGTTCAAACGCTTTTGTGTAATGCTGCTGAGTATCAGCCTTTTATAAAGCTAAAAGCCACTACAAAATCAGAAAAAAGAATAAATGTAAAAGCAAAAACATCAGGTGAAGTTGTAAAAATTGGAGCTATTCAGGGTGAATACGTTGAGAAGGATAAAGTTTTATGCAGTTTAGGTGTTGTTGAGCTCAATAGAACAGAAGTTAAGGCTCCCTTTTCTGGATATATTGAACAAATTGTAAAACCAGGTAATTTTTTGGAAAGAGGTCAAATTTGTGCAACTATAATTCAGCTCGATCCAATTACTTTAGTTGCTGGAGTGCCTGAATACGATATTAACAAAGTACGTATTAATCAAAATGTATATGTAGAGCTAGTAACTGGACAAAAAATCAGAGGTGAGCTCACTTTTGTCTCTAAAAGCGCATCACCTGATACAAGAACATTTAGCGTCGAATCACAGATTGAAAATTCTGATGGATTAATTAAAGATGGTCTTACTGCAGAAATGAGCATAGAGGTTGATAAGGTAAAAGCTCATAAAATATCTCCTTCAATCCTCCTTTTAAATGATGAAGGAAAGTTAGGAATAAGAATTGTTACCAAAGGAAAATTTGCTGAGTTTGTTGAAATTATTATTTTAGAAGACTCTGAAGAGGGATTATGGGTTACTAGCATTCCTGATGAAGTTGAAATAATAATCCAAGGACAGGGTTTTGTTGAAGATGGTCAAGAAGTAATTACCAATCGCATATGATCAAAATAATTGACTTTGCTATTAAAAAAGCAAAAACAACTCTATTGATTGCATTTATGGTAATAATTGCAGGAACTTATGCAAGACAAGAAATTCCTATTGCAGCATCACCTAATGTTCAACTTCCATTTATTACTGTATCAGTATTTCTTGATGGAGCATCTCCGAGTGATACATCTAGATTGATATCAAGGCCTCTTGAAAATAGGTTAAAAACTATTACAGGAGTTAAAAGTATTAGATCCACAAGCTATTTAAGCTATGCAAGAGTTTTTCTAGAGTTTGAAGTAGGATTTGATATTGATAATGCTTTAGTTGATGTAAAACAAGGAGTTGAAGAAATTAAATATCAACTTCCTCTTGAGGCTGAAGATCCTCAAATTCAAGAATATAGTGAAGCAAGCTTTCCTGTAATGAATATAAGTATTGTTGGAGGAAGCTCTGTTAGGCAAAAAGTTTTTTATGCCAGAGAATTAAAAGACTTAATTGAGCCAGTTGAGCAAATTCTTGAAGTAAGAATGACAGGAGCCCCAGAAGAAGTCCTTGAGGGAGTAATAGATAAAGCAAAAATGGAATCATATGGTGTAACTTTATCTGATATTTATTATTCAGTTTCAAATAACAATTTAATTATTCCAGGTGGTAAACAAGATACTGGAAGAGGAAGTTTTAATATTGAGGTTCCTAGCATTATTGAATCTGCAAAAGACGTATATGAAATTCCGGTAAAGGTTACAAAAGATGCGATTGTTACTTTGGGTGATATAGCAACTATTAAGAGAACATTCAAAGATTTTACATCCTATGCAAGAGTGAATGGTGAAGATGCGGTTACGTTAGAAATATCACTTAGAGAAAGTGCTAATGCAATAGATGCCTCTAGTGCTATCAGAGAAATATTATTAGATTTTGAAAAAGTTCTCCCAAAAAATTTAAATATTGTCGTTTCTAATGACGACACGATTTATGCCAGTCTTATGGTGAAAGAACTGAATGGAAATATTATTGCTGCAGTGGTTTTAATCATGGTGCTTGTAATAGCAAGTATGGGAACTAGGGTTTCGATGTTGGTTGGTCTGTCTATTCCTTTCTGTTTTTTAATGACTTATTTAACTTTATATAGCCTTGATATGGAAGTTAATTTCCTAGTTATGATGGGGTTGCTTCTTGGAATGGGGATGTTAATAGACGGATCTATAGTTATTACAGAGTATGCTGATAAAAAGATTTCTGAGGGTCTGTCTCGAGTTGAGGGCTACACTCTGGCCTCAAAAAGAATGTTTTATCCAATAATAGCATCCACTGGCACAACGCTTGCTGCTTTTATACCAATGATGTTTTGGCCAGGTTTTACTGGGCAATTTATGAAGTATCTTCCTATAACTATTTTTTTTGTATTATCAGCGTCTTTATTCTACTCCCTTATTGTAATTCCGGTCTTAGGAGCGTATTTTGGACAGAAACAATCCGCTCTTAACAATGATGATGGGCATACATCAATTTTTGTAAAACTAACTAATTGGTACGGTAAATATATTAAAAGATTTGTAAAAAATCCTATTGAAACTGTTACCGCAGTTATTTCTGTATTACTTATCATAATAATGAGTTATTCCATTTCAGGTATGGGAACAATATATTTTGCAATCGTGGACCCTATTCAGGCAAATGTAACGATTAAGGCTAGAGGTAACTTTTCTGCACTTGAAACAAAAGAAATTATTGAGCAAGTTGAAGAAAGATTTTTAAAAGTCCAAGGCATAAAAAATGTTTATCTTCGATCTGGCTCAGACTGGTGGCAAACAGGTTCAGATCGGGTTGGTGGTGGCTTTATTGAGACATTAGAACCTTCACAAACAAAAATATCTGGCTTTGAGATAATGGATCTTTTAAAAGAGTCTACTCAAGATTTGCCTGGTATAACTGTTGAAATAGAAGCAGATGAAGGCGGTCCATCATTTGACTCACCCATCGAGATTGATGTTTATGGTGATACCGAAGAACAGGTAAACGAAGCAGTAACTAAGATTGAAAATCATATGCGAAATGGCATGAATGATCTAAATAATATTTTTTCATCTAAAGCATATCCTTCGGTTGAATGGAGTGTGGAAGTTGACAAACAAAAAGCAGCACAATTGGGTGTGAGTGTTAGTGATGTTGGAGCTTTAGTGCAGATGCTAACATCAGGATTTAAAGTAGGCGAATATAGACCAGATGATGCAAAAGACGAAGTTGAAATTAGAGCAAGATTTCCTGATTCAGATAGAACAATTACAGGCATTAGAGATTTAAATGTTGTCACTAGGCAAGGAACAGTTCCTGTTAGCTCATTTGTTAAGGTTGTTCCAAAAGAAAATCGACAGACTGTAAATAGAAAAAATGGTAAATATTTTCAAGAAATTGGAGCAGGCACTGAAGATGAGTCTAAGGTTTCTGAAAAAATAAATGAGCTGAATGAGTGGTTGGAATCTTCAGATCTTGGTCCAGGTATTAATTATGCATTTAGCGGTATGGCTGAGGAAACTGAAGATGTCAACAGATTTATAATTGTTGCAGGAATTACTGCAATCTTCATGATGTTGTTAATGTTAATTACTCAATTTAATAGTTTTTACCAATCTTTCATTATTCTGTCAGCTGTGACTATTTCATTTGTTGGGGTTCTGCTAGGGCTTTTAATTACAGGCAAGTCATTTAGTACTACTATGACGGGTATATCTATAGTTACGCTTGCTGGAATTGTTGTAAATAATAATATTGTATTAATTGATACCTTTAATAAACTAAGAGAAGAATCACCTCAGGTTGAACAATCTATTCATATTATTAATGCATGCAAACAAAGACTAAGGCCAATTATATTAACTTCACTCACAACCATTTTTGGATTATTGCCTTTGGCAATGGGAGTTAGTGTGGATATCATTTCAAGAGATATAGTAATAGGTAGCAGAGTTGTAGATTGGTGGTCAAATCTTGCTGTCTCAATAGTATGGGGGCTCGGTTTTAGTACATTTATGACCTTGATTCTAACTCCTGCTATTCTATCTTTACCTTATGCATTAAGAAATGAATATAAAAAATTCTTTAAAACACAGATTAATGACATACAATAAATTATGACTAAAGAAGATAAAAAGGTAGATTTTGAGTCATCTCTTAAAGAGCTTGAACTTATTGTTGAAAAATTAGAAGATGAAAATATTAATCTTGAAGATTCAGTAAAATCATTTGAAGAAGGTGTTAGCTTAGTTAAGCAGTGTCAAAAAAAACTGCAAGATGCAGAATTAAAAATTAGAAAATTGCTTGATGATGGGTCTTCATCACAAATAAATAAATCTTAGTTAAAAATGCTCAAAGAATTTATGTCTCACATAAGGAGTCAGGTTACTTCTAATATTGAGCAATTTATTGGGTCCTCAAATTTAATTGAAGAGGCTATGAGATATTCTGCTTTAGCTGAGAGCAAAATGATCAGAGCTGCATTAGTTTGCGCCTCTGGAAAAGTAAATAATAATATAACTGATAAAACTTTGATTAACCTTTCAACTTCAATTGAGTTAATGCATACATACTCCTTAATACATGACGACCTTCCCGCTATGGATAATGATGATTTTAGAAGAGGAAAGAAATCCTCTCATATTAAATATGGAGAAGCCAATGCTATTCTTGCCGGAGATGCTCTTCAAGCATTATCTTATGAAATAATATCACATGATTATAATCTTACATCTGACGAAAAGATTGATGCAATTAAAATACTTTCTTCTGCCTGTGGAAAAAATGGAATGGTCTATGGACAATTTCTTGATATTGAAAGTGAATCTAAGTTGATTGATAAAAAGTCTATAGAAAATATACATAGTCTTAAAACCGGTAAGTTAATAGAGTGTTCCGTTATGTTTGGTCAAATAGGAAATTCTAAAAAAGAACAAATAAGCATACTTAAATCTTATGCAAAAAAAATAGGATTAGCTTTTCAAATAACTGATGACATTCTTGAGATTGTTTCAAGTAAAGAAACTCTTGGAAAAAGTACAAACTCCGACATAAAAAATCATAAATCTACATATGCGAATGTAGTTGGTATAGACAATGCAATAAAAAAATCCAAAAAACTTTCTAAGTCAGCTATAGCCGATTTGGAAACTCTTAACTCTAAAGAAGTTGATATGCTGATAGAATTAGGAAAATATATTTCATATAGAGAAAAATAAATTGAGAATTTTTAAAGAAATTCCTTCTAAAAAGCCGAATACGCCTTTACTAGATAGCATCAAAGATCCATCTGATTTAAGATCATTCTCAATAAGTGAACTTCAAAATCTTTCCAATGAATTAAGAGAATTTCTTCTATATTCTGTTGGTCAGAGTGGAGGTCACTTGGGTGGCGGACTCGGCGTGATTGAGCTTACTATAGTTATTCATCATTTGTTTAATACTCCATATGACAATTTGATTTGGGATGTTGGTCATCAGGCATACCCTCACAAGATTTTAACAGGCAGAAAAGATAAAATTGAAACTATAAGAAAAAGGGGTGGATTAGCACCATTTCCATCAAGAAATGAAAGTGAGTATGATGCATTTGGTGTTGGTCATTCAAGCACATCCATAAGTGCCCTTTTGGGCATGGCTATTGGATCAATGAGCATCAATCCTGATAAAAAACATATTGCCGTGATTGGAGATGGAGCTATGACTGCTGGAATGGCTTTTGAGGCGTTAAGTCATGCTGGACATTTAAAACCTAATCTTCTAATTATTTTAAACGATAATGATATGTCTATTTCTGAGAATATTGGAGGTCTATCAAACTATTTCTCAAGAATATGGGCATCTAAAATTTATAAGGGTATTAAAAAAAGTGGAGCAAGTTTTTTAAAGCCACTTCCTCAAGCATATCATCTTGCAAGAAAGGTAGAGACTCAAATGAAAGCAATGGTTGCGCCAGGGACAATTTTTGAAGAACTTGGATTGAATTATATTGGTCCTATAGATGGTCATAATATTAAAGAATTAAAAGATGTTATATCAAATTTAAAAGAATTTGATGGTCCCCAATTCTTACATGTAATAACAAAAAAAGGAGCTGGATTAGACAAGGCTGAGGCAGATAGAATTGGGTTTCATGCTATAGGAAAAATAAATGCTATAAAAGATAAAAAAACAAAACAAAAAAAATATCAAGATGTATTTAGTGATTGGATAGTAGACATGGCTTCTTGTGATGAAAATCTCATAGGAATAACTCCTGCTATGAGAGAAGGTTCTGGGTTGGTAAGCTTTAGTGAAAAATTTCCTGATAGATATTTTGACGTAGCGATTGCTGAACAACATGCAGTAACTTTTGCTGCTGGGTTGGCATGTGAAAAAAAGAAACCCGTGGTTGCAATATATTCAACTTTTCTGCAAAGAGCTTATGATCAGCTAATTCATGATGTTGTTGTTCAAAATCTTGATGTTATGTTTGCATTAGATAGATCAGGTCTCGTTGGTGAGGATGGCCCTACTCATTCAGGAAATTATGATATCGCATACTTGAGATGTATCCCTAATATGATAATTTGCACTCCTTCTGATGAGAATGAGACAAGGCATTTGTTGACAACAGCATACCACTACAAAGGTCCATCTTCAGTAAGGTATCCAAGAGGTACAGGTCCAGGTGCAGTAATTTTCGACACTCTGGTGCCTTGGGATATTGGAACAGCTAAATTAATTAATGAAGGAGGTCCCAAAATAGTTGTATTAAACTTTGGAGCTCTTATAGATCAAGCAAAAGATGTTTCAAGTTCTTTAGGGCTCACATTAATAGACATGAGATTTGTAAAGCCATTAGATGAAGAAATTTTGAAAAAGTATTTATCAAAAGCAGAGTGGTTTATAAGTATTGAAGATGGTTCAGTTATGGGTGGCGCTGGGAGTGCTGTCCAAGAATTCTGCTCTAGAGAAAAAATAAATATTAAATCTATGCTTTTTGGAATACCTGATAAATTTATAGAGCATGCTTCTAGAGATGAAATGATAGAGGATGCTGGGCTAAGTTCAAATAAAATAAAGTCTAAATTAAAAAAATTGTTAAAACCAGACTTATGATAGCTGCAAATATCCCTGCAATGACATCGTCAAGAACAATACCAAAACCATTCTTATATTTTGTATCAAAGTAAGATATTGGAAAAGGTTTCAAAATATCAAATACCCTGAAAAATATAAATGCAAGACTAGCGTATAGTATTCTTTCATTCTGATCTGTAGCAACATATAAAACAGGAACTAAAGAAACCCACATACCTGCTAATTCATCAATGACAATTGATTTATGGTCTTTCTCTAATAAATTAGTTGAAGCTTTTTCACATATCCAAATTGCAAAGAACACAATAAAAATTGTTAATATCAGCATATTTACATAATGAGAAATTATTACAAAGGATATCCATGCAAAAATACTCCCAAAGGTTCCAGGTGCAAAAGAAATTAAACCAATGCCACCCAAGCTAGCAATAAAATCATACGGTTTTTTTAAATTTGGAAATTTACTCATGATCTATAATTGTAGCTTTTTTAATAAAAGGAATCCCAGCCAGTTTTTTTAAAGTTTATATCTTTGTTATTTTTTGTTAGCTTAATATTAGATCCTTCTGTGATCTTTCCAATAGACTTTAAACCTTTATTTCTCAGCATTTCTTCACATTCAATTCCACAAGTGAAACACAATTCATAATCATCCCCATAAGCAAGATCATTTATATCATTTGTAATAGGAATATCCTCATATCTTAGGATTGCTCCAACTTGCGATAATTTACATATAGCACCTAAGTCCTTGAATAATCCATCAGAAATATCTATACAGGATGAAGCAAAACTTGCGATATATTTAGATAGTCCAAATCGAACCTTTGGTCTAAAAAATTCCTCGATATATTTAGATTTTTTATTATTCTTCCAATCAATCAGGCCTTTGCGCCCCTTTCCTAGTGCTCCCGTAATATATATTAAATCATCTGGTTTTGCGTTTGATCTAAGAAGAGGTTTCATAAATGGGTATCCAAAAACATTTATACAAATATTTAAATCACCAAATGTTATATCTCCTCCAACCAACTTAATATCATACTCGTTAATTATAGCCTCAAGCCCATTAGTAAAATCTTCATACCATTTTATATTGGTTTTATTTGATGTAAGACCAACTGTTATAAATGATGGATAGGCACCCATGGCTGCTAAATCACTTAAAGCGGTAGCTATTGATCTATATGCAATATCATTAGCATTAGAATTTTCTGGAAAATGAGTACCCTCTTTTGATATGTCCATAGAATGAACAAGATCTTTTTTCTGAGATTTTATTACAGCTGCATCATCACCAGATCCAACAACGACCAGATTGTCATCATTCTTTTCAACTAAGTGTTGAAAAGAATTCAGTATATCTAATTCTGATATCAAGAAGGATATCTTTCAAACAATCCGCTAGCTCCCATGCCTCCACCGATGCACATTGTTACAACACCATATTGTTTATCTAAATTCTGCAGTTGACGGGTTAAGTGACCTACCTGTCTTGATCCTGTCATGCCAAACGGATGTCCAATTGAAATTGAACCTCCATCTAAATTTAACTTATCCATTGGTATTCCTAGCTTATCTCTACAGTAAACTACCTGGACTGCAAAAGCTTCATTTAACTCCCATATATCAATATCTTCCATTGATAAATTATAGTTTTTAAGAAGTTTAGGTACTGAGTAAACAGGACCTATGCCCATTTCATCTGGCTCACAACCCATGCTTGTAAACCCTCTAAAATATGCAGTTGGCTTTAGACCAAGATCTTTAGCTTTTTCTTCTGACATAACCAATGTCACAGATGCGCCATCAGATAACTGAGATGAGTTCCCTGCTGTTACAGATCCATTTTCTGGATCAAATACAGGTTTAAGAGAGGATAATCCCTCTAGAGTTGTTTCGGGTCTATTGCATTCATCTTTATCAACTGTGTAATCTATCTCTTTGGATTCACCGGTTTCTTTGTTTGTTAACAACATTTTGGTATCCATTGGAATAATTTCGTCATCATAACCCCCAGATTGTTGTGCTGCTGCAGTTCTTATCTGGCTTTCGAATGCGTATTCATCTTGAGCTTCTCTAGAAACATCATATCTTTTAGCAACAACTTCAGCTGTCATTCCCATCGGATAATAAATGCCAGGTGATTCTTGAGCTAATCTTTCATTTACAAAATTATCCATGTTCATATTCATCATTGATATAGTTTCAGCACCACCAGCAATAACAGTATCGTAACAACCTGCCATAATTTGACCTGCTGCCATTGAAATTGATTGAAGCCCTGAAGAGCAATATCTATTAATAGTTGTGCCTCCAGTAGTTATAGGCAATCTAGACAAGACAGCAGCGTTTCTTCCAATATTATGTCCTTGAGCTCCCTCTGGATTTCCACAACCCATAATAATATCTTCGACCTCTTCAGGGGGTAAGCCTGGGTTTCTATCTAACATTGCATTGATTATATGAGCTAGCATCTCATCCGGCCTTGTCATATTAAATCCGCCTCTGTGAGACTTTGCTAATCCAGTTCGAACGCTATCAACAATAACTACATTTTTCATAATTTCTCCACTAAAATCTAAACTATTCTAGACTATCTTCTTCCTTTCTTAAAGCTTTATACCAGTCAGGAATTAATTCAATTCCTAGTTCTTTTGCTTTTTTTAATACATAAGGAATTGAGATTGGGCTAAAGGGAAGAATTACTAAAACACCAAGGCCAACACTCTTTAAAACTTGCTTAAGCTGATAATTTGCCTGTTTTATCTCATGATTAGTTGCAATCCCCTCTATAGATTTCATATAAATATCTAGCATTTTTTTATTTTCATCTGTTTCTTCAACGAATGAATCTTTAAGTCTTAAAATGTATTGTTGAATTTTTTTTGTATTCATATGAATACAAGTATTATGCTACATTTATTAAAGATGAAGAAATATGAGCGTGCAAAAGTCGTAAAAAAAATTCTAGATAAATACTATCCAGAAACTCCTATCCCGCTCGACCATAAAGATATATACACATTGCTAATTGCTGTTCTATTATCTGCGCAGTGCACTGATGAAAGGGTAAATAAAATAACACCGAAGCTATTCTCACTTGCACCAGATCCAAAAAGCATGTCAAAACTTTCAACTAACAAAATATATAAAATAATTAAGCCATGCGGGCTTGGTCCTCAAAAATCTAGGGCTATAAAAAAACTATCAAATATCATAATAAATAAGTTTAATGGAGAGGTTCCAAGGACCTTCAAAGAACTTGAAAAACTTCCAGGTGTTGGCCATAAGACAGCTTCAGTTGTAATGAGTCAGGGTTTTGAAATTCCTGCATTTGCTGTTGATACCCACATTCATAGATTGGCACAAAGATGGGGTTTAACAAATGGAAAAAATGTTAAACAGACCGAAAAAGACCTTAAGAATATTTTTGCAGAAGACTCATGGAATAAACTTCATTTACAAATCATTTTTTGGGGAAGAGAGCACTGCACTGCAAGATCATGTTACGGTCTTGAATGTAAAATATGTAAAAAATGCTATCCAAAAAGAACAAAACCTTTTGTGCACAAGAAGCCTTAGATAATATAAAATTACGTTTATTCTTTATATTTTTTAAATCATGAAATCATCTAGAAGCGATAGTATCTTCTCTAATATAAGCTCTATAAAAGAGTACGATTCAGATTTGTGGACATCGTTTGAATATGAGGCCAATAGGCAAGAAGATCATATTGAGTTAATTGCATCTGAAAACTATGCATCAAAAAGAATTCTTGAGGCACAAGGATCAATTCTTACAAATAAATATGCAGAAGGATATCCATCAAAAAGATATTACGGTGGTTGTGAAAATGTTGATATCGCAGAAAATCTTGCTATAGAGAGAGCAAAAAAACTTTTTAAAGCAGATTATGCAAACGTTCAACCTCACTCTGGTTCATCAGCTAATGCTGCTGCATATTTAGCTCTTCTGGAACCAAATGATACTATTCTTGGAATGAGTCTAGATCACGGAGGTCATCTCACCCATGGATCAAAAGTAAATTTTTCTGGCAGAAACTATAAAAGTTTTCAATATGGACTTCATCCTGAAACTAATGATATAAATTATGATGAAGTAAGATCTCTTGCAAAAAAACATAATCCAAAACTAATTATTGCAGGGTTTTCTGCTTTCACAGGAATTATTGATTGGGAAAAATTTAGAAAAATTTCTGATGAAGTGGGAGCTTACTTTCTTGTTGACATGGCTCACGTTTCTGGACTTGTTGCTGCAGAATTATATCCTTCACCTATTCCCTTCGCTGATGTTGTTACATCAACAACACATAAAACACTTAGAGGACCAAGGTCTGGAATCATTCTAGCAAGGGCAAATGAAGAAATAGAAAAAAAACTAAACTCCGCAGTTTTTCCTGGCTCGCAAGGAGGACCTCTAATGCATGTGGTTGCTGCTAAAGCTTTGTGCTTTAAAGAGGCATTGGATCCAGAATTTAAAGTTTATACTCAACAAGTTATGGATAATGCAAAAATTATGGCGAAAACTATAATGTCAAATGGTATTGATATTGTGTGTGATGGAACTGAAAATCATATTGTACTTGTTGATTTAAGAAGTAAAGGTATTACAGGAAAGGATTTGGAGAGAGTTTTAGGGTCTGTAAATATAACTGTTAATAAAAATTCTGTTCCCAATGATTCTGCATCACCCTTTGTTACCTCAGGAATAAGAATTGGAACTCCGGCAATAACAACTAGGGGATTTAAAGAAAAGGAAACAATTCAGATTAGTAATTGGATTTCAAGTATTATCAATGATTTTGATAATAAAGAATTGCAAAAAAATATCAAAGAGGAAGTGCACAATCTTACAAACAATTTTCCGGTATATAATGTATAAATGTACTGTCCTTTCTGCCAAGCTGAAGATACAAAAGTAATTGATTCAAGACTAGTTGCGGATGGTTCGCAAATTAGAAGACGAAGAGAGTGCGAAGTCTGTCACTCTAGGTTTACTACTTTTGAAACAATTGATTTAGCTCTTCCTAGAGTTATCAAGAGTAATGGAGAAAGGCAGCCTTTCAATGGCTCTAAACTTAAATCAGGAATGTTGAGAGCTCTTGAAAAAAGACCTTTGTCTACAGAAGAGATAGATACTGTTTTTGGTAAAATCTTAAAAGAGATTAGAACAAAAGGAGTTCGAGAAATAAAATCTATAGAAATCGGTAAAATCATGATGAATGCTTTAAAAGAGGTTGATACCGTTGCCTATGTTCGTTTTGCCTCTGTATACAGAGATTTTCAAGACATTGAGGATTTTTCTCAAGAAATTAGCTCGCTTAATAAGGAAGGTCCTAAAAATAAAAAATCAAAAAAATGAATTACGAAGAATTGATGCTTCGTGCAATCACAAAGGCAAAAGAATATAAATATACTGCAAAACCAAATCCGGTAGTTGGTGCAATTATTGTAAATGGAAATGAAATAATATCAGAAGGTTACCATGAGAAATATGGTGAAAATCATGCAGAAGTTAATGCAATTAAAGAAGCATATAACCATCAAGGCAAGAAATTTCAAAGTTTTTCAGAACTAACCTTGATATGTACATTGGAACCATGTAGTCATGTTGGAAAAACAGGATCTTGTGCAAAGCATATTGTTAAAACAGGATTTAAAAAGGTAATAATTGGTGCCATTGATCCAAATCCTAAAGTTGCAGGGCAAGGTATAAAAATATTAGAAAATAATAATATTAAAGTTGAAGTTGGATTGTTTGAAGACCTTATACAAAAACAAAATAAATTTTTCTTTTATAAACATAAAAATAATAAGCCATATATTACTGTCAAAATTGCTTCCTCTATTGATGGCAAGTCTCACTATGAAAACAAAAAAGTTTTTATTACTTCTGAATCATCCCGGAATGATGTTCAAAAGATTAGATCTAATTATGATGCGATTTTAACTGGAGGAAACACTCTGAGAATTGACGAGCCAAAGATGGATGCACGTGTTGATTTTAAAGTTAATCAAGCTAAAAAGATTTTATTAACAAGTAAGTCTCATAATAATGAATTAGATTTTTTTAATAATGCTTCCGTTGATATTTTTCAAATTAATGATTTAAATAAAATTATTAATTCATACAAAGATAGTGAAATATGTTCAATATTAGTAGAGGCTGGGCCAAACCTAGTAAATGCATTTCTTAATGAAGGAATAGTTGATGAATTAATTGTCTATACCTCAACAAAAATTCTTGGAGAAAAAGGAGTTAATTGGTTTGATGGGAATAATACTATTGAAAATTATGGTTTTAAATTAGAATCCTCATATAAAATTAACACTGACACAAAAGAGATATTCAAAAAAGATGAGTAAAAGTAATATATTAGACATAATTCAAGACATCAAAGATGGAAAGATAGTTATTATTATTGATGATGAGGCTAGAGAAAATGAAGGCGATCTTGTCTGTTCTGCTGATCTAGTTACCCCTGAAATTATTAACTTTATGGCATCTAAGGGTAAAGGCTTGATTTGTCTTCCAATGAGTACAGAACTTTGTCAGAAATATGATCTTCAAATGATGACAAATAATAATAGAGCTGCAAATAAAACAGCTTTTACAGTGTCTATTGAAGCTGCCGAAGGTATTACCACTGGAATATCTGCAGCTGATCGATCTCATACAATCAAAACCGCAGTAAGTAAAAGTTCAAATCCATCTGATATTGTTCAACCAGGTCATGTATTTCCTTTAAAAGCAATGAAAGGAGGTGTGCTTAGCAGAGCTGGCCATACTGAAGCTGCATGTGATTTATCAAAACTAGCTGGGTTACAATCTGCAGGAGTTATATGTGAAATTATGAATGATGATGGAACAATGGCTCGAAGAGATGATTTATTAAAATTTGGTAAAGAAAATCACATTAAAGTTGGCACCATCGCTGACTTAATAGATTACAGACTTTCAATGGATGCAACTGTTGAATCTGTTCTCGACAAAAATGTAAAAAATGAGTTTGGTGAATTCAAATTAAATGTATGGAGGGATAAAATTCATGATGAATATCATTTTTCTCTTTCAAAGGGCGACCTTAAATCAGTTGAATCACCACTAGTTAGGGTTCAAACCCAAAGTATTCTTCAAGATACATTAGGTATAGATGAACTTGGTAAGAATTGGTCTATTAGAGACTCATTAAAAAAAATTTCTGAGGAAGGTATTGGACTATTTGTTCTAATTAATTATAAAGATGCTAAAAGTTATTGGCTGAATAAACTTGAAGAAAAAGAAATTGAACCAAAAAGTAACAGAAGAGTTATAGGAGTAGGTTCTCAAATTTTAAGAGCTTTAGATTTAAAAAAAATTACTGTTCTAGGAACTCCTACTAAATATAATGCTGTATCAGGTTTTGATATAGAAATAACTGGTTTTGTAAATGAATAAAAAAATATTAATCGTTCATACCTCTTGGTACGAAGAATATGTATCTAGAATGATAAATATAGCTAAAGACGTGCTTGGGGATTTTGATTGTACTAATGCTGTTGCTCCAGGAGCATTAGAGCTTGCTGCTTTAGCTGACCATAAAATCCAAGATTCTTCTTTCATAGGCATACTTTTTTTAGGAATAGTTGTAAGAGGGCAAACATCTCACTATGATTTGGTAACCAAAGAAACCTTTAGATCTATATCTAACTTATCAATGGATAATTGCAAGTTAGCTTTAATAAATAATGTAATATGTGTAGAAAATATGGATCAACTTGAAGCAAGGCTTATTAAAAATACCACCAACAATGCTAAGGCTTTAATACAACTAATACATGAAAAATCTAGCTAACTTCAAAATAGCAGTAAGAACAAGAGAATATTTGATACAGGCTATCTTTCAAATGCTTTTTGATAATCAAAAAGCTATAAAAATAATTAAACAATTTAAAGAAGAACATAAGACAAAAAAGGTAGATTTTAAGATGTTCACTTCATCTATGAAATCAATTGAAAAAAATAAATCAGAGATTGAAGATATTATTTCATCGCTTGATATAAAGAATTCAAGCATAGAGCTTATTGACAAATCAATTCTCTACTTCGCAATTAATGAAATGCTTTTTGGGGGATTAGACAAACCAGTTACTATCGATGAATCTCTTAGACTTTCAAAAAAGTTTTCTAGTCCAGACTCATACAAATTTATTAATGCATGCTTAGATAAATTTCTTAAAACGATTTAAATCTACCTTGAGATTGTTTGATCTCGTGAAGGACCTGTTGAAATAATTGAAGCACTACATTCTATAAATTTTTCAATATATTCTATAAAAGTTTGGGCCTTTTCAGGTAATTCTGAATATTGAGTGATGCCCTCTGTGGAAGATAGCCAACCATCAAATTCTTTATAAACTGGATTATTATTTTCATATTTGATACAAACTTTTATTGTTTCTGTTTCATCAAGAACATCTAGTTTAGTAATGCATAAATTTGTAACTGAGTTTGTAAAAACTGCTTTCTTAAGTGCTACCAAATCCAACCAACCACATCTTCGAGGTCTTCCGGTAGTAGCACCAAATTCATTACCTCTTTTAGCAAGTAATTCACCATCTTCATCAAATAACTCAGTAAGAAATGGCCCTTCTCCAACTCTTGTAGCATAGGCTTTAGAAATTCCAATGATTTTATCAATATATTTTGGTCCAATACCTAATCCTGTTGATACTCCCCCAGCAGTGGTGCTAGAAGATGTTACATAAGGGTATGTACCATGATCAATATCTAATAATGTTCCTTGAGCACCTTCAAATAAAATAGATTTTTTATTTTTAACAAATTCATACATAAGGTCTTGTGAGTCAACACAAAATTCTTCATAAAGATGCTTGTATTTCATAATCTCATTAAAAACCTCATCAACATCATGGGGTTTATCGTTATACAAATCTTTTAAAAGTCGATTATGGTAGTCAACAAGAAGTTCTACTTTTTCTTTTAAAATATTTTGATTACCTATATCACCAAATCTAATCGACCTTCTACCAATTTTATCTTCATACGCTGGACCAATACCTCTTCCAGTAGTACCAATTGACTCTTTTTTATCTCTTGTTTGATCTATTGAAATATGAGAAGGGAGTATCAAAGTGCATGCTGAGCTAACAAAGAATCTATTATTAAAGTTAATACCTCTACTTTTTAATTCATTTATTTCTTTATCAAGCGCATCAAGGGCTAGAACTACGCCATTTCCAATTAAACATTGTGCATTATTGTGCAATATTCCTGATGGTATTAAATGAAGAACAGTTTTTTCACCATTAACCTTAATGGTATGTCCCGCGTTATGACCGCCTTGGAAACGGCATACCACATCAGTGTTCTCACTTAGGTTATCAACTATTTTACCCTTACCCTCGTCTCCCCATTGAAGACCTAGGATTAGAGTATTTTCAGACAAAATATAACCTAATTTTTATCTTTTTTATCATTGAGATACTTGAAGAATTCAGAATCTGAATCTATCAACATAACATCAGATTTATTTTCAAATGTTTCAACGTAAGCTTTCATACTTCTTGTAAACTCATAAAATTCTGGATCTTGTGAAAAAGATTCTGCATATATGTTTGCAGACTCTGCATCGCCCTCTCCTCTTAACTGTTCAGACTGTTTGTATGCTTCTGCTAAAATTACAACTTTGTCTTTATCTGCAATCGCTCTAATTTCCCGAGCAATCTCTTTACCCTCAGATCTTAATTCTTCAGCAAGTCTTTGTCTTTCAGTTCTCATTCTCTCATATACTGAATTACTTAAATTTGAAGGTAAGTCAATTCTCTTCACTCTGAAATCAATGATCTCAACTCCAAGGTCTCTTACCGAGTCATTTAGTGAACTCAACATGATACTCATTAATTCATCTCTCTCACCAGAAACTACTTCTTTAACTGTTCTTTTACCAAAATTATTTTTTAAAACAAACTCAGATCTTTGTCCTAGTAAGCTGTTAAGGCTGTTAAAACTTCCATTGTTCGCTTTGTAGAAAGTTAAAACGTCAGTAATTCTATATTTGATGAAAGAATCAACTAATAAATATTTACTTTCAACAGTAAGAATTCTATCAGGCTCTTCATCAAGTGTTTGAATGCGGGCATCATACTTTTTTACATCCTGAATTATAGGAAGTTTGAAATGAAACCCAACAGGTATATCAGGTCTTACCGCTTCACCAAATTGGAACACAATGGCTCTTTCTTTTTCACTTACAATAAAAAAACTATTGATTAATAGCCCGAAACTTAAAGCCCCCAACACTAAATATAAAGTACTTTTATTCATCGTCATCACCTTTCTTTTTATTTTCTTCCATTATTTTGTCTAAGGGTAAATAAAGTAAATTATTTCCACCTTCTACATCCACCATAATTTTAGTTGAATTTGATAATACTGACTGAAGCGCATCAAGATACAACCTATCTCTTGTCACTTCCGGCGCTTTTAAATATTCTGCTAAAAGCTTGTTAAATCTATCTACCTCACCTTCTGCCTTTGCTACCACCTCTTCCTTGTATGCTTCAGCTCCTCTAATTCTAGCTTGAGCCTGACCACGAGCTTCAGGAACAATTGTTAGGGCATATCTTTCAGCTTCATTTTGTAATCTCTCTTTGTCCTCTCTCGCTGCAACAACATCATCGAAGGCGTTCTTTACAGCTGCAGGTGGATCAGTTTTTTCGATATTAACCTGCTGAACTAATAATCCAGTTTGATAAATATCTAAATACGATTGAAGTCTATTTTGAACCTCCATAGCAATATTTTCTCTTCCTACTGTTAAGGTTTGATCAAGGGTATTATCACCAACAACGTGCCTTAAAGCACTCTCAATTGCATTTCTTAAGCTTCCTTCAGGATCTTTTACATTGAGAACAAAATCTTTTAAATTTGCAATTCTATATTGAGCAGAAACTGTTACATCAACTATATTTTCATCTTTAGTTAACATGCTGTTTGTTTGAGTATATCTTCTAGTTAGTGAAACATTTTCAATATATCTTTCATCTATGCCTGCAAATCTAAAGTTTAATCCCTCTTCTTGCTCTTCATAAAAAGACCCTAGTCTAAGAATGACTGCTCTTTCTGAAGCATCAAGCTGATAAATGCACTGAGATCCATAAATTATGGTAAAAGCAAATAATGCATACATAAAAATTCTTGATGATGAAAAATTAAAACCACTTCCACTTCCTTTGCCGCCAGATCCATTGCTTGAAGATTTCTTTCCACCAAGAATAGATGAGAACTTTTTCATAAGCTCATCAAAATCTGGAGCCTCATTATTGTTGTTACCCCATGGATCTTTATCTTTGTTATCCCAATTCACTATTAATTACCTCATTTTTTTTTCTATTATAAACTTATGTTGGGGCTTATTATCATATTTAAAGTAAAGATATTATCTTTTTAACACTATCTTCTAAAGGTTTTATTTCATTAATTCCGATTTTTAAATAATTTTCCCAACTTCTTATCCAAGTTATTTGTCTTTTAGCTAATTGTCTTGTTGCAAATAAGGCTTTTTGAGAAAAAGTATCAATATTATATTCTCCATTAATGTAATTAAAAATTTGTTTATAATTTACAGACTTTCTAATTGGATGGTTATTAGGAATATTATATTTTTCTAAAAGAGTTGTCGCCTCTTCTTCTAAGCCATCTGATAAAATTCTTTCTAACCTTTCTTTAATTCTTTGGTGAATAATTTCTCTTTCATCCATGATCCCGAATTGATAAACATTATATTTGTTACTTAGAGGATTTTTTACAGTCTCTTCCAAAACTTTACTAAAGGGTCTCCCAGTTTTATTTATAACTTCAAGTGCTCTAATTATTCTTACTTCGTCATTTTTATTTAGATTTTTAGCATACTTAGGATCTCTTTGATTTAAAAGGTTAAATAAAAAATGGGATTTGTTGTCTTCTTTGAGATTTTCTAGATATCTTCTATAGTTGTTGTCTCTTTCAGGCAAAACATTTATTCCATCTAACAATGTCTTAAAGTACATCATTGAACCCCCAACAAATAATGGTAATTTGTTATCAAGATGAGACTTTTCTATTATTTTATGAGAAAGGTTATAAAAATCTGCAGCAGTAAATACTTTGTCAGGGTTAGCGACATCGACCATCTCATGAGGAAATTTTTTTAAAATATCTTTGCTTGGCTTTGCAGAACCTACATCGCAATCTCTATAGACCATTACTGAATCAACGCTTATTATTTGAATAGGAAATACTTTAGCTAGTTTGATAGCAACATCTGTCTTACCAGTTGCGGTTGGTCCAAAAAGAAAAGCTACAGGTAAATTAGTCTTAATTTTTCTTAAAGAGATTAAAGAGCGTCTTCATTTGTTTCACCGGTTCTGATTCTAACAACCTCATCTATTGGTGAAATAAATATTTTTCCATCTCCAATTTTTCCTGAAGCTGAAGATTTTATTATGGCTTCTTTAACTTGTTCAACCATATCATCCGAAATAGCTATTTCGATTTTAATTTTAGGAAGAAAATCAATAGTATATTCAGCACCTCTATATAATTCAGTATGACCTTTTTGTCTCCCAAAGCCTTTAACTTCGGTCATTGTCATTCCTGATACACCAATTTCATCAAGTGATGCTCTCACTTCTTCTACTTTAAATGGTTTTATTATTGCTGTTACTAATTTCATAATTAATTTATTAAATTTTTAATATGTTTGTATTGTTTGTTTGATGAGCCTTTATTTTCACTCACAACCTTTAAGGCATTATCTATTATATGGCTTCTTAATTCATCATTTTTAAGCAATTTTTTATATGCTTCGTAGAGATCATTGGGATGTTGTAATTGCAAACATGCTTCTCTCTCAAGAAACAAATTTAAGATATCTTCAAAATTTTTCATATATGGTCCTACAATAAATGGGCTTTTATTCGATGCGGCTTCAATTATATTATGACCTCCGTATTTGCTAAAAAGGCTTCCACCAATGAATGAAGCTTTAGATTTTTTATATAAAGAGTTCAGAAGACCGGTTGTGTTTATTACTATGACATCATTTTCATTTGTATTTAATTCAAGATTAGAAGATATTTCATAATTTATTTTATTAACATCTAAGATTTCTTTTAAAGAATTCGATCTTTCTGGGTGTCTTGGAACTAATATGAGCTTTAAATCTTTGAATTCTTTTTTAATCTTTATAAATGAATCAATTACAACCTCATCCTCTCCTTTATGTGTACTAGCAGCAAGAATGAAGTTATCAGTTTCCGAGGTTTCATTTAAGTCTGATTCTTCATTTTCAAAGTCAAATTTTGTGGACCCAACTTTAAAAATAATATTATTATTTATACCCAAGTTCTTAAAACGAACTACATGATCATTGCTTTGAGCTAGAATCAATGAAAATTTATTCAAAGTATCATCTATTAAACCGCTAAATATGCTATATCTTTTATAAGATGATTCAGAAAGTCTTGCATTAGAAAGAACTATTGGTATGTTTGTTTTCCAACATTCATGCACTGTTGAAGGCCATATTTCAGTTTCAAATAAAATTAAACATTTGGGTTTAAATTTCTTTAAAAAATTCTTTACAAAAAGATTTAAATCCCATGGAGCATATACAACAACAAGTCTTTGTCCATAAATTTTTTTTGCTTCTCTTAGGCCGGTTGGGGTAGAGACTGTAAGTACAATATTACTATCTTCTAATAATTTCTTAACAATGATTTGAGAGCTTATAACTTCTCCCAAACTTACCGCATGAAACCAAACCAAAGATTCTTCAGGATTTTCGCTATAAAAACCAATCCTGTTAGAAAAATTCTTTATGTAATCTATATCTTGGAGGCTTTTAAAAATCAACCTTGCTATCATAATTGGTAGCAAAAAAAATATAGTACTGTTGTATAAAAGTAATCTCATTAATAATTTATAGCTTTAATAATGTAATAATACATCTTAATAATATATGAATAATGCATTATTAATAATTCTAATTGCTTTTTGGAGAGCTCTTATCTCTCTTCCAAGATTTTTGCAGTTACCACTTTCAAGTATTATTGGGTTTTTAATATATATAACTGCTTTAAAAAGAAATAAATTTAGTAAAGTAAATATAGACTTTTGTTTTCCAAATAAAAGCAAACTAGAACGAAATAAAATATTTAAAAGCAACATAATACTATCGGGGCGTGTAATTTTTGATACTGGTATTGCCTGGTTTTGGAGCAAAAAAAGAATAAATAAGAGTATTCGATATGAAATAAATGGGTTAGAAGATTTATTAAAAGAGCAAAATTCTAATAAAGGCGTAATTTTATTTTTCAAACACTCTTTGCATCTAGAGCTTGATGCGAGAATACTCGGCATGCATGCTGAAATATATGGCGTAGAAAGAAAGCATAATTCAGAGTACTTTCAGTCAATTCAAAGAAAAGGGAGGCTTAAAAGCATGAAGGGTATTGTTGATAGAAAAAACACTATCAGATTTATTAAATGGCTTAAAGATGGAAAAACTCTTCTTTATGCCCCTGATCAGGATTATGGAATGAAAAAATCAAATAACATAGATTTTTTTAATCGTCCTGCAGCAACTGTTTCGGCCCCTTATAAAATTATTAAAAAAACTCAATGTAAAACTTATTTTTTAAATAGTTATGTTAAAGAAGATAAATTATTTCTTGATATTGAAAAACTAGATTTAAATGATATCGATGAAATAAATTTCTCTAGAAATTTGAATAAATATATTGAAGATAGGATTAGGTTAAATCCGAATGAATATCTTTGGCAACACAGAAGATTTAAATCAACTCATAGAGAAATCTACGAATGAATCTCAGTAATATTGAAAGTGTAAAAGGATTTATGCCTAAAAATGAGGGTGATGCTTTATTAAATTGGGCTAAAGAATTTTCTAGAATTGGGCCAATTTTAGAAATTGGAACATATTGTGGAAAATCAACTTTATACCTTTCAAAAGGTGCATCAATACAAAATGAACTTGTATATTCAATAGATCATCATTTGGGTTCAGAAGAACATCAGTTCAATGAAGAATACTTTGATGAGGAAACATATGATTTTTCAAAAAATAGAGTCGATACTTTTCCTTTATTGATAAAAAATATTAACGATTTTAAGGCAAAGAATATAGTTCCAATTATTTCAGACTCATCAGAGGTTGCCTCAAGATGGTCCTCAAAAGTTGGTATGGTATTTATAGACGGGGGTCATTCTATGGAAGCAGCAATGGCTGATTATGTATCTTGGGAGCCTAAAATTAATCATGGTGGAGCATTGGTTATTCATGATATTTTTGAAAATCCTAATGACGGCGGACAAGCCCCATTTGAAATCTACAAAAAAGCACTTCAAAGCAACTATGAAATATTTGAGAGAGTGGATACTATTGTTTGTTTAATAAAGAGTTGATTGATTTGCAATAAACAAATCTGATGCTTTAGAGAAATTAAATACTGAATCTGCAGCAATTATCAAGGCAGATGACGTCCAACTAGGTCTTTCGTTGGGCCAAAAGATGTTTTCATCGTACTGCCATCCCATATATGGAATACCTGATTGATCTGAAATATTTAAAACATCTATTAAAAGTCTTTCGGCATCTTTTCTTCTTCCAACAATAATAAGCGAAATTATAAATTCGCAAGTTTCAGCAACAGTAACCCAAGGCTCCTCAACAACACATTTAACTCCAATATCTTTTACATAAAATTTTTCAAAAACTTGATTAACATAAAAAAAATTTTCATTGTTGTTTAAGCACCCTGAAATAATTGGATAATACCAATCCATTGAAAACCTTTTTCTATCTTTTAATAAATCAAATTTATTTTCTGGATTTTTTATAGCATATGCTAGATATTTGTAGGATTGTTTCCATTTTTCAATATCATTAGACTTATCAAGTATCTTAGAGATAGCGATTGCACATTCAATACTTTTAAGAATAGAAGAAGAACCGGTAAGTAAATAATCTTTCTCAATTATGCCATTAGAATCAATTGACCATGGAATAGTCCCATTTGCAGTTTGAAGATTGATTGAAAAATTAATAGCAGATTTTATTGTTGGCCATAATTCTTCAAGATATTCCTTATTTGCGAAAGTCTTGTAAAAATGAAGTGCTGCAACCGATATATAGGGACCAAAATGAGTTGGCTTATTCTTTTGAAGAGATTTATTATCATCATATTTTGCAAACCAACTTCCATCAGAATTCTGATTATCAATTAACCATTGAAAAGCAAGCTTAGAAGAGTCGATTTCCTTTACAAAATTTAGACCCATTATTGATTCAATGTGATCCCAAGGGTCATGATTTTTATCTTCATCAGATGGGATTGCACCTGATTCTAATTGAATTGATTTAATATATTGTCCAATATTTATAAAAAATTCATTTGTAATATTGTCATGATTATCAAATTTTCTTAATGGTTTTTGCATTATGTTTATAGCTTTTCAAAATACATCGAAAAACTTTTTCCCATTAATGGATTCAATATCTTATCAATCAAATTAAGAAAAAATGGCTTTTTAAGAATGTGTCTCTCAAGGATTTTCTTATAAAGTTTAACCAATAGGTTTGAATCTTGAGAGTTCCAAAAAAAACATCTAAGCCACCAATATGGAGCATGAATAGAATGAAATTTTTCAGACGACAGAAACTTGAAGCCTACACCTTTTATTTCAGAAACCAAGCCAAGTTGACTAAATATCCTTAGATGGCCTCCTGGTTGATTTTGATAATCTTTTGAGAGAGCCCAGCAAACTTTTTCAGGCCAAGAGGCTGGCACACTTGCGTAAAACTTACCGCCAGGTTTTAGTACTCTGTGGATTTCATATACAGCTTCGTTATATTCATGAAGATGTTCTAAAACTTCAGAACAAACTATTAGATCTATACTTTCATCAGGAAAAGGTAAAGAGTATGCAGAACCTTTTAGAAATTCGGCGCCTGCGTTAGAAATAGATTCAAAATATTCATAACCTTTATGCGCCTTTAGAAGTGATGCATCATCCATATCTAAACCAATACATTTCATACCAGGATAATCTTGCATTACTCCAAATATATGCCTGCCCTCCCCGCAACCAACGTCAAGCATGATTCCGTTTTTATTAAGTTCGTATTTTTTTAAATTAAATGTCAGCATTTTTGAATTTCTTTATTGTTTTATAAATAATATCTTCATATTCATTTGTAATTTTAGCCCAATTAAAATTTTCTTTAACATGCTTCCTACTCTTTATCGCTATTTCTTTATATTTATCATAATTTATTAATACTTTTTTTACAGAATCTGCAATCATTTGATCATTTTTAGGTTCAACTAGAATAGCAAATTCTTTTGTTAATTCAGGAATTGATGAAACGTCAGTTGCAATTAATGGAACTGCGCAACTCATAGCTTCTATGACAGGATAACCAAAACCTTCATACAATGAACTCACAATTGCAACGGAGCTTGATGAATATAAATTAGTTATCTCAGCTTTTGTTATATTTGATTTAAAAAATACGTTTTTTTCAATCTTTAATTTTTCTATTAATCTTTTAGTATGTCCATTTTCTTTTATGTTTCCGATAACAATTAGATGAATTTCAGGGAAATCTGTTATTAAAATTTTTAAAGCTTTTAAGGAAAAGTCCAATCCCTTTAGTGGGACATCTGCACTAGCTGTAGTAATCAACCTGAATGGATTTATTTGAGATCGATCAATGGGCGCAAACTCAGAAGCATCTAAACCATTATTTATTACAGTGATATTTTTTTCTTTGCATTTAAATTCTTCGATTATTCCTTTTTTTGAGCTTTTAGAAGGAGTAATGATGGTATTAATTTTAGGAGCTACTTTTTTTTGCATTTTTAAAAAAGAATACCATCTGTATCGAGAGATTCTATACTTGATTTTATTAGATGCCTCTAGTTCATGTTTTAAATCATATGTTATTGGATGATGAATAATTTCTATTAATGGTAGTCTTTTCTGAATTTCAAGCATTCCATAACTTATAGACTGATTATCAATAATTAGATCATAATGGTTATTATTTTTAATAAATTCATTTGCCCTATCTCCAAAAGTTCTCATCTCAGGAAATCCGCCAAATAATACAGAGATAAATTCATAATAATCGTTAATATTCTTTTTTTTCTTATTTATGAATTTTTTAAATCGATCTCCAGATGAGAATGTTTCAAATAGATTTAGCCCTGGTAATTTTATCAAATTAATATCCTTATATAGTTCTGGATATGGCGGACCAGAAATTACATCAACTTTGTGACCTATAATAGATAATGCCATAGAAATATCTTTTACAAATACGCCTTGGCCTCCGCCATATTTAGCACTTCTATAACTAAGGATTGCTATATTTAATTTTTGCAAAAGCTATTATCTTGTATATGTTAGCCAGCTATTGTAACTAGAATTCTTGCCTGAGATAATTTCTTGAAACGCCTCTTGAAGTTTTTTTGTAATCTTACCTCTTTTGCCATTATTTATATATTTGCCATTGAGAGTAGTTACCGGAGTAATTTCAACAGCTGTGCCAGTAAAAAATGCTTCATCAGCATCAACAAGTTCTTCGAATTTTATGTTTTTTTCAGATACCTCTATATCAAAGTCATTTGCAATTTGGATAACTGATTGGCGAGTTATACCATTAAGACAATGATCTATGGTTGGAGTGAAAACAATATTATTTTTAACTAAAAAAATATTCTCTCCGCTTCCCTCAGAAATAAACCCATTTTTATCCATCATTATTGCTTCATCTGCTCCATTATCTATTGCTTCATGAAGTGCCATTGTATTGCTGAAATATGTTCCAATAATTTTATGTCCTGAATGTAAGGGGTTTTCATATTGTCTATGAGAAGACTTAATTACTGAAATGCCATTCTTTTTAGCTTGAGGGTCCATATATGAAGGCCATTCCCAAGCAGCAATAGCGACATTAACGCTTAAGTCTTTGGCACGTAAGCCCAAGCCTTCATTTCCTAGATATACGATTGGACGTATATAACCTTCATCAAGATTATTTTTATTTAATACTTCGCATTGAACATTATTAATTTCGTCTTCAGAAAAAGGAATTTTAATATTAATTTTTTCAGCAGCATCAAATAGTCTTTTTGTATGTTCTTCAAGCCTGAATATTGCAGGCCCAGCTGAAGTTTCATATGCTCTTACACCTTCAAATACTCCAGTTCCATAATGCAAAGTATGAGAAAGAATGTGAACATTTGCGTCATTCCATTTCTCAAATGAACCATTTTTCCATATTAATTTTTTTTCAGTATCTGCAAACATATTTCAAGATATAATTAAGCCTAGGTATTATTGCAAAATCATCGATATAAAAAAAGAAAAATATGGAAATAGCCAAATCGATTTTTAGAGAATATGACATTAGGGGTATTTATCCTAAAGAGATTAATGAAAACCTAATGAAACAAATATCTAAAGCGATATCAATAAAGTGTATTAATGAAGGTATTTCTGAAATATGTGTTGGAAGAGATGGAAGGATTTCTGGAGAAAGTTTGCTTAATTCTCTATCTTCTTCATTGTCAGAATATGGTATTAAAGTTTTAAATATAGGTCTAGTAACTACTCCGCTACTTTATTTTGCAGCAAAAAAAAGTAACCATAAAAGTGGTGTGATGATTACCGGGAGTCATAATCCAAAAAATTATAATGGAATAAAACTAGTAATAAATGATAGCCCTGTATCAGGTAGTGAAATTTATGAGCTTATAAATAAAGACAAGTCTTATACAAAAGAACCTGCAGAAATAATCTACAAAGATATCAAAAAAGAATATATTCAAGAAGTTAAGAATAATGTAAATATAAATAAAAGCATTAAGGTTGTCACTGATTGCGGGAATGGTGCGGCTGGATGTATAGTGCCTGAATTATTTAAAAGCATCGGTTGCGAGGTTATTGAGCTTTTTAGTGAAGTGAATGGAAACTTTCCAAACCATCATCCTGATCCAAGCAAAATAGAAAACCTTTCAAATTTAATAGCAAAAGTAAAGGAATCAGGGTCTGATTTAGGCTTAGCATTTGATGGAGATGGTGACAGAGTTGGCCTTGTAACAGATAAAGGTGAGGTGGTGTTGCCAGATAAAATTATGATGATTCTAAGCAAAGATATACTTGCTACAAAAAAAGGTAAGATAATTTATGACGTCAAATGCTCTAATGCATTGGAAAGCATAATCTTAAAAAATGGTGGTGAGCCAATCATTTCACCCACTGGTCATTTTCATATAAAAAATGGCATTAATAAACATAATCCATTACTTGCTGGAGAGATGAGTGGTCATATATTTTTTAATGATAAATGGTACGGTTTTGATGATGGTCATTATTCTGGAGCTAGAATTATAGAAATCATTTTAAAAGAAAATAAAAAAATTTCTGAAATTGAAAGCGAATTACCAACGATTTACTCAACTCCAGAATTAAATATAAATGTAACAGACGAATCTAAATTTAAAATAGTAGAAAATTTTATTAATGAGTTTTCATTAGAGGGAGAAAAAATTACAATCGATGGATTGAGAATAAATTTTGAAAATGGTTGGGCCTTGCTAAGAGCTTCTAATACAACTCCTAAATTAGTTTTAAGATTTGAAGGAGACTCTGTTAGTGATTTAGAAAAAATAAAACATGATTTTCTGAATGAACTTTCTCGCATTTGTCCCGATATTGATATAAATTTAGTTTAAAAATGAAAAAAGATAGAAAAAATATTATTTTACAATCTTTAGCTAGCATGCTTGAAGAAAGAAATCTCTCAAAAATAACTACCGCTCTTCTTGCAGAAAAATCTAGTATCACGGAAGCTGCTTTGTATAGGCATTTTCCTAGTAAGAGATCTATATATGCTGAATTATTCTCTTTCTGTGATGATTCTATATTTGCAAAATGTAATGAACTGAAGAAAAGTAAATTACCAGCAAAAGATAAAGCCAAGAATGCCTATATGTTTTTTATGATATTTATTGAGAAGAATAAAGGATTTGCAAGATTGCTTTCTAGAGAGGCTCTTTCAGCCAATGAGCAGAACGTATCTGATAATGTGAATCAATTTTATGAAAGATTTGAGTTAATGTTAAGGCAGATGCTTAAAGAAGATGCAACTAATTTAACTACGCAACCAGGTGTTTCTGCACAATTGATTGTTACTGCTATTGAAGGAAACATAGGAAGATATATAAGATCGAAGTTTAAAGTTCCCCCATCAACTTACATAGAAAATATCTGGGACCTTCTTTCAATAAGTATATTTAAGAATTAGTTAGAGTTTTCATTGAGGAATAATTCAAAATAAAAATTATTAATTGCTTTTGTATCTATTTCGCCAGTTGATTTATTAACTCTTACAAATGAAATATCGTCTGGAATTGGATCTTCATAAATATCTAATGTATCTAATTTAAAATCCATATAGTTGAGCCATATGGGGAGTGCAATAGTTGAGCCATATTCGTTTTCACCCAAAGAACTAAAATCATCTGTTCCAACCCAAACAGTGGTTACAAGATCTTTGTGAAATCCTGAGAACCATGTACTAATAGAACTGTTTGTTGTACCAGTCTTACCCCCAATGTCATCTCTATTTAAAAAAGCAGATTTTCGACCTGCTACACCGTTTTTCATAAAACCCTTTAAAACGTCTTTCATTAAATATGCTACTCTTTCATCAATCACCTTCTCTTTTTTTTCAAGAGCATCTAAGAGATAATATGGTCTTTTAATATTCATCTCTAACGTATCTAGCCATGGGAATGCATTGATATTTTTACGAATATCAAAATCATTTTGAGAAAATATAATATTTCCAAATCTATCTTCAATACGATTAATAAAATGAATGTCTGGAATATATCCATTAGTTGCTATTACGCTATATGCTCTAGACATTTCTAGAGGTGAAAAGTTTCCAGAACCCAGAGCCAAAGAAAGATCATTTGGTAATCTAGATTTTTTAAATCCAAAATTTTCTAAATAATTATGTGATTTATCAATACTCAATTCTCTTAATAGCTTTATAGAGACAATATTTACTGACTTTGTTAATGCTTCTCTTAAAGAGATGGGCCCATAAAACTCACCCGTATAATTTTGAGGTCTCCAAGCACTTTCAAGATTTTGATCCTCAAAAACTACTGGTGCATCATTTATTAATGTTGATAAGTTATATCCATTATTAAGTGCAGCTGAGTAAATAAAGGGTTTAAAGCTTGAGCCTGATTGGGGATACGAAAGCCTAACTCTATCAAAAGTACTTTCATAAAAATTCTTTCCTCCTAAATATGCAATTACTTCACCCGTATTTGGATTTAAGGATATTAAAGAACTTTCTGCGATGGGAATTTGATCTAAACTGAAAAAACCTTGGCTTTCTTTTAAATAGATAAGATCTCCAAAATTTACTATTTCTTTAAAATTATTAGGTTTTGGCCCGTAATTATTTATTGAAATTCTATTTCTTGCCCAAGAATATTCATTTGTCCAATCTACTATTTTTATATCAAAACTTTCATCAATAAAAGCAAATTGATCTTCATCAACATAAATAACTAAGCCTTTGCGATAACCCTTATAATAGAAATGATTCTCAAATATACTTGATAATATGTTTGAAATATTTTTTTTAGACAAATCTTTATTACTAATATAGCTTTCATCATTTAAAAAATCTAAATTAAGGTTCTTAAGAGATTCGATTTGGTTTTTATTAAAAAGCTTTTCATAATTATCAGGATCTCTCCATCCATGCCTTTTGTCATAATCAAATAAATGCTTCATCATGCTCTTTTTAGCAATATTTTGTGAGCTTGAGTCAATGGTTGTAATAACTGACCAGCCATTCTTATAAGCCTTGAGACCATATCTTTTAACAACCTCTTGCCTAGCAATCTCTGCTATGTGGTTAGCTTCAACATTATATAAATTAATATTTTTAGCTACTCTTAAATCACGAGATATTGCTTCATCAAACTGAATTTGATCGATATAATTTAACAATAACATTCTTGATAAAATCCAATTTCTTCTTTGTATTGTTCTTCTTGGATCCTTTACAGGATTAACTCTTGATGGGAGTTGCGCTAGAGCTGCTATTGCAGCCGATTCACTGATTGTTAAGTCTTCTAATCCTTTGTCAAAATAAGTATTTGCAGCAGCTTCTATGCCATATGACCTATTTCCAAGAAATATTCTATTTACATATAATTCAAAAATCTCTTCTTTGCTTATATTTCCTTCTAGCTCAAGAGCTAAATAAATCTCTTTAATTTTTCTAATAACTGTTTGGTCTCTAGTTAACAAGTAGCCTCTAACAACTTGCATAGTTATTGTCCCGCCACCGCCCTCACATCCGTCAGAACTAAGGCATCTTATAAAAGATCTTATTAATCCTTTGTAACTTATTCCTTGATGATTAAAAAAATTATCATCTTCTGCTGCTAAAAAAGCATTTTTTATATTAACTGGAATATCTTCATAATCAGTTGCCCTTCTCTTAATTTCACCAAATTCTCCAATTAATTCCCCATCTATAGTGAAAACCTTCAAAGGCATTTGTAACTCAGATTCATCAACAAGATTAATTTCAGGCAACTCAGTTCTAATAAAAAAATAAGTTCCTATAACTATTAATATTGCAGCTATGCATAAAAAGATACTTGAAAAAAAAGAAATTTTGACTAATTTATGCATGCTATATTTTAAATCTTTCAATTGAGAGAATACATCATTTAGAATTTAAAAAGTGTATTTATTATGTAAGATGTTAAAATTCTCGCTTAATAAAGTAACTATGAACATATTTATTGTAGGTCCTATGGGTTCCGGTAAGTCCACCGTTGGCAAAATAATATCTGATGAAATGTTTCTAAACTTCTTTGATACTGATGAAGAGATAGAATCAAGAACTGGTGCTTCTATTGATTGGATATTTGATCTTGAAGGTGAAGAAGGTTTTAGAAAAAGAGAAAGTGAAATACTGAACGAAATGGTAGAAAAAAATTCAATTGTTTTATCAACTGGAGGAGGAATAATTTTATCAGAGAATAATAGAGAGTTACTGTCTTCAAGAGGTACTGTTTTTTATTTATCTACACCTATTTCTGTTCAAGTAGAAAGAACCTCTAAAGACAAAGACAGACCATTGCTTAAAAATGGTGATCCAACAGAAATACTTACCAAGCTTCATAATGAAAGAGAATTTCTTTATGAAACGGTCTCTGACCATATCGTTGAGACTGAAAATAAACCTAGTCATGATGTTGCTTCACAAATTATTGCTTTAGTAAAGAATTAAAAATGGCAAAAATAATAGCTGGGAAAGGCTCATCAAAATATGAAATACATATAGTGGGTGAAAAATTTCCTAAATCACTAATAAATCAAAATATTGGTAAAAAAAGTAAGGTCTTAATAGTCACTGATTCAGGCGTGCCCAAAAAACACATAAACAAAATTAAGGATGCCATTACAAATAAAACAATTAAAGTTCTCACGTTGAATCAAGGAGAAAAATCTAAGTCATTTACATCTTTTAAAAAAATTACGAATAAGCTTTTTGATTTGAATTTTGATAGATCTGATTGTCTTATTGCTGCTGGAGGTGGTGTTGTTGGTGATATAACAGGTTTTTGTGCTGCTACTTTTTTAAGAGGTATTAAATATATTCAAGTTCCAACAACTCTTTTAGCTCAAGTAGATTCATCAGTTGGAGGTAAAACTGCAATTAACGTTGAACAAGGAAAAAATCTAATAGGATCTTTTTACAATCCTGATTTTGTTCTAATTTCAAGTGGTTTTTTAAAAACATTATCTAAGGAAGAATATGAATCTGGTCTTGGTGAAGTATTGAAATATGCATTTATTGGAAATAAAGAATTAAAAAATATTATTGAAAAAAATTCTGAAAAAATTGTACAAAGGAACGAAAAAATCCTCCAATTAATTATAGAAGAATCAATTAAAACAAAATCTAAGATTGTAACCAAAGACGAAAGAGAAAATGGGATAAGAGCTATATTAAATTTTGGACATACTTTTGGACATGCGATTGAAGCTTATAATAACTACCAGAATATAACTCATGGAGCAGCTATCACACTTGGTATGATTATTGCTGCAAAGATCTCTTTGTTTGAAGGGCATATTAAAGAATATCAACTAGACAATATTATTAATATGACTGAATCATTAGGCTTAATTACCGATCATAAAAAATATAAATATTCTCATCTTAAAAAATATATCCGATCTGATAAAAAGGTTATGGATGGAAAGCTAAATTTAATTCTTATTGATAAAAATTTGAATGCATTTAGAACATCGAATTTTAATAATAAAAATATTATTAAAGCTCTGGCTTAAGCAGCATTTGCAGTTGTAGCTTTTAGTAGATCTTGAATATTACTCGCAGCAGGAACAACTAACCAAAAGTGAGGTTCGTATTTATCAAAATCATCTAAAATTTCTTTTGCTTTTGCGCTCTGGGTATATTTAAAATGTTTATTTATTATTTCTTTGAGGTGTTTCCTATGGGGTTGCATTTCTTCAGTTGTAATTCTTTCAAGGCCAACTAGACCTCTATTGCATTTGTCAAAGAAAGTCCTATCCTCATCAAGCACATAAGCAAATCCTCCTGTCATGCCAGCTGCAAAATTTAGTCCAACATTGCCAAGTATAGTGATATGTCCGCCAGTCATATACTCACAACAATGATCTCCAGCTCCTTCAATTACCGCTTCAGCGCCAGAATTTCTAACACCAAATCTTTCTCCAGCAGAACCAGAAATATAAATTTCTCCTCCAGTTGCTCCATATAAACAAGTATTTCCAACTAATATGGTGTTTCTGTCGTGTATTGCAAAATCAGAATCATTTTTAATAATAATTCTTCCGCCATTCATACCCTTACCAACATAATCGTTAGCATCACCTTTAATAGTAAGATTAAGGCCTTTTGCATTCCAACATCCAAAGCTTTGTCCTGCTGAGCCGTTAAATTCAATTTCTAAGCCCTCACTAAGACCTTTCTCTCCATATCTGGAAGCAATTTCACCAGAAATATTTGCTCCAACAGACCTATCTGTATTTGAAATAATATAACTATACTTTCCCTTATTATCTTTTTTAATATTTTCTGATGTATCAGATAATATTTTCTTTGATAGCTTGGCTTTGTCCCAAGGGTTATTATGAGAAACTGTGCAATAATGTGCTTCTGTGTTGTTATCGCTGAATAAAATACTAGAAAGATCAATATTTTTTAAATAATCCTCTATATCTTTAAGTTGATATAAATATCTAGTTTGTCCAATAATATCTTCAAATTTGGTAACGCCTAGCTGACTTAAATATTTTCTTACGTCATTAGCAATAAAATTAAAATAATTTATTACTCTTTCTTTTTCACCAACAAAATGTTGATTTATCAAATCTTTTCTTTGCGTTGCAACTCCTGTTGCACAATTATTCAAATGACAAATACGTAAATATTTGCATCCCATTGCAATCATGGGACCAGTTCCAAATCCAAAAGATTCTGCCCCGAGCATTGCGGCTTTTATAACATCTAAACCTGTTTTCATACCACCATCAGTTTGCAGTCTAATTTTATGCCGCAATCCACTATCCCTTAAGCTTTGATGAGCTTCAGCAAGACCAAGCTCCCATGGCGATCCTGCATATCTTATTGATGTTAGGGGACTAGCACCCGTTCCACCATCGTGACCTGAAATTGTTATTAAATCTGCGTAAGCTTTAGCAACTCCAGAGGCTATTGTTCCAACGCCAGGTTCAGATACAAGCTTTACAGATACCAAAGCCTTTGGATTAACTTGCTTCAAATCGAATATTAATTGAGCAAGATCTTCAATAGAATAAATATCGTGATGAGGTGGAGGTGAAATTAAAGTAACGCCAGGAGTTGAATATCTTAATTTAGCTATTAAATTATCTACTTTGCCGCCTGGTAATTGTCCTCCTTCTCCTGGTTTAGCTCCTTGAGCAATTTTAATTTGTAAAACCTCTGCATTAACTAAATAATGAGGAGTAACACCAAATCGCCCAGATGCAACTTGTTTTATTTTAGACATTTTACTGGTGTTATATCTTTCTATAGCCTCACCACCCTCTCCGGAATTAGATCTTGAACCAAGTGAGTTCATTGCTTCTGCTAAAGTTTCATGTGCTTTTGGTGATAAGGCTCCTAAACTCATTCCAGCAGAATCAAATCTCTTTAAAATTTTTTTATTTGACTCTACTTTTTTAATATTTATATCTTTATTAGGTTTTTTTATTATCAGTATGTCTCTCAACATTGCTGGTGGTCTTTTATCAACTAAATCAGCATATTCTTGATATATCTCCTGAGATCCTGTTGAAACAGCTTCTTGAAGTTTTTTCACTATTTCAGGATTATAGGTATGGTATTCACCTCCATGAACATACTTGAGCAAACCTCCAACATTGATATCTAATAAATTTGATTTAGCTAATTCATTAAGTTTTATGGTTTCATTTTCAAGATCATCAAAACCCTTTCCAGATATTCTGCTTATTGAGTTTGTGAAACATAAATCAACTATATCCATATCAAGGCCAACTATTTCAAACAATTGTGATCCTCTATAACTCGATATAGAAGATATGCCCATTTTAGAAATTATTTTTAATAAACCCTTATTAATGCCTTTCCTATATCTAGCACAATTTCCATGAGGTGTTCCCTTGAGCTCATTTCTATAAGACAAATCAAGAATGCATTGATAAGCAAGCGATGGATAAACTGCTGTTGCTCCAAAACCAATTAAACATGCTATTTGATGAGTATCCCTTGCAGATGAACTAGAAACAATAATATTTGCATCTGATCTAAGACCAAGACTCACAAGCTTTTGATGAACGCAGCCAACAGCTAACAATGCATTAATATGTAATTTATTTTTGGATGGTAGTTTTTCAATTAAATGTATTATGACCTTACCTTTTTTAACTTGTTTTACTGCGTCATTTTGAAGTTTGATTAAAGATTTTTTTAAACTACTTTTTGATGAATATTCGAGATTGATTTCAATAGATTCAAAATGTTTATTTTTTATGATTGCTTGGAGTTTCTTAAAGGAAAGAACCGGAGAGGTCGTCACCAGCCTTTTAGCATGATCAGGGGTTTCATCAAATACATTTAATTCTGGACCATAACATGTCTCTAACGACATAACGCTAGCCTCCCTTAATGAATCAATTGGAGGGTTTGTAACCTGAGCGAATTGCTGTCTAAAGTAATCATATATTTGTCTATGCATTTTGCTCATTACTGCTAATGCGGTATCGTCACCCATTGATCCGGTTCCTTCATTTGATTCAATAGCAAGAGGTTTAATTACCGAGGTTCTTTCTTCCTTATGAAGCAAAAAAAGTTTAGAAGAAACTAATAAATCATTACTATTTATTTTCTTAAGGCCAGGACCTTCATATTTATCAAGACTGGACTCAATATATACAGTCTGTTCTCTTAACCATTCTCTATATGGTAATTTTGATTTTAAATCTTCATCAATTTGTTTTTCATTAAAAATTTCTCCAGTAAAAGTATTAATGGCTAATATTCCACCAGGAGAGACTCTTCCTTTCTTTGTTATTTTTTTATTATCAGTAGGATTAACACCTGTTTCTGATGCTATTGTAATCATATTGTCTTTATCGATTTGGTATCTGGCTGGTCTAAGACCATTTCTATCAAGCATACAAACAGCCCATCTTCCATCTGTCATAACTACGCCTGCAGGTCCATCCCATGGTTCCATATGCATTGAGTTATATTCATGAAAACTTCTTATGTCTGGATCTAATAGATATGAATTTTGCCATGCTGGTGGCATTACCATTCTTATAGCTCTAAATAGCTTCACTCCACCATTTATCAAAATTTCAATCATATTATCTAGAGCAGAAGAATCTGAGCCTTTTTCGTTAACTAATTGTTTGAATTGTTGTATTTTTGGCAAACGTGGACTTTTAAATTTTGATGATCTTGCCTTAACCCAGTTTCTATTCCCTCTAATAGCATTAATTTCGCCATTATGAGCTAACAATCTAAATGGTTGAGCAAGATGCCAGCGAGGCTGTGTATTGGTTGAGAACCTTTGATGAAATACACATATTGATGACTTAAAATTAGGAGATTTTAAATCTAAATAAAATTTCTGAATTGCATCAGGTAGCATCAGGCCTTTATATACGATTGTCTTTGATGACAGACTACAAAAATATAATTTTTCGTCATCAAGGTATATTTCCTCAATCAATTTTCTTGCTTGATATAAGTTAGTTTCAAATTTTTCTTCATAAAAAACTTTATCAGTTGATTGAATAAAAAGCTGGTATATATTAGGCAAGCAATTAAGAGCTATTTCGCCAAGAATTTTCTTATTTATTGGTACATTTCTAATAGCAGTCAAGACTAAGTTCTCTGCCTTGAGTATTTTATTAATACTTAATATGTCTCTTTCTATCTTTTCATCTGTAAATATTTGACCAACTGCAAATTCATTTGTAATTTTAATTTTCTTTTCTTTTTGGAGGGCTTCGGTAAAAAAATCTTTATTTAAGTCTACTAAAATTCCACATCCATCGCCTGTTTTACCATCTGCACCAATAGCTCCTCTGTGAGTCATACTCTCAAGAGCATTTATAGATTTGGTTAGTATATTATGAGATTTGTTCCCATTAATATCTGCAATTAAGCCGAATCCACAATTATCTTTAAAGTCATTTTTTGAAATTAATTTAGACATAATAAAAAGTGTGAAATCAAATTGTAGCACAACAAACTACCAAAAGATAAAAAAAAGTGTCATACTATGTCATACACTTTTAATTTACAAATGGCCCATAAAAATAAGCAATATAGAATTGAAAAAGGTCTGTTGTTATTTACACAACCCAGATCGCCGTATTTCTATGGAAAAATAAGATTAAATGGTAAATACCATACAAAATCTTTCTCTCCGATATCAGACTTTAATGCAGCAAAAGATAGACTCTATGAATGGAAAAATGAATTAATAAAAAATACTGGAAATATCATTACGTCAGAAAATAAAGATAGAAATGAATATACCGATTTTGAAGAACTTGATAATAAGTTTCAATTTCTTGATGTTGGTAGATTTGATCCATTAAAAAAATCTGTCAATGAAAGAAAAATTAATTTTGTTGAAATATATGGAGAATACAATCAATCACAAGCATCTAACCAGGCTCACAGGTGTCTAGATTGTGGTAATCCATATTGTGAGTGGAAATGTCCTGTTCATAACTACATTCCAGATTGGTTGAAGTTAGTAAATGAGGGAAATATTATGGAAGCAGCCGACTTATGTCACTCTACAAACAGCCTTCCAGAAGTATGCGGAAGGGTATGCCCACAAGATCGTCTGTGCGAAGGAGCTTGCACTCTTAATGATGGTTTTGGAGCTGTAACGATAGGATCAATTGAAAAATATATTACAGAAAAAGCTTTTGAAATGGGTTGGAAGCCTAATTTGTCTCATAGAAAATGGACTAATAAAAAAGTTGCAATTATAGGATCTGGTCCTGCTGGTATTGCATGTGCAGATATTCTTACAAGATCCGGAATTCATAGTCACGTATTTGATAAAAATGAAGAAATTGGTGGACTATTAACTTTTGGAATTCCAGAGTTTAAGCTTGAAAAGTCAGTTGTTAAAAGAAGAAGAAAAATTCTTGAAGAAATGGGTATCAATTTTCACTTAGGTATAGAGGTTGGAAAAGATATTAAATTTAAGAAATTATATGACGATTACGATGCTGTTTTTCTTGCTATGGGAACATACACATCACTAGAAGGAGGGTTTAAAGGTGAAAAGCTTCCTGGAGTATATAAAGCGATTGATTATTTAATTTCTAACACAAAAAAACTTCTAAATATGAGCTCTGGTAAAAAAGAATATATAAATTTTAAAGGGAAAAAAGTTGTTGTTTTAGGTGGTGGAGATACTGCCATGGATTGCAATAGAACAGCTATTAGACAAGGAGCTCATTCTGTAACATGTTTATATAGAAGGGATGAAAAAAATATGCCTGGCTCTAGGAGAGAAGTAAAAAATGCCAAAGAAGAAGGGGTTATATTTGAATTTAATATTCAACCAATAGATATTCTTGGTAATGAAAAAGTTGAAGGAGTTAAAACAGTTGAAACTGAATTAGGCGAATCTGATCAAAATGGAAGAAGATTGCCTATGCCTATTTCTGGATCTGAAAGAATATATGATGCTGATGTTGTTATTGTTGCATTTGGCTTTAGAGCAAGTCCTTCTGATTGGTTTAAAGATTTTAATATTAAGACTAAAAAAAATGGATTGGTTATTGCTGAAGAAAATCAAGAATATTCTTTTCAAACTGCAAATGAAAAAATCTTCTCTGGTGGAGATATGGTTCGTGGTTCTGATTTAGTTGTTACTGCTATATGGGAAGGGAGAGAAGCAGGTAAAAGTATAATAAAATATGTTTCATGAATGATTCCACTCCCCTTTTCTTAAAAGCCTTGAATAAAGAAAAGCTAGATATACCGCCAATTTGGTATATGAGGCAGGCTGGAAGATATATGCCTGAATATAGGGTGGTTAGATCTAAATTTAAAAACTTCTTGGATATGTGTAAAAATCCTGAAGTATGTTGTGAATTAGCTTTACAACCAATAAATGCTTTTAATTTAGATGCGGCAATATTGTTTTCAGATATTCTTACAATACCAGATGCTTTTGGTTTGGGAGTTGAATTTATTGAAAATGAAGGCCCTGTTTTTAATAATCCAATTGAAAGTATTGATGATATTAATAATTTAATTCCGTTTGACCCTGATAGTCTTTCATATGTATATGAAGCTGTAACTAATATAAAGGATGCTTTACCTAACAATATTCCCTTAATTGGTTTTTGTGGAAGTCCTTGGACCCTAGCTGCATATTCAATAGAGGGTCGTTCATCAAAAGATTTTAATAAAACCATTAATTTTATAAAAAAATACAAAGATGAATCTCATTTTTTTCTTTCTCGTTTGTCTGATGCATGTTTTCTGTACCTAAGAAAACAAGTGCAAGCTGGCGTAGATGTTATTCAAATTTTTGATTCATGGGCTAATATTTTAAATAATCAGGAATTGAATGAACTTTCATTTAATTATATAAAGTCTCTAATATTTGCTTTAAAAAATGATCCAATAACAGCGAATATACCAATAATTTTATTTGCTAGAGATCCGAAATGTAATTCTGGTGCTTTAATCGAAACCTCAGCAGATTGTATTAGTTTATATTGGTCGATGAATGATTTTTGTCTCGAGTCTGCGAAAGGTTTGACTGCTTTACAAGGCAACCTAAATCCAAAAATATTATTAGAATCAAAAGAAATAATTAAAAAAGAGGTCCACGAAATACTTAAAAAATTTAAAGATTTTCCTGGGTATATATTTAATCTAGGTCATGGACTAACTCCAGATATAAATCCCGAAATGGTTAAATATTTAACTGAAATAGTAAGAGAGTATTAGTTATCCCATTGCCTTATTAGGCCTTCTTGAGTGCATGAGGCAATTAACTTGCCGTCTCTTGAAAAAATTGATCCTCTAGAAAACCCTCTAGCATTTCTAGTTATTGGGCTTTCAATCGTATATAAAAACCATCCATCTAAATCAAGCTTTCTGTGAAACCACATCGCATGATCTAGGCTTGCATTTTGCAAATTTTTTGTAAGAAAATTCACGCCAACTGAATTATTTGCTGCTCCTAGTAATCCCATATCAGAAATATATAAAAGAAATGCCTGTTGAATAACCTGATCATCAGGAAGTTTTCCTCCAGTTTTAATCCAGGTATTTTTGTAAGGTGGCATCCTCTCTGGCTTGAAATAATTCTGTTTTTCAACTGGTCTCATTTCAATTTCTCTCTGCTTAATAAACATAGGCATGTCTTCTTTGTTCATCTTTAATTCTTTAAGAATTTCTTCTCTTATTTCTTGCTCACTCTTTAATGTTTCTGGTTCTGGTACATCTGGCATATCGATTTGATGTTCTAAACCTTTTTCTCTTTTTTGAAAAGAAATTGAACAATTGAAAATAACTTCTCCATCTTGAATTGCCTTTACACTTCTTGTAGTAAAGCTTTTACCATCTCTGATTCTGTCAACGGTGAAAGTAATAGATTTTTCCATTATTCCCGGTCTTAAGAAATATGAATGAAAGGAGTGAGCAAAATGTTTAACATCTATGGTTTTATATGCGGCGATAAGAGTTTGAGCCATAACTTGACCTCCAAAAATTCTCTTATAACCAACGTTTTTTCCGCTCCAGCTAAAAATATCTCTATCAACTTGCTCTAAGTTAAATAGTTCAAGCGATTTCGTTAATTGGGATTTATTCATCATTTTTATGTTGCGCTTAGTCCGCCATCAACAATCAATTCTGTTCCTGTTATAAATGATGACTCATCAGATGCTAAAAAAACCGCTGCATTTGCTATATCAATTGGTTCAGCAAGTTTCCTTATTGGGATCTGTTGAATAAGTTTTTGTTCGATATTTCTTTCAGGTGCTGAGTCAATCATGCTTTGAACCATTGCTGTTCTTGTAAATACTGGATGTATTGAGTTACATCTAACGAGATTAGTTGATTTAGCACAATGCAATGCTACTGATTTTGAAAGATGTCTTACAGCAGCTTTTGAAGAATTGTATGCAGATGTATTATGTGAAGCTACGATGCCAGACATGGATGAAATGTTAATTATAGAACCATCTCCTGAATCTCTCATCAATGGTAACGAATATTTACAGCCCATAAATACAGAATCTAAATTAACTTTATGCACTAAGTCCCATAGCTCTATATCGGTAGATTCAACATCTCCACCGCCCCCCATACCAGCGTTATTTACAAGAATATTTAGCGATCCAATATCTTCTTTTATATTTTTTATTACTTTCTGCCATTGATCTTTACTTGTTACATCTAAAACTAAATAATCGCATTGAAGTTCTTTTGCTGAATCTTTAAGGATTGATTGATTTATGTCGCTTATAACAACTCTTGCTCCTTCTGCAATCATTGATCTTGCCATTTCCTTACCTAATCCTTGAGCCCCTCCTGTTATAAGTGCAACTTTATTTTTTAATCTATTTCCCATGTTTTTTATAGTTAAATTATAATGTCCATATCTTACATTGTTTACAAAAAAACTAGAACTTTAAACGCTCAAAAGGTAGGATATGCAGTCCTAAATGAATGTTTTAAAAGATGACTATAAATAAGCAAATAGATCTACCCGTAAAACCTGATCTAAAAATAAATGTTTCAGATGTTTTTGGTATAGATACAAAACTTACCGTTAAAGGTTATAAAAATAAGTCGGACTGGGTTCCAGGTATTGATAAATCTTATGTCTTTGACAAAGATACAACCCTCTCTATTCTTGCTGGGTTTGAGCATAATAGAAGAGTTATGATTCAAGGCTTTCATGGAACTGGAAAATCAACACATATTGAACAGATTGCTGCAAGATTAAATTGGCCTTGCGTACGAATTAATCTTGATAGTCATATAAGTAGAATAGATTTATTAGGCAAAGATGCGATTAAGTTGGATGATGGCAAGCAAATAACTGAATTTCAGGAAGGATTATTGCCATGGTCTATTCAAAATCCAGTTGCGTTAGTTTTTGATGAGTACGATGCTGGACGTCCAGATGTAATGTTTGTAATCCAAAGAATACTAGAAGTTGAGGGAAAACTTACTCTATTAGATCAAAATAAAATTATAACTCCTCATTCTAGTTTTAGATTATTTGCAACTACAAATACTGTAGGACTTGGTGATATGACAGGTTTGTATCATGGAACGCAGCAAATTAATCAAGGTCAATTAGATAGATGGCATATTCTTACTACACTAAACTATTTAGATCCGAAACAAGAATATAAAGTAGTCGACTCAAAACTAGGCGGCTTTAAAGGAGTAAAGAATCAAGAAATTATTAAGAACATGATTAAACTAGCAAATTTAACAAGATCAGGTTTTGCAAACGGAGATATTTCAACTTTAATGTCACCAAGAACAGTAATATCATGGTGTCAAAATTACAAAATATTTAAAGACCTTTCAACATCTTTTAAATTAAGTTTCTTGAATAAATGTGATGATGTTGAAAAATCTATTATTTCTGAATATTTTCAAAGATGTTTTGATATTGAGATTGAAAATACTTAATTAAAAAAATTGTCAATGGGCTGGAATAAAAATAGAGATAAACTTCATGAAGCAGCTTTTTCTTCAGTAAAAGCAATATCAAAAAATAAGGGTCTAACTTCAAGCAATGGTCTATCCCAAAGACCGCCTATTGAAAAAAATATTGTCATCCCCTCTCCACCAAGATCTTCCAAGGATTTAAATAAATGGAGAGGTGAATCAGATTTTCAAGCATTTTGGCACCTTTTTCATAAAAAAAGAAAAAATATTCCACTTACATTGCCTGCGAGAATGATCTTCAACGAATTAGAGATATCTAGGGTTGAAATATTAGGCTCTGATAAATATATGGGATCTAAAAGAAATATTTCAGAATACCTTAATCATAAGAGCTCTAATATGGATGATAAAAAATCTTTTAATACTCTGGCTTATGGTGCAAATCTTTGGTTAAAAAATATTGCTAACTTTCGGCTTAATGAAGAATCAATAAATATTGTTAAAATTTTTAAGGATAAATATGACATTGACGACTCTCTTAAATCTCTGTCTGTAAAACTTATTGAAAATATTGAAAATCAGAAAGAATTCGAAAAATTATCTATACAATTTTTACAAAAAATTAAGCTCATTGATGATATTCCTGAAGAAGATGAAGATATTGATCCAAATAAATCTCCAGGATCAACTAATGAAATTGATGATAATGAAATTGAAATGCAATCTAATTCAGATGAAACAAGTGAAGATGACATTAAAGACTTGCAAACAGAAATTGATATTGATACAGAAGAATCACCAGAAAATATTGATGATACATCTATTCAAGAAGAAATAGAGACTTTACTATACTCAAAAAATGAGTTTATCAATAATAATAAAAAAGATTATTCAATTTATACAACAAATTTTGATGAAATCATTGAAGCAAAAGATTTAGTGACTTCAGAAGAATATATTAGATTAAGAAATCAGCTTGATAATTTAATTAAACCCCATATAGCAACAATTGGAAAACTTGCTAATAGATTACAAAGATTATTACTGGCTAAACAAAATACTAGTTGGAACTTCAATCTAGAAGAAGGCATATTGGATAATGCTAGATTGCATAGAGTAATAGCTAATCCTGGATATCCTCTAAGTTTTAAAGAGGAAACTGAGAATAATTTTAAAGATACGGTTGTATCACTATTAATTGATAATTCTGGCTCTATGAGAGGCAGGTCAATAAGCTTAGCAGCTATTTGTACAGATATTATTGGAAGCACTTTAGAAAGGTGTCAGGTAAAAACTGAAATTCTTGGTTTTACAACAAAAAATTGGAAAGGCGGTGATTCAAAAAAACTATGGATAATAAATGGTAATCAATCAAATCCAGGAAGATTAAATGATATCAGACACATCATCTATAAAAGTGCAGACAATAGCTGGAGAAGGTCTAGAAAGTTTTTTGGAGCAATGTTACGGGAAGGTTTGCTTAAAGAAAATGTAGATGGAGAAGCTTTAGCTTGGTCGCATGAGAGGTTAATGAAAAGACCAGAGGAAAGAAAAATATTGATTGTTATTTCTGATGGCGCTCCAGTAGACGACAGCACCCTTTCAGCAAATAGAGAAGATTTTCTTGATAATCATCTAAAAGAAATTATTTTAAAAATAGAGAATGACAGTCCTGTTGAGTTACAAGCTATTGGCATAGGGCATGACGTTACAAAATATTATAAAAATGCTCTGACAATTAACAGAGCGGAGGACCTGGGTGAAGTGCTTCTTGGTGAATTAACAAAACTTTTCAAGGATTAACTATTGTTATAAAATGTTAGTATCACAAGCTTGTACCATAAACTTCAAAGGTAATAAATTATGAAAATTCATAAACAAGACGGTCCACCAGAGGATCTTTTATATTTTGATGAAGATTTAAATCTTTCTCAAAAACAAGTTGAGGATGTTATTGAAATCTTTAATACACCCCTAACTGGAGCTTATAACTGGGATTACACAGTATCAGATAATAGAATAAAAAAACTTTATGAGCTTGGAAAAGAGCTAAATTGGAATGGATCTATTGATCTGAATTGGGAATATACTCACCCTTCTGATGAAAGAATAATTGAGCCTGATGAAGAATTACCTCACGAAATGTTAGATGCTTATCAAAATCTTAGTGAAGAAGAAAAAATACTATTTGATAGGCATAATACAGCTGAACTTATGAGTCAATTTCTTCATGGAGAACAAGGCGCCCTTTTAGTTGCATCGCAATTAGCAAGCTGTGCACCTACATACAATGCAAAACTATATGCTGCTTCACAAACATTTGATGAAGCAAGGCACGTTGAGGTATTTAATAGATATTTACAAGATAAAGTAGGCATTCATTATCCGATCAATCCCTCGTTAAAATTATTACTAGATAAAATTCTTACCGATGAAAGATGGGACCTAAAATTTATTGGTATGCAAATTATAATTGAAGGACTTGCACTTGCAGCTTTCCAAATGCTAAAAGCTATTACAAAGGATCCTTTATTAAAACAATTACTTCATTACGTTGTTCGCGATGAAGCAAGACACGTAACCTTTGGTATTAATTATTTAGAAGACTATCTTAAAACACTTTCGCCAGAAGAAATTAATGAGAGAGCTGAATTCGCATACGAAGCATGTGTCATATCAAGAGATAGATTGATTAATACGAAAGCTGAACAAAGGTTCCTAAAAATGAGTGAAGAAGAAGCAAGAGAATTTCAATTAAATACAGGAACTTTTGAAATGTTCAGAAACTTCTTATTTACAAGAGTTATGCCGAATCTTAAAAGAATAGGTTTATTAACTGATGAGGTTAGGCCAAAGTTTGAAGCTTTAGGTTTACTGGAGTATGAAAATGCTCCTGATGACTTTGAATGTGACTGGGCTGAAATGAAAAAACCTCTTGAAAAATTTGGTCAAATACCAACTGCTTTATAACTTTAAATTTGTCTTTGTGACCATAGCTTATTAGTATGATATTAAATATGGAGAAAAAATTATGTCTAAACATTCAGCATTAAATACATTTGGAAGATCAGGTAACCCTGCTTTTTCAAAAGGATTCGAAGTTAATGAAAACATTACTGGTGAGGTAATGACTCTAAATGGCACTGTTAATAAAACAGGAATTCTATTAGCTTTATGTGTTGGCGGAGCTTTTTTTGGCTGGAATACCCCTGGATTAATAATGCCATCAATGCTTATAGGGCTTGGATTAGCAATATTTACAATATTTAACCCTAAAAACTCTGCTTACACCGCACCGGCATATGCGGCTATAGAAGGAGTTGCTTTGGGTGGAATAACCATGCTTTTTGAATTGCAATATCCAGGAATAGGCATTCAGGCTATTGGGTTAACTTTTGGAATTCTTGCATCGCTCTTATTTTGTTATAAAAGTGGGATTATTAAGCCGGATGAAAATTTCCGTCTCATGATATTTGCAGGAACAATGGGGATATTTGTTCTTTATTTAGTTAGTTTTATTATGAGTTTCTTCGGTAATAGTATTGGATTCATTCATTCAAATGGTATTTTTGGTATTGGTTTTTCTTTATTTGTAGTTGCAATAGCATCACTTAATCTGGTTCTTGATTTTGATTTTATAGAAGAAGGAGCTGAAAAAGGTATGCCAAAATATCTTGAATGGTATGGTGCTTTTAGTCTAATGGTAACTTTAATTTGGCTATATCTAGAAATTCTTAGGCTCCTTTCAAAAATAAGACGGTAGTTATTTTGAATTCAATTATATTTTCAGCTTTGGCAATCCTCTCTTTATACGTGTTCTTTAAATTAGGGAAAGTAAAAGCATCAAGTAAACAATTAAATAGAAATAATAGAATAAATAGGTTTGGTGGTCGAAGCAAAACTAATATTATTGACGGTGAATCTGAGGAAATAAAAGAAGAGGAAGATAAGTAATAATATGGTTTCAAAAAAAATTGTCTTGGGCGTATTTTTTTTAAATTCATTGGTGAATTTAAATGCTGAGGATTATTCGGCACCAATTATTCAACCAGGACTTCCTGGAAACCCTTCAAAAATTCTTGATGCTGAAGAAGCAACAAATATATCTAATACCTCTTATATAAAAGCTGATGTTAAATTTCTTCAAGGAATGATTGTTCATCATGAACAAGCCGTAATTATGTCGAATATGGCAGATGAGAGAACAAATAATAAAATGATACTTGATCTTGCTAAAAGAATTGATGTTTCTCAAGAGGATGAAATTAACTTTATGGAAAGTTGGTTGAAACAAAGAAATGAATATAAAAATAATATTAAAAGCAATCATCATATGCATTTAAATATGGTCGGCATGGCCACACCTAAACAATTAGATAATTTAAAAAATTCAAGGAGTACAGATTTTGATAGATTATTCCTTCAATTGATGATTACTCACCATGACGGTGCATTAGAAATGGTTGAGGAATTAAAAAAATATCCTGGAAATGCATATGATCCTGTTCTAAATGAATTTGTATCTGACCTTGTAAATGATCAAGGCGTTGAAATAGAGAGAATGAATAATATTTTAGTTGAGCTTTCAGATGATCCAAGGTCTGGACTAGCTGCTGGTTTATTTATTGCTGATGAAGCCATTCTTAATATGGAATTAATAACATCCTTGAGAAAACCAACTGGTTTTTTTGATCCAAATAATCCTGAAGAAAAAGGATCCGAAGACTTAACAGAGGATAATGAAAACAAAACTACAGCAGAAATCTCGAGATCTCTTAGATCACCAATGCTGTCTTTTGCTAATACTGACATGGCATTCAAAGATAATATTCTTGTTGCTGGCAGTTATCATGGTTTTAATATTTACGAACTAAACTCAAATGGTATCCCAAGCCTTATTTCTTCTGTTGTATGTCCAGGAGGACAAGGAGATGTATCAATAGTAGGCGATTTGCTCATTATGTCTGTTGAAGAAAATAGAAGTAGGATTGATTGTGGTTTAGAAGGAGTTAATAGAGATTCAAGTCCTGATAGATTTCGAGGAATAAGAATTTTTGATATTTCTGATTTAACAAAACCTAAACAAGTCGGAGCTGTCCAAACATGCAGAGGATCTCATACTCATTCAGTAGTTTCTTCTTCAAGTAATAATATAATTGTCTATAACTCAGGAACTGGTCGAGTTAGAGATAATGAAGAATTATCTGAATGTTTTGGTTGGGATGGTGGCGGCACATCATATTTTACAATTGACATCATAGAAATACCTTTAAACAATCCATCTGAATCCAAAATTGTTAAGAGTCCAGCTGTTTTTATGGATATGGAGACAGGGAGAGTTGCTGGTCTTTGGCGTGGTGGAGATCATGGAGATGATACTCAGGACACTGAACCAACTGATCAATGTCATGATATTACCGTATTTCCTTCTGCAAATATTGCTGCAGGAGCATGCTCTGGTAACGGGATTTTGTTTGATATAACTGATCCTTATAATCCTAAAAGATTAGATGTCGTATCAGATGTTGGTTTTGCTTATTGGCATTCAGCAACCTTTAATAATGATGGCACTAAAGTAATTTTTACTGATGAATGGGGTGGCGGTGGTCGAGCAAGATGTCGTGCATGGGACCCATTAGATTGGGGCGCTGACGCAATATATGACATTGTTGATAATAAACTAGAGTTCAAGAGTCACTATAAAATGCCTGCTCCTCAACTAGAAACTGAAAACTGTGTAGCCCATAACGGATCAATCATACCTATTCCAAATAGAGATATATTTGTTCAAGCATGGTATCAAGGTGGCATTTCTATTGTGGATTTTACAGATTCATCTAACCCAAAAGAAATTGCATATTTTGACAGAGGACCAATACTAGAAGATTTATTAATTACAGGTGGATATTGGTCAACCTATTTTTATGAAGGTTTTATTTATGGAACAGAAATCACAAGAGGTCTTGATGTTTTTAAATTAGTTCCAAGTGAGTATATTAGTGAAAAGGAGATAAAGGCTGCTGCTCAAGCATTCCCTTTGACTGGCGAGAAAATCTTTAATCCACAACAACAATTACCAATGTCGTGGCCTAGCTCTTTTCTTGAATAGATCTTAAATAGATATGTTAATTGCTTTTGATTTTGGTATAACTAACACAGATGTTGCAATTAATCAGGCCGGTAAAAACAAATTTTTTACATTCCCTACTGATCTAATAAATGAGAAATTTATAACTTATATTTTAGATTCAATAAAAGTAGATCAAAGTCAGATCACAAATATAGCCGTAACTGGGGGCAAGTCTAGCGATTTAAAAGATAGTTATAGAAATATCCCAGTAACTAAAATTAATGAAATAGATGCAATCGGACACGGGGCAATTGCTTTATATGATATCAATGATAGGCCTTTTGTGGTTGTTAGTGCTGGCACAGGAACTGCTTGTATATATCATAAGGATGGTAATTTTAGCCATTTAGGTGGTATATCCATTGGAGGAGGAACACTCCAGGGATTGGCCAACCATTTGATTAATACTAAAAATTCAACTGATATCGAGAGATTAGCAAAAGAAGGAGACAGAAAAAAATTAGATTTCTTAATAGGAGATGTTGTTAATGAGATCGGCTCCTTGCATCCAGAAATAACTGCTTCTAATTTTGCAAAAGGAAAAGATAATAAAAGTTTGTCACCTAATGATGTGGCAGCCTCTCTTTCGAATATGATTGGTGAGGTTATTGGGACAATTTCTTATTTAAATGCGATGATATGTAATGAGAATGAGGTTTATTTTCTTGGAAGAGTTTCATTAAATGATGTAATAAAATCTGGAATTCAAGATAGACTTAATCTTGCAAGAGTTAAAGGCCTATTTAAAGAAAATAGAGAATATGGTAATGTACTGGGAGCATTAAATTGCATTCAAACAAAATAAATATATTTTTTATATAATTCAAATAATATGGAAGTAGTAACTGATAAATCTGTAATCATCACTCTTGCTATACCAGTATTTTTTTTACTGATAATAGTTGAGTATTTTTATGGAAGATATGTTGGTAAAAATACTTATCGATTAAATGATACTGTAACAAGTATAACTATAGGAATGATAAGCAGATTTCCAACTATGTTAAATCTTGGTGTTCAAAGTGTAATATTTGTATATATTAGTTCTTATTTAAATTTAGAATTACTTTCTGTAAAAAATCCTTTTACATGGATAATAGCGTTTCTTTTATATGATTTATCATATTATTGGATGCATAGAATGCATCATGAGATAAAAATACTATGGGCAACACACAGTGTTCATCATCATGGAGAAGACTACAACCTTGCAACAGCTCTGAGGCAAACAAGCACCGGATGGCTATGGAAATGGATTTTTTATATGCCAATGATAATGCTTGGAGTTCCTGTTGAAGTTTTTATAGCTGTAGCTGGCGTAAATTTAGTTTATCAATTTTGGGTTCATACTGAACATATTGGTCATTTAGGTTGGCTAGAGAAAATATTTATCACTCCAATGAATCATCGTATTCATCATGCAAAAAATAAAGAGTATATTGATGCTAACTATGGGGGTGTTTTTATTATCTGGGATAGAATGTTTGGGACTTATACTCCACAAAGATCAGAATTGCAGCCAGTATACGGAACAGCAACCCCTTTAAACAGTTGGAATCCAATGTGGGCAAACTTTCAAGTCTTTTCTATCATGATTAAAGATACGATTAAAACTAAATCATGGAAAGATAAAATCAAGGTGTGGTTTTCACAAACATATTGGAGGCCCGAAGATTGCATTGAGAAGAAAAACCCTGATGATTTTTACAAAAAATTTAATCCTGAAATTGGATCTGATGTAAAACTATTTGGTTTCTTTCAAATGTTATTTACTATTGCTGTATCTGGCTCAGTACTGACATTTGTTTCTTTACATGAGTATTCTGAAATTGTAATTTTTGGTCTTGCAATAATAATTATATCTACGTTAACCGCTTATCTGATGCAAGCAAAAATACTTGCCTATCGATTAATATTGTTTTTTTCTTTTTTTACTATTTTCGGGATATATTATTTTGAGTTTCTTAGCATGGAACTTATCTCAACAAAATTACTTTTAGCTCAGTTGTTCCTCAACATAATTGCTGTAATTTCTATCTACTTTGTTCAGTCTTTATTCCTCGGCAAAACTGTTAAATTCAAATAAAATAATTCTACATGTATTCTGCTAGCTTATTAATATAATATGTATATAGAATATTTTGGAGAGTAAGCTTGATATTTGGTATTGATGAGGTAGGAAAAGGTCCATTAGCAGGTCCTGTATGTATTGGTATAGTTGCTTTAGACTCCTCAAAAGAAATCATAGGTTTAAAAGACTCGAAAAAACTTTCAGAAAAAAAAAGAGAAGAACTTAGTCATGAAATAAAGGAAAATGCAGCCTATACGGATACTCTTTTTATTGAAAAAGATGTTATTGATAAAATAAATATCAAGAATGCAACAATCAAAGGCATGGAAGATATTATCTTGAATATACCGCCATCATACAAGCCTACAGAAATTCTTATAGATGGCAATGAGGTGATTAATACTAGTTACAAATACCAGAGTATTATTAAGGGAGATGAAACAGAACAATCAATTATGGCAGCTTCAATAATTGCAAAGGTAGAAAGAGATAAAAAAATGAAGGAGCTTGACAAAAAATTTCCAATGTATGGTTTTGCAAGTCATAAAGGATACGGAACAAAAGAGCATATTGAGGCAATAAAAATATATGGTCCCTGTGTACATCATAGAGAATCATTCAAACCAATAAAAGGCTTTGACATTAGTGCCATTGAAGCGTTTGATATACATGAAAAAAGATTAATAGTTAGAGATCTCTTAATAAATAAGTCTGATGATGAAATTAAAGAGGTGCTAACATCGCTTATTGAAAAAGCTAATCTTATGAGTGAAAAAAAGATGGATATAGAAATAGAGCGTATTGATAAAATTAAAAAATTACTTAATGAAGAATGGATATTTGCAAAAGAAGTATCAAAAAAAAGAGGATTCTAGGGCTCAAGAATTTGAGCCCTAAATATATTTAACATTTATGACTTTAAATCAAACCTATCTGCATTCATAACTTTATTCCATGCAAATATAAAATCTTTAATGAACTTTTCATCTGAATCATCTTCGGCATAAACCTCAACTATAGCTCTAAGCTGAGAGTTTGAACCAAATACTAAATCTGATCTAGAGGCTGTTCTGACCTTTTCACCCGACTGTCTATCAAATGCTTCGAAGGAATTGCCTGTTCCGTTTGGTTTCCATTGCACAGACATATCAAGCAAAGTTTTAAAATAGTCATTACTTAGATTGTCAGTTTTCTCTGAAAATAAACCATATCCGTTTGAACTTATACCTAAAGACCTCATGCCGCCTACAAGAACTGTCATTTCAGGAGCAGTAAGACCTAGAAGTTGTGCCTTATCAAGCATGATTTCTTCTGGAGCTGTATTAACCCCTTTAGCATGAAAGTTTCTGAATGCATCTGATTTTGGTTCTAAAACTTCAAATGATTCAATGTCAGTCTGTTCTTGAGAAGCATCGCCTCTTCCTGATGTGAAAGGAACTTCTTCTCCTGAGGCAATCTCTATTCCGACATTTCCACCTAAAACAATTATATCTGCAATAGAAGCACCTGAATTATTTGAAATAGTTTTATAAATATCAAGAACTTTATTAAGCTGATTGGGATTATTAACCTCCCAATCTTTTTGAGGTGCTAATCTTATTCTTGCACCATTTGCACCACCACGCATATCAGAACCTCTAAAAGTTGATGCGCTTGCCCATGCAGTTTCAACCATTTCTTGAATTGATAACCCAGAGTCAATAAGCATTTTTTTTACTTCCTCAACATTATATTCTGCGTTTCCACTAGGCACTGGATCTTGCCAAATCAGTTCTTCTTTAGGAACTTCTGGACCCATGTATCTTGTTTTAGGTCCCATGTCTCTATGCAGAAGCTTAAACCAAGCTCTAGCAAAAGCATCTGCAAACTCATCAGGATTTTCATGAAATCTTTTAGAAATTTTGTTATAACTTGGATCTTCTCTTAAAGCCATATCTGCAGTAGTCATCATTGTTGGCACTTTTTTTGATGAATCTTCAGCATCTGGAGCCATATCTTCTTCTGTTTGACCAATTGCATGCCATATATGAGCACCAGCAGGACTTTTCGTTAGTTCCCATTCATACCCAAACAGCAAATCAAAATATCCGTTATCCCATTGTGTTGGATTTGCTGTCCAAGCTCCTTCGATTCCACTAGTTATAGTATCGCTACCTACTCCTGAAGCGTAAGTACTTGACCATCCAAAACCCATTTCCTCTAATGGAGCACCTTCAGGTTCAGATTGAACATGATCTTCCGACCCGGCACCATGCGATTTCCCGAACGTATGACCGCCTGCTACAAGAGCAACAGTTTCCTCATCATTCATTGCCATTCTGCCAAATGTTTCTCTAATATCATGCGCGCTAGCTAAAGGATCAGGGTTGCCATCTGGGCCTTGAGGATTTACATATATAAGCCCCATTTGAACAGCAGCAAGAGGATTATCTAGTTCTCTTTCACCTTTGTATCTTTTATTATCTAGCCATTCTGATTCAAGACCCCAATGAATATCTTCTTCAGGACCCCATATATCCGGACGTCCGCCACTATATCCAAATGTTGTACCACCCATTGATTCAATTGCAACATTGCCTGCAAGGATTAGAAGATCTGCCCAACTAATTTGTTTTCCATATTTTTGCTTTATTGGCCACAATAGCCTTCTTGCTTTATCAAGATTTCCATTATCAGGCCAGCTATTTAAAGGAGCAAATCTTTGCGCGCCTGTTCCTCCCCCACCTCTTCCATCAGTATTTCTATATGTTCCTGCAGCATGCCAGGTCATTCTAATAAAAAAAGGTCCATAATGACCATAGTCTGCTGGCCACCAATCTTGAGAATCTGTCATTAATTTGTTTAGATCTTCTTTAAGAGCATCATAATCAATTTTTTTAAATTCTGTTCTATAGTCATAACCCTCATCCATTGGATTAGATTTCTTATCATGTTGATGTAATATGTTTAGGTTAAGTTGATTAGGCCACCAATCTTTATTTGATGTGCCGCTTGAGCTATGAGTAGTCATTGCTCCATGCATTACAGGGCATTTTCCTTCAGTTTTATCAGTCATTGTCTTTAAGACTCCTTAGTGTGTGCGATTAAAGTAAATATAGTTAAATATACTATTAAAAAATTTAAAAAAAAAGTACTAAAACTATAATTAATTGGTGGAGCTACGCGGGATCGAACCGCGGACCCCCTGCTTGCAAAGCAGGTGCTCTCCCAGCTGAGCTATAGCCCCACATTTGGTTGGATTATTGTACTTTAATGAAAAATTATTTGTATATTTAATCTAAATTCTTTTTATTATTTATCGGCGCTAATTTTGAGTTGTTGTGTGATGCCGGTGATGGGTTTTTACTACTCTTGCCAGTTGATGTGGCTTTAACTTTTTGTTTATACTTATTGAAAACTTCAAATAGTAAATAGAACCAGAAACCGTTAACCATTGGCTCTATAAATGCATCGATGACTGCTAGGTTTAATGGAGCTCCTGTGAGCAATCTATTACAGGTCATCGCAATTAATATATGACCGATCGTATAAATTACCGCTAGATAAATTCCAACATTGATATTTTTAAGAAAAGGAATAGGTTTATTTATTAGCCCTAGTTCAATTTTATTTTTTAAATAGACTAAGAGAAAATAAAACCAGAAACCATTAATAATTGGCTCAACAAATGCATCAGCTGCAGCCATATCTAAAGAAGCACCTGTAATAATCCTGTTACAAGTCATTGCAACTAAAATATGACCAATTGTGTATATGACAGAAAGAATTAAATTATCATATTTAAAAATTTGGGTATCATCATATTTTAGAAAGTCTTTCATTCTTTCATTCTACTTAAAAAAGGGGGTGTTTAAAACACCCCTTCAGTTTTTAGGGGTACTGTATCAACACCCCTCTCCTCTAATATTTTTTAAAAATCGTATGAAAAACCTACTTTCATTGTTCTAGGTTTCTGCGATCTAGCTCCTCCTGAAGGTGCTCTTGAAATTAAGTCTTCGCTATCAAGTGTATTTTCTAATATCAGATAAACACTCATCGAATTATTTAAAGCTTTTCTTAAGTTCAGATCTAAATAACTAGATTCTTCGATTTTATTATAGGTTCCACAAGCTGCAAGCGAGCATGAACTTCCAACATTCACAAGTCTTGCGTTGCCGCTTAACCCATTATCATTTATAAAGCCCACAACTATAGAACTTTGTGAGTCAGGAATATATGGCAAATCGTCTCCAGCTGCAACAGTTCCAAAGTAATCACTATCTGAACTATTTTTAAATGTTGCATCAGTGCTTGTGTGATTGACCGAAATTGGATACATAACGCCATTGTCGCCTTGTAACATCCAAGATCCACTAAACTCAATACCGGATACTTCAGCCTCACCACCACTAAATACAGCAGATTCATCAGCATTACATGAGGCGCCGCTTACTAAAGTACATTCAGCAGCTAATCTTGAATAATCACTTGTAAAGTAAAAAGCTTCAATATTTGTAGTGCCTTCTGAATATCTTACTCCAAGTTCCATATTGTCTGCTTCTTCAGGATCAGCACCAAACATAGGTGTCATTCCTTCATGAAATCCTGCAACTAGAGTAGTTGTATCACTAATATCATAGGTAGCTGCGATACTTGATGTAGTATGGTCGTTGTAGGCCATTGTATCCCTTACATCAGCGTTACCACTTCCATCAGCACCTAGTCTCACTTCTGTTAAATTTGGTCCTGCAGGATCTGACCATCTTCTATGACGTTGATCGTAATCCTCTGATCTGTAGCCAAGAGTGATAGCAAGTTTGCCGAAGTCCATAGTATCTTCTAAATAGTATGAGGTTGCGCTAGATTC